>Ga0272441_10014160_pt1 | contig 11363 bp, 19 predicted proteins | sample SSMProp6N_FD_193582 | JGI IMG/M metagenome (GOLD analysis project Ga0272441, IMG submission 193582) | Marine sediment archaeal communities from Little Sippewissett salt marsh, Falmouth, MA, United States - SSM-Prop-6N | ecosystem: Environmental > Aquatic > Marine > Wetlands > Sediment ... | reverse complement strand
CCATTTATTCACCTCGGAACATAATGAAAACCCTTATAGTTAAGTTCAGTTTTTACCATTGCAATTTGTCTTCTAAGTAGTCTTATATTCATACTCGAACCGCCTTTTGCGCATTTAGAACGTTCTATCATTAATGTTAGTTTTAAATCTGCTAACAACTGTTCTTTTTCTTCTTTAGTCATATTTCTTATTGTATCCTTAAATTTATTAAGAGTATGTCTCAATTAATCACCTTTTATCTTTACAACAAATTTTTCAAATAACCCATTTTTATTATTTGTATCTTTCCATTGTTCTTTGTTATATAACAACATTATAAATTTCCCTGTTGTCCTTTTAATTCCTGTATTTGTTGCATGTTCTGGACCTTTCTTATCATTTATTATAATATGTTTTATTCTTTCATCATTAAACAAAAGTATATGTCTTTTATCAAGTTCTAAATTTTCTTTATCTGAATTATCAACAACTATTATTTCAGTCTCTCCTTTTACTTGATTAAGCGTTGTAGATATTATTTCTTGAAAATATTTTGGACTATTGCATATTGGAATTACTATACTAATTAAATATTTTTTATCGTTTTCCATATGCAATAGACCTCCCCATACAACAAGAACATAGATAATCATATCTATATTTACTAATTTTTTTTATTCTATGTCCACCAATTATTTTCTCTTCTCCCACCTTCATCTTCCTCAACTCCATTATTAAAGTAAACGTATCAATATTCTTCTTCTTTAGTGAATTTTCTTGTAACATAAAAACCAGCCAACCAAATACACCAACCAGAAATTAACCAAGGGAATGACTGTCTTAATACAAGACCACCAAAGCCTCCCCCCAAAACAAGTTCAATTACTGTACAAAGAATTAAGACAACTGCAAAAATTCCAAATATTAAACTTACATAATCATTCATTTTAAAATCTCCTTTATATTTTCCGCCATCTTTTTACCAATGCCATTTACTTCCATTAACTCTTCTATTGACGCCTCTAATCCTGTTTCATTATTTATAATTGCTAAATGAAATTTTTCTAATAACTTATTTCCTTTTTTTGCACCAACTTTTGGAAGTCGAGATATGATATCCAACTTAACTTCACCAACGCTTGCATTTCGTCTTCTTGTTGTTCCCATTCTTATTGGATTATATTGTTTAGTTGGATTGTTTAAATCATAAAACTTATCAACAACTCTGCAAACAATAGGTATATAAAACTGTCCAACAAAACATATTGTAACTTTATGTCTTGCCAGTATTGAAGAAATTTCCCCAATTATTGTTTTTGGATTAACGTTTGGATTTTGTTCTATGACATCCATTATTCCTTCATATTCAACAAACAAATATGGGTGTGCAAAATTGTTTTTTAATTCTTCCATCTGTTTTGATAATTGACCATTATATATAGACGGAACAAAATCCTCTGCTTTCCTTTCCCATCCCAATTCTAAATCTAGAGTATAAGCATCTCCTGCCTTTGATGTAACTATTTCTATATCTGTTAATATATCAGAATTTCCACTTTGTATGTATTTTCTAAATGCAGGTATTTTTAATCGTTCTCTACTATCAACACAAAGTTTCATTTCTTACCACCAAAAGAACAATTTTCGCATTCTTCATCTCCCAAATATGCTCTTAACTTTTTACAGTCTGGAAACCTTGGTTTAAGTTTACCAACTTTATATTGTGTTTTAGCATAGTTCCAGTCTCTCCATTTTAATGTTTTAAAAAAACCAATTATAGAAAGGTCACGATATCCTAAAAATTTTAAAAAGCATGTTGTTTCCATCCTAACCAATTCAGATGGTTCATAATCACAAATATGTCGTTGCAGACAAGGCACACCTATTGCTTCAATACTTGGAGTAAGTATTCCGCCTTGAACAAGGTCAAAATCCGTCCCATTACCATTAAAAACCTTTTTCTCTTTAAAATCTGGTATTAATTTACATATTTCATCAATAGTATGTTTTGGTTTTGGTTTTTCAGGTAATTCCCCAGGTGTTTTAGCAATTTTAATTATATATTTTAATCCCATACCAAATTCCTTTGGTTTTATATATCTACAATAATTGCCATTTCTGTTTCCATTTCCATCTACATAAACAGTTGTTGGAATTCTAATTAACCATCTTAATCTGCCTATTGTTGGATAATCAATTGCTTCTACTTTTAAATGTCTAACTAAAGAAGATTGTAAACTGTAAAGTTTACTTTTAATTTCTTCATTTCCTTTTTCTGGTTTAAAAAAAAGATAAAAGTGAAATCCTTTTCCACCACTAAAAATAATACGATATGGTATGTTATGTTTTTCTGCAAAATATTTTAATTTTTTTGTATCTTTATAAGGTATACGAAGGCTAAGTTTAGAATCAATATCAAAAGTTGCCCTGTCAACAACCATTGTTTGTTTAGTTGGAAAGACAAAAGTAGATATAAAACAAGGAGTTTTTCCATTAAACTTTTCTATAAGACTGTCTCTCGCAAACTCACTATTTATATAGATTTGATTAGGAAAGCCAATCCAGCGAGGCAATTCATTAAACATTCTGTCCATATCTTATTCCAAATCTTCATCTTTCTCAATTTCCTCTGTTTCTTCTTCTGGTGTATATGGAGGTAAAAGAAATCCTAATCTGTAATTTTTATCAATACTACTTATCCAAATAGGACAGTTTGTCTTAATATTCAAATCAATTGTTTCAGATGTTAACGTTTTTGAAATTTCATTTATTCCTTTTGTATAAATAGCTTCTATTTTTCCCTTTGTCATAACTTTTGTTCCTTTTGGTTTATAAACATCAAAATCAGATACGTCATGTAAATCTCCAACTCTAACTTCAAAGTTTTTCTTTGTATCAACAACAAAGGAATAAAATTCAGTTCCTAAAGATACTGCTCTGTCTGCAACTGCTTTAAAGGACTGTAAATTCATTGTTATTTTATTATCTAACTTTACTGGATTATCTGTTTCTGCTTTCAGTATTGGAATGTTCTTTTCCATTTTAAATATTAATCCTTCTTTTGCCTCTCCTTCTTCTATTGCCTGAACTGTAATGTTTATATCGTCATTTTTCCCCTTGATGTTTAATTTATTTTTTGATGTTGGTGATGGATATTGTACTTTTAATAATTCTTCTGGGTCTATATTTTTAATTATTTTTAATGTCTTTTCAACATCAATTTTTACAGAATCTTTGTCATCGGATATTGATTTAAAAAATCCTTCATCAAACAAAGCAAAACGGAAAGCATATCCATATGCCTCTGTTTGAGAAGAATAAAGTTTTTTGTCCTTTGTTGATAATATACAAGTTGGAAACAGCGTATCTACTTTTAAGTAGTTTAACAAGTCTTGTAATTTTTTATTTTCTATTTCAAATTTCATTTTTAACACATCCTAAAAACAAGGAGAGAGGGAACTTAAAATGCCCAATCGTCCCCACTCTCTTCTTCTTTCTTTTTCGGAGATTCTTTTGTTTCTTCAACCTTTTCAGGAGGCAAGTCCTGTTCGGTAGTTTCTTCTGTCGTTGCTTCTTCAGGAGGTAATTCTTCAGAAGTCTCATTTTTTGATTTAATATCACTCAAATCTGTATGGTGACCTTCTCTTACTACTGTTTTAATTTCTTTTTCTGGTTTTTCCTCAAATTCTATTCCAGCCTCTTTTTCAACATCTTCAATTTTACTTGTTCTTAATCCAGCGTCTTCAAGTCTCTGTAAAAGTTTTTTATGTTCTTCAAATCCATTTTTATTTGTAATGTCAACCGTACTGTATATTTTTGAATATCCTGTAAGTTTATAACATGCTTGAGTAAATTTATTTCCTTTATGTGATAGATATATAACTGTATCTACTCTATGTATGTTATCTTTCTCCCCTGCAGGTCTATATTTAAGGTCAGCAAATATAGAATCTTTGTTTTGTTCTGATTTAAGTTCAGATGTAAATAAAATATTATAAGGCATCCTTTTAATTTTATCTATCCAATTATAGTTATGAAAAAACTTTATAATTGGCCAGGGACCTCCAAAAGGTCCAGCAAACGCCTCATAAGCAGGAGAACCAGGTTTTTCTAAACTATCTCTCATATTAGAAAAAAACTCCCCCATAGATTGTCCATATGCTTCCCTACAAAAGAAATCCTGCGAACTTTTCCAAGCATCTTCTAAAAGTTCTACAATAAGCCAACCATATTTACCTGTCTTTTTGTAATGTTCTTTTAAAAGTTCTTCTGATTGTGCAGTAGAAGAGACAAGTTCTTCGTATGTATTAATTTGAAAAACTTTAATATTATCCCTAAAGTCTTCTGGTATTAAATTTGCTAACTTTGCAATACCAGTTGGTCTGTCTGGAAAAACAACACACATTAAAATATCTTCTTTTTTCACTCCACCATTTATTAAATATTCTAATATTTTTAAATACCATCTTGTCTTTCCAGTATTTGATTCTCCAAACAAAATTATTTTTTCGGAATCTACAACTTCTTTTGCATATTTTCCAAGTGAAACAGGTTCTACTAATTTTTCGTTCCATAAATCAACTTCTTTTTTCTTTACAACATTTTCTTTTTTTGTTGCCATTAAAACCACCTTTAAATTTCACCAAAGGTGTCGTCATCTTCTGTTTCTTTTGGAACTAGGTCTTCATCTGAAACTGCTTCTTGTCTTGGTGATTCTGACTTTGGTTCAAAAATTTTCTTTTGTATTGTTCCAATAGGAATTATAAAATGTGGTGTTAATTGTATTCTTTCATTTCTCATTTCTATATTAACTCCAACTTTAACAGAACATCCTGTTTCTAATTCAATGTCTCTTGGGTCTAAAAACAAACGTTGTCCTCTTACTCCTTTTTCTGAACTAATAAAAGAATCATCGGATATATCATAAAAACCATATTCTGTATGGTCTGGTCTTTCTCTAATATCTCCATCTAATATAGTAACAGTTAAAATATGTATATCTGTAGAATTTTGACTTTGGGACATATCCAAGTCTGCTAAAACGGCATCTTGTCCCATTGGTTCAATTTCTGATTTATAAAAATCTTCTATGTTTGGAAATTTAATATTTTCTACTTCTACAAAACCAGGATTGTTACCACCAAGTTCCCAACCCCAACTATTCTTTTCTGCTACAAATGAACCTTTATATACTTTTCCTTTTTCTAATTTTTCAAGTTGTTTTGCACCATCTCTCCAAATTGTTCCAGCACCATATTCAACATCCCCTTCTACAACTTTTCCGTCTTCGTCTGTTTCTATTTTTTTAACAAGCCCTGCAATATCTCCAACGTATTTAGAATCTGATTTAACTTCCCTACATCTTGTATGCAAAAGTGGCATTATATAAAAATCTGTAGTTCTGCCTGTTGATACTTGTTCCCTTAACAATAAAGCAACAGCATAACGAACTTTAAATTCTGCCTTATCCATTGCAGCTATCTTTTCATCTGTATCTAAAATTTCTTTAAGACGTTGCATAATAGATTTTGGTGCTATTCCACTTGCCTCCGACAACTTTTTAAGTCGTTCCTTTAAGTCATCCGGGATGACCATTTTCTCATCTGTCATTATATCACCTACAATTAACTTTTGGATTCTTCTTCGATATCTACAATACGGAGTTTGCTACCCGAAGTTTTAGTAAAAACAAGAGTAAGGTCGGGGTCATCTTCAGCAAATTGAATAAGTCTTTTTAATGCTTCAGTCCTGCCTTTGACTATAACGCCTAATGATAAATATATATCAAAATCCGGGTTTACCATATTGACATCTCCATCCATACATATTATATTCTCCTTTTAAAACAGTCTCTTGGTGACTCTCCTCACCGTCAACTGGGCTGTTTTTAGAGTGTAAATATCCAATATAAAGTTTTTATTCATAAATGTTTTTATTTTTTTATGAGTTTTGAAAAAAAGAAGAGAGATTTTTTGTCTCTCTATTTAAATAATTTTTTTGTTGTACTGTTATATTTGAAGTAAACACCTTTAACATCATCTCGCTTTTCTAAATCCTGTGCAAGACTTAACATATTTGGGGCATCCACTTCTACTAATATTTTGCACATTCCTTTTTACCACCTTTAAGCATCTAAAAATAATGTTATAATATATAAAGGTAACTGTAATTTTAATATTTTACCAGAAATCTCTTTTTGTGTCTAATACTGGACTTGGCATTAATTGTTCATCTAAAGTCGTAACAACAACAACCTTATTTTTAAACATGACCATTACTTTTCCATCTTTTGATATTCTAAATCTTCCGCCTCTCGGCAAATATCTTTTAAGTTCGTCTATAATGTCGTTATGCTTATAATATTCTCTACCATACTTTTTTGTTTGAAATATTCTATTTCTGGAATCTAAACTATAACGTTTTGATTTATAATATAACTTTGAAAGTTCAGATATTGGTGTATCATACTTGCCTGTAAAGTTTCCTATTATTTCATGCTTATACATTGACTTAAACTTTAAAACCTTTTCATCGGTGGTATCTCGGGCAAGTAATATATAAATAACAGCATCGTTTGGCAATCTAATCGCTCTACCTATACTTTGTATATGATGGGCTTCTGTAATAGCAGTTGATACAATAATCAAACAATCTATATCTCTCTTATCAAATCCTTCTTTTAACATACCAACAGATATTAATTTTGAATGTATCCCTCTTTTAAAATCTCTCAATACGGCATCATTTTTATTTTTACTATGATAAACAGGAAAACCAGTTAATGTTGATAACCAATCTGCTTGTTCAATCCTTTGACAAATTATCAAAACGTTTTTATCTTTATAATAATCTAATATCTTACATGCCTTTGGAACTCTGTTTTTTGCACTATATACAATTGACCTTCTTTTAAATATGATTGAATCTATTATTTGTTTTTGTTGGGGATGTAAATTATTTTCATCTTCTAAAGACCTTCTTAACTGATATGATAACTGTTCATATTCCATTCTTTCTTTTGGTGTTAATTCAATAGAAACAAAGTTAACTTTAAAATTTGCAATGTTTGCTTCTTCTAATGGTACATTAATTATTATTGGTCCACATCTCTTTTGAGATAAAGCATTTGGCGTTGCAGATAAACCAAGTATGTGTTTAAACTTAACATATTTATACATTTTAATAAACATTGGACTTGTTGACCTATGACATTCATCAATAACAAAAAAATCACATTCTGTTTCATTTTCTGGTTTGTAAAGTTTATGAAAAGTTTCAACTCTTGCTTTTAAACCAAAAGTTTTAAGTTCTTCTTTCCATTGTCTTTTTAATGGTAATGTTGGAACAGCAATTAATACATTCTTATAGTTTCTGTTTTTAATAAGAGACATTGCACCAATTGTTTTTCCACTTCCTGGTACTCCTTTAACAATTCCTATTCCAGTATAGTTTTTAATCAATTGCTTTTGCCAAGGATAAAGTTCCATAATTCCAAAATTAATTTATTCTTATTTAAATGTTCGTATGAATTTAATATTTTTTAAGGAGACATAAAATTCCTCCAGTTGTTGAAATTGATAGACATGAACCGTATTTAATGACAAATATATATCGAGTTACAACTGTTTAAGGTTATGTCTCCTTACTTTGTTTTAAACTTTTTTTATATATGCAAATTTTGTTTTAGGATTTTCACATATTTTATAACCAGCAGGAAGGTCACAAGGTGTCCCACTTTTGGGGGTACTTTTTGCAAAGTAATAAATTGTTTGTTCTCTTCCGCCACGTAAGGTTACATTTCTTTTATATAATGTATAGTCCTTATATGTACAAACCATATTTTTTCCTCCTTTGTCTTTCCTTATACATTCCTAATTCATAAATCTTTGGATGTTAATTGTTTTCTTATTTCGGCATATTCAACTAATTTATTAAATGGTCTTTTATTACATTTATATCCATTTTTAGCATATTTTTCAGGATGTTCTTTTACATAGTTCATATAACATACCGAATTACAAAAATGATGTTTCCATCTCTTTTCCTTTCTTGATTTTGTAATATTTTTACCACAATAATCACATTTCATTAACATATTATTCTCCTCGTTTCCAAATTATAACTTCCACATTCTTTACAATATGGTAATCCTTCAGGAGACATTCTAATTTCTTTTGATTTACATTCTTTACAATATGTTATATCAAATTTTGTTATTTTATCACCTATGTATCCTCATAAATATATCCATTTTCTGTAACATCTTTTTTTATCCATTGTTTAAGTTTTTTATTTTCTGATTCAATACTTATTTTTCCATCCCCCAAAATAATTACACTATTAATCATATCATCTATAAATTCATCATTGTCTCCATATTGTTCGTTTTCAATTAAAAAGTTGTAATATGAATCTAATGCTTGTTTAAAAGCACAAAATTCTGTAAAAGAATGTTCTGGGCCAAGGATTTTAGATTTTAAACTTTTTGGAAGTAGTTCTTCTCTTAACATATTATTTTTTGTTGTTTCTATATTACATTTCATAATTGTTAACTGTCTTTTTAATTGCATATAGTCCCAACTTGCAACTGTTATTTTCTGTCTTCTTTTTATTATACTTGCGTCTATACAAAGCAATCTATTTGGTTCTTTACCATACTTTGTAAATCTACATTGACCACATTTATCACAATCTCTACAAGTATATACATGATTGTCTGTGTATTCAAATCGTATCATTTTAATTCCCCATTAATTTATATTCGTCTAATTTTTCTTTAATTGATTTAAGTTTATATTTATCTAATAAAGAATCTATTGTTTGGTTCAACAAAACATTATTTGTTTTAAATTCAACTAATTCACAATCACAATTTAACTTTGTTAATTTTTCATTAAACTTTATTTTATCCTTATATTTTCTTAAAGGACAGTCTTCCTTGTCTTCCATATTGATATATTTAGCTGCTTTCTTTGGTCCTATTCCATCAATGCCTTTTATGTTATCTACATCGTCTCCAACAACAGCAAGAAACTTTGGTATATCTTTTGGTTCGATACCAAACTTATCTTTAACTTCTTTTGTTGTTATTATTTTCTTTCCGTCATACATATGACAATGTTCTCCAATTAATTGCATTAAATCTTTATCTGATGCAAATATCAATAAAGGATAACCAAGACCAAAAGCATTTGAATCACAAGTAAGTCTTCCAATTACATCGTCTGCTTCGTTTTCTGGAGAATAATATTGTTCAATACCAAACAAATAAAGTAATATTTTAAGGTCTTCTTGACAGGATATAAACTGTTTGTTTAATTGTCTTCCCGTTTTATAAAGGGGATAACGTTTTTTACGCCAGGATGTCGTTCCATGTGACTCCCAAGTAACTATTATTCGTTCTGGTTTAAACTCTTTACGTCTTGCGTTTAAAGACCTTATAAAACCATGTATCATAGTTGCATCTAATCCTGTATCTGTTGTAAGTCTATAGGGTGCCGCATATGACTTATGTGCCAAATAGGGTCCGTCTACTATTAATGTTTTGTATTCTATTAATATTCCTCCCTTCTTAATAATATATTATATCTTCAATATATATAAAGGTGTTGTTTTTTTTAATATTTTTGACGGATATGACAAATTGATTAAATAGGATAAGATGGATAAAAACCAAATTTATCATATCTCTCGTCAATATTAAAATGTTTGTATAAGGTTTGGAAGATAATATTTACTTTCTGGGTCGTATTGACTTCCATTATAAAATCTGTAGTTACCAATCCATACTGCCTTATCCGCTTCTACTTTTTGTTTAGATAATTCTACATTATCTTTGTTTGTAGTATATCCTTTACATTTTGGTATTAAAACTTTTTTTGTACCGTCAAAATGTTCTAAACAAATACATCTGTTTTCTGGTTGTACATATTGTTTCTTTATCGGACAATATGGATTTTTGTTCTTTTTTGTTAAATGACTGCAAAATTTATAATGCTTTTTCTTGTCTTTGTAAAAACCATATTTTCCATATCCTTTATCTATAATGTATCCGTTTTTCTTTAATTGATATACCGCTTGTGTTAATCTTTGGTTAAGTTGTTCTTCTGTTTCTTTGAACTTTTTAAGTTCCCTTTTAAGTTCATCCATTGTAACATATGGAAGTTTCATTACATTACAACCATACTCAATTAGATTTAATACTTGCTTTTGTATTCCTGTTCTGTATTTCTTTTTCATTTTCTAACCACCTTTGCCTTTTTTTATTTAAATTAAAGTCTCTATTAATATCCCTACAATTTTTTCTATCTTTTTTTGATGTTTTTTTGCTAATTTTTAATCCTCCCAAATATTAATTGATATTCTGTTTCTTGAAACATTTGGTTCTTTACCACCAAATCCAACACCAACAGAAATAAACTTTGTGTTTGGTGAATATGTTTTATAATAGTCTCTAACTTCTTTTCTCAGTTTAACATTTGTTCTCCATTCTTGTCTTGCCCTATCACAAACTTCTCTATATGATTTTGCTATGAACGTTTTAGTTAAAAATTCATGCCAAAAGGGTAATCCTTTTATTTGTTTTTCTTCTGGAGTTCTTACTGGAGTCCCAAAGAAATATTTTCCGTATGCCATATTCCAACCTAATTCAAAATAAATTTCATAGTATATAAAGTTTTTTTGGAATTTAATATTTTATTACTGTTGTTTATATGGGTCATAATTTTCAATTTGTCTTTGTTTTTGTCTTCTTAGCTTTTTTGCTTTCAAAATGATTCGCATAAGAGTTATTATCAACATCATAAATCCAATACAAATCAATATTCCTATTAATATCGGATGCATTTATTCACCTTTTAATTTTTCTTCCCCAACTCTATAATTATCATTAACTGATACAAAAGTTGGTTCTTTCATATTGCTTAATGCTTGTTCTTTATCGTCTGCTTCTACAAACCATATTTTTACTATTTTATATTTTGTCATTTTCTTACTCCTTTAACTTTTTATTAAAATGTATAAGAAATAACAAAATTTTATTCTGTCTTTATATAACAACTATTTTTTTGTTTGTTGTTTTCTTATACATTTTATTCCTTCTTAATACATCTTATTTAGAGTTTGGTGGACTTTTTAATTTATTCCAACACCCATTTTAAAGTATCAATATAAAAATCAGTGTCAATCAAAAATCATACCTCATTAATGTTTAGTTTTATTAATCTACTATTTATTTTTTTCTTTTCTTTTAATATTTTCTTGTTTTGTTTCTCATTTAACACCTGTTGCCTTCTTTTAAATTCTACCTCTATTATCCTATTGATTTTCATAATGATTGTTGATATAATCGGATTGTAATTTTTTTCATGTCCACCACCAGATGC
>Ga0272441_10014159_pt1 | contig 11363 bp, 10 predicted proteins | sample SSMProp6N_FD_193582 | JGI IMG/M metagenome (GOLD analysis project Ga0272441, IMG submission 193582) | Marine sediment archaeal communities from Little Sippewissett salt marsh, Falmouth, MA, United States - SSM-Prop-6N | ecosystem: Environmental > Aquatic > Marine > Wetlands > Sediment ... | reverse complement strand
CTCTGCCCATGATACCTATGCCGCGTGGGCCCTGTCGATAGTCGAAGAAGACGTTGCAGGACAGCAGGTCCACTGTGGTACGGTTTGCTTGTTCAGGCAAGAAGTGATGACCCACACGATAGTCGCGCTTTCCGACACTCACGAGGCCACGCTGCGCAACTTTCCGAAAGCACTGCACGACGCGCTTGCCAGCGCGGATCTCATCGTACACGCAGGGGACCACACAGCGATGTCGCTACTGGAGGAACTGCGAGCAATTGGCCGAGTGACAGCAGTGGCAGGCAACATGGACTCGACCGCCATCAAGGTCTCTCTGCCGTCCCGACAGCTCTTCACGTTTGCGGGGAAGACAGTAGGAGTCGTGCACGGTTCAGGCCCTCCGTGGGGCATCGATGGACGCGTCAGAAAACTGTTCCCCGAGAACCCAGACCTCATCATCTTTGGGCATTCGCACGTGCCGTTCGCCGGCATTGTCGATGGGAGCTACATGGTGAACCCGGGGCAGGCAAAGAAGAGCTACGCGGTCATCACAGTAGGCCCAGTCATCGAAGCGCGGATTGTGCCTCTGTAGAGTCAGAAACGCGCGGCACTACGCCGAGAGGTTCTGTTCGGTTTCTTTCCACATCTGCTGACGTACGGAATCCCGCACTTCGAGAACGTGTGCAGGGTCGGCGCCGCAGGCCTCACAGAGAGCTCGCACAACCGAGTCCTCCTCGGGTGGACAACCTGGAGCATAGACACCAAGGCCCGAATGCATTCGGCCACAACGGCCGAGGACGGCGAGTTTGGGCGTCGCCTCTACAGCATCTACCTCGCCAATCACAACTTGCAGGCCATCCATCTCGGGTGAGTAGCCAGCTTTGTCCAAGTACGTAAGAGCGGTCACAAGCTCGCTCGTGCAACCCGTGCAGGCAGACTCGCCGCTGAGTATGGTCACCTGAGGAAATCGTTCGCTGAACACCTGGAAGCCTGTCTTGAACAGTCTGCTATGGGATTCTACGGACTCCCCGACGAGATGAATTCCCTCAAGATTGGCGGATAGATTCTCACGTTCGGCCTGATAACGAAGGTGCAGCACTGAGGACGGCTGGATTCGCATCAGCGAAGCGCCCACGATGTCGACAGACAGCGCGTGCGCACCGGCCACGATGAGCCCCATGTCGATTGAGTCATCGGGATCGGTCCACAGTCCTTGCATGCCGGTGGTCGCATCCAGCACCACAAACTGCGGCCCTACCACGGAGTTGAGATCTACGATTGCGCTGTCCAGTCCCAATCTATGCGTCTTGCGTTTCTCCGCGCCAGCGATGACCCCCTTGGTATTCTTCAAACTCAGGGTCACATGCGTGCGAATGTGACTCTTGAGTACAGGAACACTAATGATGACGTCGCTATCTAACGCGGTTCTGGCGATCCGAACCCGATCCATGACTCGAGCTTCAGGTATTTCAATCTCCTCGAACTTGTCCGCATTGAGATTGCGTAACGGCACCCCAAGCCTCGAGGCGACACTTCTGAGTCCCGCATGGTCGAACGCCTCCTCGGTGCTGTGGGAAAACCCGTCATAGCCAGCTCCGGCACCATCTCCGATGACAACCGACCGTGCTCCATGCTCAAGTGCCATGCGCGCCACCGCCTCAGTGACTGCGGTATTGGTAATGGAGCCTGAACCGGAACGCCGTGCGTTCCAGAGATTCGGCTTGACCAACACGCTGGTCGACGAGTCGATCAAGCCTTCGAGGCCACCAGCGAGAGCGACGGCTTCCCGCACAGCAGATTCGATGCTGCGGTCAGCAACGCGCATCAGGGAGACGACTCGTTCCATAGGTCCTCCTGCAATCAGCCACAGAAAACGCGAAAGCCAGTCGGTAATGTAGTAGAGCGAGTGTATCCCCGAGCCGTAGGAGAGTCAAAAGAAGTCAGCCACGCCCGGACGCAGACATGACTGCCTCGGAATCATGAGAATTCGGGCAAGTCTCTTCCGCTAGAACTCGAGGCGCGAACCTGCATTGTTGAAAACGAACTGGTCGCCGAACTCACGCTCAAGGACACAGGCGGCCCGAAGGCCGGTGCAATGAGAGGCGGCAATTTTCTGTACGCCCATGTCCCTTAACGCCTTGATGGTCTTGTCTATGCGCGCTGAGTCAGCAGCAATCAGGTGGGTGCCGCCAATCACCGCATACACGCGGTCCGTGCCCGTCAATTCCAGCCCTCGAAGCAAATGATTGACCATACCCCTGTGCGCGCAGCCCAGAACAGCGACAAGGCCCTTGTCGGTCTTGATGAAGGTGGAGAGGTCATCGGCGAGCGGATCAGGCTTGTACTCACCATCTTCAAGAACGAGCAGCATCGGGTCAATTGTCTCGTAGCCAGTGACCATCGGGACTTCTCCACTTGTCACGATATTGTCGGTGAGCCAGACTGGAGCGGTCTCCATTACGAACTTCGCGCCCCATTTTTCGAGTTCTTCTTGTGCATACGGGACGCCGATGAACTCGTAGTCATCTCCCATGTCATAGCCGCACATCTGCTGGCCGGGATGATACGCGTACTTGCGCTCCCACATCGCCGGATGACCAATAACCTGTACGCCCTTCCGAATCAACTGAAAGAGAAACGGAAGGCCGCCGGCGTGGTCGAAATGGCCGTGGCTGATGGTGATAGCCTCCACATTCGACAGGGGCACGCCCAGGACCAAGGCATTCTTCGCGGCTGCATCCGTGGTGCCCGCGTCGGACAGAAAGACGAAATCATCCGTCTCAACGAACATGGAGAGACCCCACTCGCCAAGCAGGTTGGCCCAGCTCACGGTATTCTCCACAAGGGTCGTGATACGAACAGTCATCTGGCACCTCCGGGACACGATTGCACTATTGAGGCCGCGAACGCGACAAGTCATAGCGCGTACGAAGCATAGGAGAGCGGCACGTACAAGTCAATACGTTCAGCGAGAAAGAGAGTCATGCGCAGAGGGCGCCGTAGTATACTCAGCCAGACGATTCTGAACGTACTGCGGGGAGGAGCAATGTCGGACACGCGGCTTGCAGGCAAGGTACAGACAGTCTTGGGACTCATTGAGCCGAACGAGCTCGGAATCACTCTACCCCACGAGCATTTCCTCGTCGACCAGACCCTCGGCGGTGTCTTCTTCGTGGAGCCAGAGAAGCTGAGCGAAAGGGCGCTCGCATACCAGCCGGTATCGCTGGAAAACCTCACGTGGGTCCGCTATCACACGAAGGACAGTCTGGACAATCAGATACTCAACGACGTCGATACGGCCATCAACGAGGCAATGCTCTTCACGTACGAGGGCGGACAGTCCATCGTCGACCAGACGAACAAGGGACTTGGCCGCGACCCTCGGGCCCTGGCACGCATCTCGCGCGCAACCGGGCTGAACATCATCATGGGTTCCGGCTACTACGCAGACAGCCCGAAGACACATGACGCCGTTGCCGCCCTGAGCGAGGAAGCAATCGCGGAGGAAATCGTTGCAGACTTCATCCACGGAGCAGAGGGCACAAACGTGCGAGCGGGCATCATCGGAGAGCTGGGCTGCTCATGGCCTCTGAAGCCGAACGAAGCCAAGGGGCTTCGCGCTGGTGCACTGGCGCAGCAGGCGCTTGGGGCGGGAATGAATATCCATCCCGGGCGTAACGACCGGGCGCCGCTCGAGATTGTGGAGATACTGGGAAGCTCAGGCGTGGACCTCAAGCGTGTGGTCATAAGCCACATGGACCGTTGCGGATACTCAATCGAGACACGACTCGAATTGCTGAGCGCCGGTTGCTTCATCGAGTATGACCTGTTCGGCTTTGAAGGCTACTATCCGGCGAGAGTGGCGCTGTCTGAAGGCAAACTGCCGGACTGCCCGAATGACCTTGGCAGAGTCAAGGAGATCATCGACCTCATTGAGCGAGGTTATGTCGCCCAGATACTGCTATCGCACGACATCGGCATGAAGGTCATGCTGACGAAGTTCGGAGGATGGGGCTACGCCCATCTACTGCGAGAAGTGGTCCCGCTCATGCATGTCTATGGCCTTCGAGATGAGCACATTACTGCGATGATGGTGGACAATCCCCGACGCCTCCTCACGATCCAATAGACTGCCATGGAAGAGCCGTCTCTGTTGGGTGAATTGAATGAGCGTCAGCGCGAGGCCGTGATGCACGGCGACGGGCCACTGCTGGTGATTGCCGGAGCCGGAAGCGGAAAGACCAAGACGCTCGCTCACCGCGTTGCCACTCTGATTGCGCGCGGTACAGCTCCGGAGCGCATCCTTCTGCTGACGTTCACGCGCAGGGCCGCGGAGGAGATGCTGAAGCGCGCTGCGACGGCTATCGGCACGCAGGGCCAGTCGGTTCAGCGCGTATGGGGCGGCACTTTCCATGCGTTCGCCAACAGAATACTGCGCATCTACGCCGAATCCGTCGGGCTTGCCCGCGAGTTCTCCGTTATTGACAGAACGGACGCTGAGGACTTCCTGAACGTCGTCCGCAACGACCTCGGTCTGGCGCGGAAGGGTCGACGTTTTCCACGCAAGGCAACGTGCATGGACATCTACTCGCGGCGGGTGAATTCGACTGACGACCTGCGCAACATACTCACCAGGCACTACCCGTGGTGCATCGAGTGGGAGACCGATCTCTCTGCGCTCTTCAGGGCCTATGTCGAACGCAAGCAGGAGCAAAGCGTGCTGGACTATGACGACCTGCTCCTCTACCTGTACTACCTGCTTGAGGAGCCACGGTTTGCCGCAGCAATCGGGGGACGATTCGACCACATCCTTGTGGACGAGTACCAGGACACCAACCGCATCCAGGCAGGAATTCTGCGTCGTCTGCGAACGGACAACTCGAACATCATGGTGGTCGGCGATGACGCTCAGAGCATCTACAGCTTCCGTTCGGCAACGGTGCGAAACATCCTGGACTTCCCTTCCGAGTACCCGGGGACCACGACAGTAACGCTCGAACAGAACTACCGTTCGCTCCAGCCCATACTGGAGACCACGAACAGGGTGATAGCGCAGGCTCACGAGCGATACTCCAAGGACTTGTGGGCCACGCGAGGCCCGGGCCAGTTGCCAGAGTTCATTACGTGTCTTGACGAGACTCACGAGGATAAGGAAGTGATCCGGCGAGTACTTGAGCACTACGAGCAGGGCATCTCCCTGAGGCAACAGGCAGTGCTCTTCAGGGCAGCCTCTCACTCATCGTCGCTTGAGCTGGCGCTGACGCGAAAGAACATCCCCTTCCACAAGTACGGTGGGCTGCGATTCCTCGAGACAGCCCACGTGAAAGACATGGTCAGTCTCCTGCGAATCATCGCTAACCCGCGCGACCAGATAGCCTGGTTCAGGGTGCTGCAACTCATGAGCGGTGTTGGGCCGGCAACTGCTGCTGAGGTATTCGACCACGTTGGCCGACAGGGATACGATCCCACCTCTCTTGGCAGCTACGCCGCTCCTCCGGCGGCACGAGACGATATGCGCCGACTGGCTGCGCTCATGGACAGTCTCGTGCAGCTTCGCACGGCGGTACCGGCGGCCTCGATCGAAAGGGTGCGCGAGTACTACCTCCCACTTCTCAAGAAGAACTACGAGAACCCGCAGCCACGTGAGAGCGACATCCTGCACCTTGAGCAACTGGCAACGGGGTACACAGAACTGGAAACCTTCCTTGACGACCTTGTTCTCGACCCGCCGGTCTCGACCAGCGATATTGCCGGTCCCCCATTGCGGGACGAAGACTGGCTGGTGCTATCGACGATTCACTCGGCAAAAGGACTGGAATGGGACGCCGTGTACCTGATTCATGCGGCTGATGGCTGTTTGCCTTCCGACATGTCCACAGGCAGCAAAGAGGAAATAGACGAGGAACTGCGTCTGACCTACGTGGCAATGACCCGCGCTCGCGACTTCCTATACGTGCTCTGGCCGCTCAGGTTCTACGGCAAGACGCCGGGAATCACCGACCGCCACATGTACGCCCAGAGGTGTCGGTTCTTCACCGATGACGTGCTTGGTACCATGGAGCAGCGCGCGAGCGGAGTCATCCAGGAGCAATCCGAACTGGCTCCTCCCCGGGGGGTATCTCAAGACATCGGTGCCCGAATTCGCGATATCTGGCGCTGAGCATCCGCTGAGCGCCGGCAATCCTGTCATACGCCTCTCGTCCTGCTATATAATGGCCACGTCGTTCATACGGGAGCCCATCGACACACGAAGCGAAGGAACACGACATGACCCGAACACAGCTCAGATGTACTCCTATACTCGTTGCCCTAACTGCAATCATCGCCATGGCGGGACTGGCTGGATGCTCTCCAGAGGAGAAGCCGCTGCCAGCGCCAGAAGGCGTGACAGTCGTGCAGGGACCGTACCAACCAGAGAATGACGAGTATGGGGACGTCCTCATCGTGTCATGGGATGCGGTGAACGACAGCCGGGTGGACGGATATGTCATCTATCGTGCGGAACAGGGGCTTGGTCCAACCCCGGGAGAGAAGACAGAGTACGAGCTACAGGCTCTGACCTTCGCGTTGAAGTATGACGACGAAGAGATCCATACCACCGACAAGTATCCGACCATGAAGTACTTCTATCAGATCTCAGTCATCACCGAGGAAGGCACGGTTGGCCCCATGTCCGATGAAGTCGAAATCGAATACGCTCCGCTCGGGTAATCGGGCAAACCCAGGACGGCAATGATCACGCAGCCCGAACACCTGATAATCAACTTCACGCCCACGGGCATGATTCCCACCAGGGACATGACCCCACACGTCCCCCTGAGGTCCTCAGAGATAGTAGAAGATGTTCACGAGGCGTACGAGGAGGGCATCACCATGGTGCATCTCCACGCACGAGATAAGGACACGAGCGAGCCCACGTACCGCGCGGAGGTCTATTGCGACATCATCCAAGGAATACGTCGCTACGCGCCCGACCTCATACTGGCTGTGTCCCTCAGCGGGCGCACATTTCAGGAGTACGAGAAACGAGCAGCGCCCTTGTCACTGGACGGCGACCTCAAGCCTGACATGGGCAGCCTTACTCTCAGCTCGGTCAACTTCAATCGGCAGGCAAGTGTGAACGCGCCGGACATCATTCAAGGTCTCGCCGCCGAGATGCTCGAGCGAAACATACTCCCGGAGTTGGAGGCCTTCGACTCGGGCATGATTAACTACGCGAAGTACCTTGAAGGCAAGAACCTGCTGCGGGCTCCTCACTATTTCAACCTGCTGCTGGGGAACATCGCCTGCGCGCAGGCGGACTTGCTGCACGCAGGAGTGATGATTCGCGACCTACCAGAGCAATCATACTGGAGCCTTGCCGGCATCGGAGACGCCCAGTTGAAGATGAACTCCGTGGCCATCGCCATGGGAGGCGGAGTGAGGGTGGGGCTTGAGGACCAGATCTTCTACGATCACAAGCGAACGAAGCTCGCGCGCAACATCGACCTGATCAGACGTGTTCACGCACTCGCCGAGGCTAACGAACGCGAGGTGATGAAGCCATCCGAACTTCGTGGCTTGCTGAATCTACAGCCGGGACACGGCGCCTACGGCCGTGTGCCAGCCTCAGGACACGCCGCTTGAGAGGAGATACGGATGCCCGCCGTTGGGACATCACTGCGGAAAGGTTCCAAGGCGGGAAGTTCTTGGACCCTCTCCTTGCCCGACAGCTCAGGCGCGTGTACCTCGACCTGTGCCGAGCGTGGGCTCCGGAGATAGAGAATCCGCGTGTGTTGAAGACCGACGTGTTCGGAGAGGCCACATGTCCCCCACGCGCTTTCTCGTGGGATATAGTGAAGCCGGAGAATCTCGTCTCGTTAGACATCTCGTTCGGCCTCACTCTAGCAGCGCATGAGAATGCGGTGCGGCTCGGCTACGGCGCAGCATCGTACGTGACCAGCGACGCCAGGATCCTCCCCTTCGCAGACAGTTCTTTCGACCTCGTCGTGTCGGACTCCACACTGGACCATTTTCGCGAGAGCCGCGACATCGCGGTGGGCATACGAGAACTGGTGAGAGTGCTGCGCCCGGGCGGAGTCCTGATAATCACCCTCGACAACCCGAGCAACTTCACCGAGCCGCTCTTCAGAGCCTGGCTCTCTTTGGGCAAGGGACCCTACTTCATCGGCAAGACGCTCTCGTCTCGCGAGCTTCAACTGGTCATGCGACAAGAAGGACTGAAAGTCACCCACAGTACAGCAATCATCCACAATCCGCGGTTCTTCGCCAAGGCCGGCATGCGCCTGCTGCGACAGATACAACCACCGCACTACGAGGCTGTGGCAGAGCGGATACTTCGCGCGCATGATGCCATGGGGCGTTTACCGACCAGGCTTCTCACAGGCCAGTTCGTGGCCGCCCGAGGGGTGAAGACAATGCAACGCGATACCGAGCCCCCAAGACACGAGTGACAGACTAGTCTCCCTTTGTCGACGCCCTTTCACGTAGTCTCCGATGGGCAATACGTCGGAGGCGCCGGGGCATTGAGTAGCGCAGACGGGAGTCTCTCCAGTTCTGCGACAGCGCTTCAAGCGAATCCCCTTGCTGAAGCCTCTCAAGGCTACTGACCAGGAGTCTGATGCCAACGTCATACACTCGCCCATACAGCGACTCGAAATCATCGCCCGCTTCCACAGGCACCTCCAACTGCTGTACAACAGGCCCCGTGTCTACTCCGGAATTAACCAAGTGCAGAGTCACACCTGGCTGTGCGTCCTCAAGAATCGTCCACTCCAAGGGGCTACGCCCCCTGTATTGAGGGGTCTGCCCGGGGTGGATGTTCAGAACCCCAAGGCGGAATGCGCGAAACACTTCCGGACGGAGAATGCCCGCGCATCCTATCACCCCGATGTCCGGGTCCAGTTGCTTCAACAAGGCAACAACTTCGTTGGAGTCCAGGTCACGCACCGTCATGACTTTACACCCGCCTGCTCGATATGCACCCGCCCTGTGCGGATTGCACCCTGGGCGAGCGGACAACTCGGTGTTCAGTCGTTGCATCGCAATCGTAAGGGTGTCACGAATCCCGAGTCCGCGAACCAGTCGGGCAATCCGCCGAGACAGGCTGCTCTGCTGTAGAAGCACGGCCTCAACAGCCAGGCCGCTCTCGGCAAGAGAACCTAGCAATCGTAGCGTCTTGGCACAGGGGTAGGTGAGCACGACGATTCGAAGAGGCATCCTCCGGTCTTCCAGCGCAACGAACGTTGTTCCCATCAAGGCCAACCAATCAGAAGTCGAGCCCCATCCGCTTGCGCTCCTGAGCATCCCACCTACGCGCACGCAGAATGCCTATGAGTTCTCTAGGAGTATGGCGGTGCTCCAAGAACTGGGCAACCCTCAGCCACACTCGAACAAACCAAGTAGGCACAAGACCGTGCAACACGCGGCCAGCAACAAGGGTGTCATTGTAGATGCGATACCGTTGGGTCCAGTAGAACTTGTACGGTTCAGCGCCACGCATGAAGTCTGCCTCTCTCAAACCTTCACGTATGGCACGTTGCAATAGGTTTATGTCGTGTATGTGGCCGATGCTGTAGCGCGCCATGGATTCGTCGCGACCGGACCTCATAAGGTAGGCCACACCGTCAAGTACTCCTATGAAGTGCGAGGAGACCGGCTTGTCATCCACGAACATCACGGAAACGCGAAAGAGACCCGACTCTGCATGCGCCTGAGCGACGGCGGTGTGGAACTCACGCGCACGCGCATCTGCGAAGAGACCGCGCATGCCGGTCCCCTGCCACCGTCTCTGATGCAGGTCATACAAGATCTCCATTCCCCAGGAAATCTCGTCTTCAGAGCACTCCTTGAACGCAGTGCTATGCTCGGCTTCAAGAGCCTTGGACGCACGACGGAGTACTTTTCTCCGCCTGTGTGACATCGCCCTCCAGTAATCATGCCAGCCGACGGGCAGTGGAACATACGGCGCGCGGGACATCGCCCGGATGGTGGTTGACCTGCCGTGTCCGCGAGACGAAAGCGCACCCATCAGGGCCTCAACGAAAGAGGATTCGGCGGGTACGAGCGAAAACCGCAGTGAAACACCCTGCGAGAGCACGTTTTCGTCGATGAACGCGGCCGCAGCTCGAGCCACCTCCTCTTCGGCTCCTGGCTCTACCAACCCCACCAGATTGCGACTCTGCCCCGCGAGTGTCTCAACGAAGCTGAGGCCAAAGGGGCCAACGCGGTATCGATGCGCGACGAGAGGCACGATGCCCGAGACGTGAAAATCCCTGCTCACCACCAGGATTCTCAGCAGACTATCAAGCTCGTAGTGCTCGCTCCAAAGTCGAACCCAGGCAAAATCGAGAAACGGCGTCCGGTTTCGTTCACATCGTTGCCACAAGCTATGCCAAATTGGAGCCAAAGCCTGGAGGTCATCAAGGTTGGTGACCATTTGAACGCTCCAGATTTGAGATGACACACCCATTCGCACCCTGGCACTACTTTCCGGGAGCTGGAGGCATTCCGATATGCGGGCCATCAGGAAAGGGATGCTCGGTCCAGCGAGACCAGAAGAGGACTCTCGTGAAACGACCCGTTCCAACTATCTCAGGAGAGAATTTCGCATGGGCGCGCTGTGATGAGGCATTGCTGAGCTCCACGGAGTTCCTGCTGGATGTATACCCCAGTCTTCGCAGGTACTCGAACCGTTCGTAGTATCCATAGGCCATCAGTCCCTTGCCCCGAAACTCGGGAACCGTGTACGTTCCACCAGTACAGGCCTCTCCCCTTTCAAACTCAACATCAAAGGGATACGGGTCCACGCATTGTTTGCTTGTGCCACTCATAGCCACCCAGCCGATGTGTGCCAGACGCCATCCCGCGTACACGCAGAAGGCGACAGCACCACGCGAAAGGTTGCGAGTCGAGAACAGGAACAGTTGTCGAAAGTCCTCGTAGCCAGATGCGGCCAATTCATCGGCTTGAGCGTTGCTCTCAACAACGCGATGCTCAAATTCTGCCAAGCGTGGTTGAAACGCAGTGGCGTCTCTCTCCCTGAGATGATGGTGGTAGAGAAAGACATCACGGCGCCGGTAGACACGTTTGCCGAACACTCCGGCAAAGGCCACCGTATGCCGCAGCAACGAAAAGAGTCCTTCCTCGCGCAGGAGGGCACGAGATCGAGCGAGCGCGTTTCTCAGCATAGATGCAACAGGTTTCCAGAGAATCCACCCGAAGTATTAGGCGATTCTGCCCCAGCTGACATGGCGTGTCAATCGTTCGGACCAATGCTGCAACCGAGCGGACTGGGACTCACAGTCACTTCATCGCCTCCAGATTCGAAGCGAACCCAGTTGATGCCTGGCAACTTGATCTGGAGCAACGCACGCCATGTGAAT
>Ga0272441_10014158_pt1 | contig 11364 bp, 4 predicted proteins | sample SSMProp6N_FD_193582 | JGI IMG/M metagenome (GOLD analysis project Ga0272441, IMG submission 193582) | Marine sediment archaeal communities from Little Sippewissett salt marsh, Falmouth, MA, United States - SSM-Prop-6N | ecosystem: Environmental > Aquatic > Marine > Wetlands > Sediment ... | reverse complement strand
GTCGCCGCCACGCCAAGTATGTCGTACAGGCTGAGACACGGGGACATGACGTTGGGTCCTCTCGACACGAATGTAGCAGACAGCCGGTACATTCTTCAATCGGCTTCCCGTCTGCTCCGGCTCTCCAGTTGACCGCCGGCGAACGGCGAACGTAAATTGGTAGAGGGAGAAGGCACGAACCGGGGAAGAACCCATGGCGAACGCATCGAAGAGCCTGAAAACGGACTCCAGGACCCAATCCACACTGGAGGTCAGGGACGACCTGCGCATCCTCCATCTCCGGGGAACGCCGTACGAGAGGGGCGCGGCCCACGGAAGGCTGCTGCGGGAGGAGATACGGGATTCCAACATCGCCCACTACTACGGGGATTTCCTCCTGGAGCTGTACCGGAGCTCTGATTTCGCCGCCCGGGTGCCGGGATTTGTGAGAAGGGTTTTCGGAGGGCTTCTCGAGTGGTGGTACTACTCCCCCCTGGCCAAGCTCTGCCTGCCGGAGACGGCGGAAGAAATCTCCGGAATCGCCGATGAGGCGGGATTGGATCGACGAGAGGCGCTCAGGGCCTACGCGGCTCCGGACATCATGGGGCATCTGGCCGCGGGGTTCCTCCGGGGTGGAAAGGAAGCGCTGGGCAACTACTACCTCGGAGGTTGCACCGGCGCATACGCCAGGGCGGGGGCGCTGAAGCGGTCCTCCGGCGCGCTTTTCGGCCGGAACATGGACTTCCCCGGCGTCTTTGCGTGGAAGTACCCCTGCCTCATCTTCTCCCATCCGGAGGAGGAAGTGGAGGTGCTCGCGGAGGCGGCGGGGAACGCGGCCGGGGAGCCCGCTTCGGGCGATCCGGCTTTCGTGAGGAAGCGCAAGCCGCCCTACCTCTACGTCTCGACAGCGGGCTTTCCGGGGCAGGGGCTGACCGGCATGAACGCCGCCGGCGTGGCCATGGGGACCTTCGTGTGTCTCTCGAAGAGCTACCGAAGGGCGGGGCTGCTGACCCTGGATTTCAACCACTATCTTCTGACCCGAACCGAGAGCGTCGGCGGAGTCCGGCACATGCTCGGCAGGCGTCCCCTTCAGTGCGCCACCCCCCACACCGTGGTCTTCGCCGATGAGAGGGAAGCCGCGGCCGTGGAGGTGGACGGCCGACGGCACGTGGTGCGCTCCCTGTCGGAGGACTGCGACCTCCTGGTCCAGACGAACCACTACCAGAACCCGCGCATGAAGAAGAGGGAGATCGAATTCCCGCTGGTTACCGAAGACACCGTGGGCCGCTTCCGCCTGGTCAAGGACGCCCTGGAAGCAGGCTTCGGCAGGGTGGACGTACAGCGCATGGTGGACGTCCTTTCCTCCAACTTCGACCGCGCCGGCGGAGACCACCGGCTGTTGGGTGATTTTCCCGCCCAGCCGATCACCCTTTCGAGCGCGGTCTTCGAGCCGGGACGGGGGCGTGTTTGGGTAGCTTCCGGCCGGCCGCCGGCCGTCTGCTACAACGTTTACCAGGGGTTCGACTTCCACCGCGAGCTGAACGGACAGATCTCGCGCCTCCCGGGATTCCAGCGCTCCAGCAGGCCCCTCTTTCCCGGAGCCGCATCCGGCCTTGCCGACGCCGGACCGCGCGCCGTAACCCCGATCATGAAGGAATCGCTGGTCGCTCTGATGCGCTCCCAGGAGGCGCTGAAGATGGGCCGAAGGCGTAGCGCCGTGCACTTCATGCAGAAGGCGGCGGCTCTCTCCCCTGATCCCGGCTTCCGGTACGTCCTGGCGCTTCTGACCCTGATGGAAGGGCGGGCCGACGAGGCGCTCTCGCAGATCAGTGGGCTCGGCCGGGAAGCCCGCTTCGCCCCCGTCAAGCGGACGGCCCTGGTTCTCTGGGAAGGCCGCTGTCTGGATCTGATCGGAAGACGCGGCGAAGCCAGGGAGGTCTACCGCCGGGGCCTCGAAGACCCGGGAGTGGTGGATCATCTCAGGAAGGCCTTTCGCCGCGGCCTCAGGGCTCCCTTCCGGGCGGCCGATTTGCCGCGCAGCATCGACTACCATCTCATGGGGCCGCCGGAGTTCACCTGAGGAGGCTGCAATTCGGTTTGGCCGCAGGTTCAACGGCTCCTCTCGGCCAGGAAGCGGGCGAGTGCCCTGGCCGTATGGGAGCCGCTCTTCGTGCGGGCTACGGCTTTGGGCGAACCCTGGGCCACGATCCGTCCTCCCTGGTCTCCGCCCTCCGGCCCGAGATCGACCATCCAGTCGGCCTCCGCAACGACGTCCAGATTGTGCTCGATGATGATCACCGTGTTTCCGGCGTCCACGAGACGGTGCAGCACCCGAATCAGCTTCTCCACATCCGCCATGTGAAGCCCGATGGTGGGTTCGTCCATCACGTACAGCGTCGAGCCCCCGCCCCGGCCCTTTGCCAGCTCTTTCACGAGCTTGATCCGCTGGGCCTCTCCGCCGCTCAGGGTGGGGCTCTGCTGGCCCAGCAGGAGGTAGCCCAAACCCACGTCCTGGAGGAGCTGCAGGCTGCGGTGAATGGCGGGATGAAAGGAGAAGAACTCCACCGCCTCGTCCACGCTCATGTCCAAGATGTCGGCAATGCTCTTTGCTCGGAAGTGGATGGCCAGGGTTTCTGAGTTGAACCGCTTGCCTCCGCAGACATCACAGACGACCCTGACGTCCGGAAGAAAGCTCATCTCGATCTTCTTCAGCCCCTGGCCGGCACAGGCCTCGCACCGGCCCCCGGCCACGTTGAAAGAGAAGCGGGCGGGGCCGAATCCTCGGATTCGGGAATCCGGAAGCCGGGCGTACAGGCGGCGGATCTCCCCCCAAAAACCGACGTAGGTGGCGGGACAGGAGCGCGGGGTTTTCCCGATGGGCGTCTGATCCACCTCCAGAGCCCTCCGGTAGCTCTCCCATCCGACGATATCGCGGCAGCCGCGCAGCGGCGGCCGGGCGGTTCGGGGCCTGCGGCGCCCGCCGGACCCGCGGGAGCCACGGCGCGCGCTCGCGCTTCGCCTGCTCCTTCCGGAGAGGCTTCCCAGAAGAGCCTTCAGGTTGCCGTAGACCACCTCCTGCACCAGAGTGCTCTTGCCGCTGCCGCTTACGCCCGTGACGCAGATGAACCTGCCTCGGGGGATGAGCAGGTCGAAACCTTTCAGGTTGTGCAGGCCGGCCCCTACGATCGTGAGATGACCTTTCTCGCGCTCCCGGCCGTTTCCGCGGGCCTCCGCCTCCGGCGCGGTCGCGCCGCGGTCCGTGCGGAGCGGATGCTTCAGCGGCTCATGGAGAAATCGGCCCGTAAGGGACCTCTTGCTCGCAACCAGCTCCTCCACGGTGCCTGCGGCCACGAGTCTGCCGCCGTTGATTCCGCCGCCCGGCCCCAGATCCACGATGTGCTCGGCCCGCCGGATCGTCTCTTCGTCGTGCTCCACGACCACCACGGTGTTGCCCTTGTTCTTGAGGCGCTGGAGCGTCTTGAGCAGCAGACGGTTGTCCCGGGTGTGGAGGCCGATGGTGGGCTCGTCGAGGATATAGCACACACCCCGGAGATTCGAGCCGAGCTGTGAGGCCAGGCGGATGCGCTGCGCTTCGCCGCCGCTCAGCGTGGGAGCCGGCCGGTCCAGCGTGAGGTAGGGCAGCCCGACCTCCTCCAGGAAGGAAAGACGGCTGCGGAGCTCGCCGACGATATCCCGGGCTATCTCCGCGTCTCTCTCATCCAACCGCAGATTCTGCAGCTCGCTGAGAGCTGCCGTGACCGAAAGGGCCGTGAAGTCCGCGATGTTCTTCCCCTGGAAACGCACGGCCAGGGCCTCCGGGCGGAGCCTCTTGCCGCGGCAGTCCGGACAGACGCTCTCCGCCCCTTCCCAGCCCTCGATCCATTCGTTCTCTTCTCCGGTCTGGCTCTCGTCGAAACCCGAGAGCAGCAGCCCCGTGCCGTAGCACCGGGGACACCAGCCGTGCCTGCTGTTGAAGGAAAAGAGCCGGGGATCCAGCTCCTCGAAGCTGCGGCCGCATCGGGGACAGGACCTCTGGGTGGAGAAAACCTGCGTTCCTCCGGAGCCGGAGCCCGGCCCGGACTTGGATGATTCGCCCTCGGGAAGGGCAAGCGCGTACAGGATGCCCTTGCCCAGGCTCAGCGCCAGCTCGATGCTCCGGTAGAGCTCTTCTTGGTTTTCGGGCGCCACGCGCTGCCGGGCCACCGGTATCTCTATGTCGTGCTCCCTGTAGCGGTCCAGCCGCGGCCACGGGTCGGTGGGCACCAGGCGGCCGTCCACCCGAAGGTGCGTGAACCCTCTGTTCGCGGCCCATCTGGCCAGATCGGTGTAGTATCCCTTTCGGGAGAGCACCGAGGGCGCCAGCAGGAGCACCTCCCGGCCGCGGTAGATCTCGAGCATCCGAGCGAAAACGGCCTCCGGGCTCTGGGGGCGAATCGGGATGCCGCAGTCCGGGCAGGTCTGGATTCCCAGCTTGACGAAGAGCAGCCGCAGGAAGTGGTAGATCTCCGTGAGGGTGGCCACGGTGCTCTTCCGCCCGCCGCGGCTGGTCCGCTGCTCGATGGCCACCGTGGGCGGAATGCCGTAGACCCCGTCCACGTCGGGACGGGCGGCCGGCTGCACGAACTGCCGCGCGTAGGCGTTCAGGGATTCCAGGTATCGCCGCTGTCCTTCGGCGAAGAGGATGTCGAAGGCCACGGTGCTCTTGCCGCTTCCGCTGACCCCGGTTATCACGGTGAGCTGCTCCCTGGGGATTCTTACGTCGATTCCCCGGAGGTTGTGCTCCCGGGCGTGCCGGATCAAGATGGCGCCGTCCGGGGCGGCTCGGGTGGATGCCGCTCCGGCGGCCTTCCCGGACGCCCATGCGGCCGTGGACACCGCATGCGAACCACCTCTGGCGGCTTCGGGGACCCGGCCGAAATACGCGCGCATCGCCCGAGCCGTGTGGCTCCTGGGGTGCCTCACGATGCGCTCCGGGGTGCCGGCGCAGACGATCTGCCCTCCCTTTTCGCCGCCCTCGGGCCCCAGATCGATGATCCAGTCCGCGGCTCCGACGACCTCCAGGTTGTGCTCGATCACGACCACCGAGTGCCCGGCCTCGAGGAGAATGCGGAAAGCCTTCAGCAGGGTGGCCACATCGTCGAAATGGAGACCGGTGGTGGGCTCGTCGAAGAGGAAGAGAAGATGCCGGCCGCGGCCGCCTTTCGAAGACCCGCCGCTGGAGCGCCCGCCGCGGGAAGGGGAGCCGGCCGGGCGTCCGCCGCCCGAGCGGGCCAGGTGGCCCGCCAGCTTGAGCCGCTGGGCCTCGCCCCCGCTCAGAGTGGGGACCGGCTGGCCCAGGGTCATGTAGTCGAGGCCCACCGACCTGAGCGGCCGAAGGCCGTCGAGAACTTCCGGACGGTCCGCGAAGAAGTCGCAGGCCTCCGCCACGGTCATCTCCAGCACATCGGCGATCGATGCCGCCCTGGCCCGGGAACCGCCCTGCCCGCAGGTACCGGAGGACACCAGCGCCACCTCCAGGATCTCCGGGCGATACCGGCGGCCGTTGCAGTCCGGGCACCGGAGGTAGACATCGCTCAAGAACTGCATTTCGATGTGCTCGAAGCCGCTTCCCCCGCAGGTGGGACAGCGTCCGTTGCCGGAGTTGAAGCTGAACGTGCCGGCGGTGTAGCCGCGCTGCACGGCCAGCGGCTCGGCGGCGAAGAGCTCGCGGATGGCGCCGAAAGCCCCGACCGTGGTCGCCGGGTTCGAGCGCGTGGTTTTGCCGATGGGCGACTGATCCACCAGGACGACGTCGTCGATGAGATGATCCCCCTTCACGGCTTCGTGCTCCCCCGGCGCATCCACCGGACGCCGCATGAGCTTGCGCAGGGCGTTGTACGCAACGTCCTTTACCAGGGTGGATTTGCCCGAACCGCTGACGCCGGTTATGCAGACCAGACGGTGCAGGGGGATCCGAACGTCGAGCCCTTTCAGATTGTGCTCCCGGACCCCCAGGATTTCGAGAAACCCGGGTTCGCCAGGCCCCCGCCCGCCCGACGCCTCGCGGGGAGAGCTCCGATCGTCCGCGGCAGGAGCGTCCCCGACGACCTTCCGTTCCCGCCTCAAGTAGGCGGCCGTGAGCGAGCGCCGGGATCGGAGAAGCTTTTCGAAGGAGCCGGCGAACACCACTTCGCCGCCCCGGTCTCCCGGACCGGGACCCATGTCGACCACCAGATCGGCCGCCTGAATGACCTCCGGATCGTGTTCCACCACGATCAGCGAGTTTCCCGCGTCCCGCAGGCGTTCGAGGACGCGAATCAGCCTGCCGATGTCCCGGGAGTGCAGGCCGATACTGGGCTCGTCGAGCACGAAAAGGGTGTTGACCAGGGACGTTCCCAGGGCCGTGGTCAGGTTGATCCGCTGCACCTCGCCCCCGCTCAGGGTGCGGGATTGGCGGTCCAGAGTGAGGTATCCGAGTCCCACCTCCACCAGATAGCGCAGCCGGGTGCGGATCTCCCGAAGGAGCAGCGCCACGGCCTCGCCGGAGCCTTCGGCCGGCCGGAGATCCCGGAAGAAGCGCGAGCAGCGGTCTATCGGAAGCAGCATCAGCTCGTGAATGTTCAACCCTGCGCCCCCGTTCCCAAGCCGCCACAGAAGCGCCTCGGGCTTGAGCCTGGCCCCCCGGCAGTCCGGACAGAGCCGGTAGGCCCGATACCTGGCCAGCAGCACCCGGATGTGCATCTTGTAGGCCTTGGTTTCCAGCCACCTGAAGAACCGGCGGACCCCGTACCACTTGCCCTCCTCCCAGGAGCCTTCTCCCTCGAGAACCCAGTGCCTCTGATCCTCCGTGAGCTCGCGCCACGGCACATGCACCGGGATGCCGCGGACCGCGGCGGCTTCCATGAGATCGGACTGGCATTCCCTGTAGCTCGCCGTTTGCCACGGCTTGACGGCTCCGACCGCCAGACTCAGCGTCTCGTCCGGGACCACCAGATCGAAATCCACATCTATTATGCGTCCGAACCCGCGGCAGGTTTCGCAGGCTCCCACGGGGGAGTTGAAGGAGAAGAGGTTCGCAGTGGAATCTCCGTAGTGGATGTCGCAGTCCGGGCAGTGAAGGTCGCTCGAGAAACGAAGCGGCTTCAAGGGGCGCCCCCGCGAGCCCAGAGGATAGACCACCACGCCGCCTTGGCCGTGCTCCAGGGCCGCCTCCAGATCCTCCCATATACGGGCGCGGTTCGCCTCGTCTATGACCACCCGGTCTTGAACCACCTCCAGAAGGCCGTTTTCTTCCCGATGGATCCTGCGGTAGCCCAGACGGGAGAGCAGCTGCTGCACTTCCTCCCGTGAGAAGCTCGGCGGGACTCTCAGGCGGAAGACGATAACGGCCCTGAGATCCGCGGGTCCGTAGCGCCTCCGTCTCTCTCCCCGGAAACGCGAGAGCTCCCGGTAGATGCTTTCCGGCGTGTCCCGGGAGACCCTCTTTCCGCAGCTGCGGCAGTAGAGGTCCGCCGCCCTGGCGTAGAGAAGCTTGAGGTGATCGTTCAGCTCGGTCATGGTGCCCACCGTGGAGCGGGACGTGCGCACCGGATTCGTTTGGTCCACGGCTATGGCCGGCGGAATGCCTTCTATGCCATCCACCTTCGGCTTGTCCATGCGGTCCAGGAACTGGCGGGTGTAGGGCGAGAAGGTCTCCACGTACCGGCGCTGCCCCTCCGAGTAGACGGTGTCGAAAGCCAGGGAGGACTTGCCCGAGCCGCTGACGCCGGTGACCACGATGAGCTTGTTCAGGGGAAGACGAAGGTCGAATCCCTTGAGGTTGTTCTGCCGGGCACCCCGGATGAAGATGCTCTTCTCGGAGAGGCTGCACTGCTGAGCGGATTTCCTCGGCATGGCGGGCGGGGATACCTTTCTTGATGCAAATGTAACGATGGGAGCACGGACGGGCAAGCGGGAAGCGGTGCGACGAGCTTCTCGACCCGGCCGCGGAGCGCGCGCCCCCCGCGGCGGCAAGCAGCGGCCCCATGAGCGCTTCGCTGAGGGTCCGTATCCTGATGGCGGTAAAGCGGGTCATGGTAACCAAGACGTTTCAGCCGGGGAAACAGTCTGTCAAGGCCGGTTTCACGGACGCGAGCTTTGCGCCTTCTTCAGAGTCGAGAGGAGCCCGAGGAGCAGGAGGCTCAGGACGCACGTGCCGGCCAGGAGGACGAAGGGGAGGCGCTCGTCCACCGAGGAGAGGGACCCGCCGACGTAGCCGAAGGGCGCCGAAAAGGCGAACAGGAAGACGAAGAGCAGGGACGTGACCACCGCCCGATCCCGGTCCGGGATGGCGTTGGCCAGCATGGCCTCCACCACGGGATTGACCACCGCCATGCCCGCGGCCAGAAGCACCGTTCCCGCAATGACCGCCGGATAGCTTCTCTGCGGGGCCAGGATGAGTGAGACAGAGCCGGCCAGGCAGGCGAGCAGCGCCCAGAAGAGGGACGCTTTGAAGTCGTAGCGGACGAGCCGGGGCATGACGAACAGAAACACGGCGAGCATCACCGCGGACTGAACGGCCGGGAAGAGCGAGACGCTGGGATCGGGGAAGTGCAGCCTCTGGGTCAGGAGGATCGCGAAGAAGGTGCGCCAGAGAGTCATCTGAATGGTGGCCAGAACCAGCAGCGCGAAGATGACGAGGATGACCCGGTTGCCGGCGAGCTCCGACACGATTCTCCTGTAGTCCCTCAGGTAGGCGGCAAAGGGGAGATCCCCGGTTTCCTGCCGCTTGACTACACCCATGGACGGCTCGTGGGTGAAGTGGTTGCGAAGGAAAAACATGCCGGTCATGGACACGAATGCGTAGAGGTACAGGCCCCGCACCGCCGGCACCAGGCTGAAGCGCCGAACCAGGACCCCGGCCACCGGAGAGAAGAAGCCCGCCAGGATCCCGGCCACGTGCACCCACGTGTAGATGTGGACCCGCTGCTCCGGCGGCGAATCCTCCACCAGCAGGCACGACCAGGAGACGTGGACGATCCGGTAGACGCTGTTGACCACGGCGGCCGCCAGGAAGTAGGGGAAGCCGCGGGCGAACGCCCAGAGCAGGGTTGGAACGCTCCAGCCGATCAAATCGAAAACAATGGTGGTCCGGCGCCGCCCCAGGCGATCGGTGATGTAGCCTCCCATGAGCGAGAAGAGCATCATGCAGGCCAGGCCCACGGTGGACACCAGTCCCACCTGGGTTTGGGTGCAGCCCAGTGCCAGCATGTACACGGAAGTGTAGGCCGAATACAGGTTGAACGGGATGCCCCACAGCGGCTCGGCCAGGAGGCACGCCCGGGCGTTGCCCCGGAAGCTTTTCAGGATGTCCCACGTTTCTCGAAGCTGCTTGCGCATCGGCCGCCTCCGAGTCGAGCCTTTCCCACCGCCTGGATTTTGCCTATGATAGCCGATACCGGGCCGAAAGTCCCCGGTCTGCGGGAGAATCGGAGAGAGGAGGCCGCCGTGAACGCGCAGGTGCTCAAAGAGAAGGTGGGCGGGGTGATCGACGGACACAGGGAGGAGATCTTCGCCGTCGGGGAGGACATCCGGGTGCATCCCGAGCTGGGCTTCAAGGAGGCCCGGACGGCGGGGATCGTGGCGGAGCACCTGAAACGTCTGGCCGTGCCGTTTCGGAGCGGCATCGCGGTGACCGGGGTGAAGGCCGTCCTGGAGGGCAAAGACAGGGCTGCGGCTGCAGAGGAGCTCACGGTGGCCTACCTCGGGGAGCTGGATTCCATTATCGTGGGCGACCATCCGGATGCCGATCCCGAGACGCACGCCGCCCACGCCTGCGGGCACAACGCCCAGATCGCCGCGCTGATCGCCCTGGCGTACGGGCTGGTAGAGAGCGGGGTCATGGACCATCTGGGCGGCAACGTGGCGCTCATGGCGGTGCCGGCGGAGGAGTACGTGGAGGTCGAGTACCGGCTCGGCCTCAAGGAGGAGGGGAAGATCGAGTTCCTCGGAGGGAAGCCCGAGATGATCCGCCTGGGGGCCTTCGACGACGTGCACATCGCCCTGATGACGCATCTCTCCGCCCGCAAGGAGGGCGGGAAGCTCAGCGTGAGCGGCGCAAACAACGGCTGCGCCGTGAAGCGGGTCCGCTACGTCGGCAAAGCGGCCCATGCCGGCGGCGGGCCCCACGAGGGCATCAACGCCCTCAAGGCGGCTCTGATCGCGCTGAACGCCATTGACGCCAACCGCGAGACCTTCAAGGATGACGACCACATCCGGGTGCATCCGATCATCACCCGGGGCGGAGAGCTGGTCAACGTGGTGCCCGCGGATGTGACCATGGAAACGTTCGTGCGGGGTGCCAGCCTGGAGGCCATTGCCGACGCCGAGCAGAAGGTGGACCGCTCGCTGAAGGCCGGGGCCATGGCCCTGGGCGCGGAGGTGGAGATCCGTACGCTGCCGGGCTATCTCCCCAAGATCCTGCCGGACGACCTCCTGGCGCTGTACAAGCGGAACGCCCTGGCTCTGGTGGGCGAGGAGGGGTGGTGGGACTCCGGCTTCGGCGCCGGCTCTACGGATATGGGGGACGTGAGCCAGATCATGCCGGCCCTGGAGGCCAACGCCCGGGGAGCAGCCGGAACGGGCCACGGCGCCGACTATGCCGTGGTCGATCCGGAGACGGCCTACCTCCTGCCCGCCAAGGCGGCCGCGGGGGCGATCATCGACCTGCTGGCGGACGGCGCTTCGGAGGCACGCCGCATTCTGAGCGGCTTCGAGCCGGCCTTGGGCAAACAGAAATACCTGGATCTGCTGCGCGGCATGGACAGAAGGGAAACCTGGAAGGCCCCGTGAGCCGCCGGCCGCGGGCAGGCGGCGTCAATCCCCCGCGTAGCTTCTGTTGAAGTACTGGGTGTAGCCGGCGGGGCCGGGATAGCCGTCCCAGAGGGAGCAGTCCCCAGGAAAGGGCTTCTCCCCGCGGCTCCGCAGCCAACTCACCAGCTTGTAGTCCGCGCCCCGGCGCTCGAGCTCGTCGATTCCCAGGCCGTGCAGCCGCTCGACCTCCTGCGGATGCGAGGACGCCGTGTCCTCCTGCGTGCCGTAGCGCACCAGCCGGCACTTCTCGGGCTTCTCGTCGAAGATCAGGTAGTCATCCTCACCGAAGACCGTGAAGAACCGGCTGGGCTCCTCCATCCGCTGGCCCGCGGCGATTCCGGACAGCGCCAGCGTCCTCTTCTCGCCTTCGCCCCGCTTCACCTGTGCCAGGACGTCGCGGCAGTCCAGGGGGCCGCGGACCGGAATCCCCGCGATGCCCAGGAGGGTGGCGAAGACATCCTGGGGCTGCACGAAGATGCCGCTTCGACCGCTGCCGTGCTCCGGGTGATAGACCATGAAGGGCGTGTGGGCCTCCTGCTCCCGCACCGGGATGCC
>Ga0272441_10014155_pt1 | contig 11366 bp, 1 predicted proteins | sample SSMProp6N_FD_193582 | JGI IMG/M metagenome (GOLD analysis project Ga0272441, IMG submission 193582) | Marine sediment archaeal communities from Little Sippewissett salt marsh, Falmouth, MA, United States - SSM-Prop-6N | ecosystem: Environmental > Aquatic > Marine > Wetlands > Sediment ... | reverse complement strand
TAATGATTTGCTATTTATTGGTGCTAAAGGTCTTATAGGCATTTCAATAGATAGAATATCTGTTTTTGGCTACTTGAATATCAATTTAGTTATGGCTGACAATAATGTAACATTTACTGCAGATTCAGGTATGACAGAAATTAATGTTTATGAGGCCAATTTCATGATTTCACTTTATGTTTTCTACCTTAATACTAGTATCAGTTTTAATGGTGCTGCATCAATTAATTTTAGATATTTAAACGAAAGTGGAAATGTAACTTTAACATTTGATGCAACCATGAGCGGAACATCAGAGATTGCAATTAATTCTCTTTGGATGTATATTTCTTTAATGTATATCGAGCTCAATATTGATTCCCTTATAATTAATGGCCCTACAACTTTGAATGTTGCTGCTAACATGTCCGAAGCTATTCCAGTTACTTTGACAGTAATAACTGAAGATCCATTGACTCTTGGATCGGCGTTTGTAGGTTATCAAAATATTATACAAATTTATGTAACAGATCTTGCAATGGATACTCATGATGGGAGTTTAACCTTTGGGCTCGAGATGGCTACATTTTTACCATATGTTAAGGTAGATAATAGTAAAATTCAAATTAGCTCTTTCATCATTAATATTTTCGGAAGTCCAACAAGTTTAGCAAATTTAACAATTTCAGGTTCCGCGTATTTCATAGGATTCCTAGACATATCATATTTTCATTATGTATATCTTAAGGGAGAAATCATTGAAGACACTAAGATATCCCTTAACGAGCAAAAAATTTCACTCGTTTTTGAACCTGGTAAATTTCATTTAATGCTTCAGCAAAATATACTAGATGGTTTAAAATATGGTTTTTTTAACATTGACATACATGCTGCATCATGGGTTTCATTAGAATCTGAGGATAAAGAGTACGTAAAATTCAAGGGAACCGGTCATTTTAGATTAGATTCGTACACCCATGAAGGCGGTGGAAAATCACTTGTCATTAATGCTAGAGAATTAGCTGGTGCTGTTGTTATTACAGATGCTATTAGAGCAGCAGGTGAATTTGACGCATTAATAAAAATTAGTTATGATGAATTTAGTAATGAAGAAGGTAAATTAACAATAAGTGGTTTGAATGTGTCTATTGAGGGTAATCTCTCAGGCGTCATTCAACTCAAGGATAACAGTTCGGAATGGTTCCCCGTTTTTCCATTTACCAGCTCTGGAGACGTTATAGTATTTCCATATACTGATATTATTAGCGGTATTGTTACAGGTCCAATTTATACACTTACAGATTCTGCAAATGTTAGAATTGAAGCCTGGTATGCGCCTCCCCCCACTCTTGATGGTTCTGATGTAGGACCATATACATATACTATCAACTTTGGCGATGGAGATTCATATCAAGTTACTACACAAGATACACAGATCGCTATCGATCACGAATTTGCCAAAGGAGAATACACAATAACTGCTACAGTTGAAACTTCTTCTTCATCTATTCCAATAGTTGAAGATGAAAATATTGTAAAGATAGTAGAAGGCGGTTATGTAGGTATCGAAAGTATTGGTAAGACAAAATTTTCCTATGAAGAAATATCTGGTGATGGTAAGATTCACACTTGGTGTGTTATTAAAAATAATGCCGATGCATCAACGTCTTATAATTTAGATTGGGAAATATTTTCTCTTGGTCAGGTTGCAGAGTGGAATCAATGGTTCTTCGATCCAGATAGTGGAACTTTAGAACCACAAAAAACCACTAGAATAGATGTTTCTTTTTATCCACCTTCAGATGGAGAAGAACATGTAGAGTATATTATTCTCAATAACTCAAATTATTCTCCATATGCTCCTGATGAAGGTATCGAAGATGGTAATTTCTTTGAAGTTCAGATGATTAACTCAATAAATATCCTGCCAAGCGGTCCAATTTTCCTTCCAAATATAGAACCCGGCGACACAATAAGTTCATCATTTTGGCTTAGAAATGATGGTAAAGATTCTTTGAATTGGGAACTGACAGATTATCCGGCCAATGGCAGTTGGTCTTTTTCCGCTACATCTGGATTAATTAAAAAAGGTGGAAGTGACATTATTAGATTTAGTGTAACAGTTCCTAATGAATATAATGTCGATATTGGTGGTATAATTAGGATTGTTGATTCCAATGATCCTTCTTCTGAGGATACTGTATTGGTTAAAGGCAGAACAATGAGCAATAATACTCAAAATCAAAGTGAAGCCGAAGTTACTGTCGATGGCAATAATGTCAGTGTAAAAATTGGTGGGAAAAACGAAGTTACACTTAATGATTTTACATTTGATGTTAATGGCTTAAGTGGAAAAGTAAGTGGCCATTTTGTTTTCGATGTTATTAGCTCATATATATATGTCAACTGGACGCAAGGCGATATTGCCAGTCTATCAGTTGATGGAGATGTAGAATTTAGTATAGACGACTTTGCTTTTTGCCTGGGAGATGATGTAAATATCTATGTTAATCAGATTATTACTGGCGGTATACATTGGTACGATGGTAGAAGTGGAAATTTCTCCTTAATGGTTGATGAATCTTTTATTGATATCGATGTATCAATAAATCATACCAGTTCTAAATTTGCAATATCTGGCAGAATTGATGCCGATATTCTTACTTCAACTGATGGAGCCATATGGATTAATTGGGATTTAAATAACGATACTAAGGAAATTTCGATTGATGGTAATCTGCTTCATACTGCACAAATGGACGTAGATATAACTGACTTAAATCTGGAATTGAACAATTTTTCATTTAGCGCTGAAAGGATATCGTTTGATCGGGCTGTAATAATGTCTTTTTCAAATAGTAATTTAGAATTAGAAAGTGAGACTACTATTGAAATTGTTGGAATTTCATTCGAAATCGACGATGGTATAAGCATTACTGGAGTAAGTGCTAATATTGAAATTGATGGCTACGTAAAGTTTTCCATTGATCCATGGGGTAGCGGATATGATTTTTGTGTTGAATCTCCTGGTTTTACTATTCAGGGGAATCTTCACATCGATTATAAAGGATTTACTGGAATTTTCAATATTTCTGTTTATGGAATGATATGTATTGGCTTAGACCTAAGTTGAAATTAGTCTTTCTATCTTTTTATAATTAGATACCTATAATATTGCAATTGATATAAAATGATCATAAGTGTATAGAATATTTTAAATATTATTAATTATATATATTATATTATATAATAATAAAAATATGCAAATATTGATGATATGATAGGAAGCTATATAAAGGGTAAGATACAAAGATATTATTATAGGAAAGATAAAATAAAAATAATAAGATTGTGAAATCGGAGGAAAAAATATGGCCCGTGGTAACAAAAACCATTCAAAAAAATACATTGCCATATTAGTTACTTTTCTTTTGATTACTACAACTTTTTCATCTATTCAAGCTTTTGAAAATAATAATTCAAAATTTATCTTTGATAAATATGATTATAAAGATAATCAAAATGAAGAAACAAAAGATATAATATCAGTTAAGAATAACAACAATCAAATTTTAAATCGATCAAGAAATTTACCTAATTTAATTAAAACTTTTATCTTAAAAATACTTGAGAGATTTCAAATATTGAGATCTATACCAATTTTTGAAAAGTTATTAAAATTATATGGTACAGAAGAAAATGGCGATGTTGGGGAAAGTGGATACACTTCAAATGATGATGTTGAAATTTTTCCAGAAGCTGGTCATATTAGAATAAGAGGCAATGGAACGCTCATTATAAATACAACACTAGATATAGAAAGAAAATGGTTAGTTAAACTTCAAGGAAAATTATTTCTTTCTACAGATGCTGAAGCAATTCATATTTGGTGGAATTTATCAACTGGATTTTTAAAAATAAATGCAAGCAGTTTTTCACAAGATGGCTCTCCATATTTTACCCTTGAAGATTTCTTAATTGAAATTAAAGAAAACAATACTGGTGATGAAAATAAAATAACATTTACAGTTGGTTCCCTTTCAATAGATGCTTCTGCTTGTATTATTTTAAATCAAAATCTTACAGAGGGATCAGTTGATTTTTCAGGAATATTTGAGTTAAGTAATTTCAACTTTAGTGTATCCTCTTTTGAATATAACAATGCTACAATATCTGGAACAGTTAGCCTTTCAGCAGGGTTAGAAGGAGATTTATCTATAGAATGGAGTGAAACAGATTTTACAATAGATGGTGTGATTTCCGGTGAACTATACTTAGATATCTTAGATTTTAGTTTAATTCACAGTAATTTTAGTTTTGAAGCCGATAGGATAAAATTATATGGTAGACTTTCAGTTGATTTCACAGATATAGGATCATCAGTATTTGTAACATTATCTTCACAACATGTGGAAATTACTGCTCTTAGTATAAAATTTGGAGATTATTTTATATCAGATGCTTCACTTGTTGTAGATGGTACAATACAGCTTGTTTTGCAAATAGTTGACATTGGCGAAGAATATATATTTGGTGAAGAAGGCCATATAACTATTAGCGGTAATGCTAAAATTGATATTAGCGCCTATCTAAACCTAAATGGAACAGATGTTTATCTTGTTGGTAATTTTACATTGGAAACTGCATCAGAACAAGTAGATATTTGGTGGGATGTAGAAGAAGGATATGTAAAAGTTGATGGTACAGCCAAATTTACTGCTGATAATTTCCACCTTCATGTAGAAGACATCATGAATATAGATATAAGCCACTTATTATTAGACGCTGGAGCGTATATTTATTTAAAGAAAAATTTAACCTCTGGTCACATCGATATAGAAGGTACTTTTGAATTAGAACTTTTTTCTATTTCCAGCGATATGGACAATGATCTAATTCAATTTTCTGGAGAAATCGATCTTTCCGTAGCTGTAACTGGCAGATTAAATATAATTTGGAGCGAAGAAAATGTAAAAATAGATTGTGCTTTAACAGCTGGACTAGGATTAACAATCAAGAATTTATATTTCTCAAATGAAAACATCAGTGCTAGTGTAGATTTGCTAAGATTTAATATTCAAGGTTATCTTAACATAAAATTTAATAAAAATAACGAAGAGTTAAATGTTGAGATTAGTGGCGTAGGCGTAGAAATCGAAGTAAATGAATTAAATTTAGTTTCACCAGATTTCTCGATAACCACAGAATATTTGTTTGCAAAAGGCGCCATAAGTGGAAGTTTTTATGATCTTTCGAATTTCGAAATAACAGCCGATGCCTATCTTATTTGGAAGGAACTGAAAGTTGTATCTTCAGAAATTTCAGGTGGTTTTGAATTAGCTGAATTTGATGGAGAAGGAGATATTTATGTTTATTCCGATAGAGCTGGAGGTAGTGCATCTGCCGAATTAACAATAAAAAAAGTTTATTTAAATGGAAATCTGGAAAACATCAGTGGTAGTCTTAGTTTAGATTTACTATATTTTTCAGGAGCAGGTAAAGGAGAGGTAATATTTGGAGATGAATTTGTTTATTTTGATGCAATTAGTTTAAGCGATGTAAGTCTAGAATTTATTATATTAAATCTGGAGATAGATGGTATAATTCAAGGTAATGATATCAAATTTAGCGGTTCTGGTAATTGTCGCGGATCAATTAACCTTGAGTTAAACTCTGAAAGATTAAACGCCGATGCTAATGGACAAGGCATTTTTTATGACATATATTTCCAATCTAATAATTTAAAAATTACTTTAACTGAGTTAAGTTTTGAAGCAGCTGGGAATGTTTCTGCAAGATTAGGACATTTAGCGGGATCCTTGTCTGCGTCAGGAAAATTGGTTTTAAAGGATTTATCAGCTTCTATGAGCGGTGTGGGATCTCTCAGTTTGCAATATCTGGAAATTGCTGCATCAGTTGCTATTAGCGTCTATGAAACAGATGCACATGTGATGGCGGGAGGGTATATTGAATTACGAAGTTTGAGTATAGATGCAAATAGTTTATCTTTAGATGTTGATTATGCTCGTGCTAATGCAGCCTTTGAATTATATGTATTTGAAGGAGGGCTTTCAGGTTCTGCAAGTGGAGAACTTACAATAGATGGATTTAGACTAGTAATTCCAAGTCTTTTAGTTTCTTGGGAACATCTTTATGCTGTTGCGGGACTTCAGATTACGATACTAGAAAGTGGAATATCTGGATCTGCAGCCGGAGAACTCACAATAGACAGCTTTAAATTAGCAATTCCAAATCTTACAGTTACTTGGGCACACTTGTTTGTAAGGGGCGCTATTAGTGCAAGCTTCAATGGATTAACGCTCAGGATAGAGGCAAGTTTATATCTGGTATTAATAGATTTAGATATTATTAGCAGTCAAATTTCAGGAGGCTGCGAATCAGCTGAACTCAGAGGACAAGGTTATGTTTATATTTCTTCCAATAAGGCAGGTGCTGGTGGGTCAGCTGAATTAACAGTAAGAAATGCTTATCTAAATGTTAGAGGCGATGTTAGCGGTAATTTAAAAGTTAATTTGGTATATCTTTCTGGTGCCGGCGAAGGGGAAGTTACATTTGGAGATGAATTTGTTTATTTTGACGCACTCAGTTTAAAAAATGCAAATATACAAATTATAATTGATAATCTGGAAATATACGATAGATATGATGAAGTTAAAAAGTTCAGCGCTTCTGCCAACTTTAGAGGATCACTTAGCTTAGATTTATCTGCTGGAAGATTGGCTGCCAGTGCAAGCGCGCGTGGTTCTATATCAGACGTATTTGTGGACTTGAAAGGCTTAGATATTTCTATGGCGAATATGGGTTTTGATGCTGCTGGTAGCGTATCTGTTAATTGGGAGGAGGAAAATGGAGCATTAGTTGTTGACGGCGGTATCGGGTCATCTGGATATCTATCTATTAATGATTTAAAGTTTAACGGAAAATCTCTTGAGTTTGATTTTCACTCATTAAACATTGGTGCCCAAGGTTCATTAACTGTTGGAGGTACTTTTAATGCAGATCCACAATCCGGTGAAGCTCATATTGAAGCATCTGGTCATATAGATTGGTCACTATCTGGAACAGGTGCCCAGGGACATTTCAGTTCTGAAGGTTCTGTGGATGTAAGTGAATTAACAATAGATGTTGGTGGCTCATCAACAAATGATAATCTGATTCTTAATTTCGATGCTACTTTGAACGGATATGCTTCTGGTGTATCTTTCTACAAAGGAGGTAATGGCTTTGAAATCGGAAGTGCCGAAGGTTCAGGATTACTTACAACTTACGTTAGTCTTACTCCTAGTACAGGGACCTTGGTTGTAAATGCTGATGGAAGTATTTCGACAAGTGGAGTTCACGTTTCTTTATCAGGATCAGATATTAATTTAGATGATATTACAATGGGGGGAGATGGGGACATTGCCGTTTCATGGGATGCAACAGCACTTAGTAAATCAGTTTCTGTTCAAAGTGCTGAGGGAATATCAGCAAATATTAACTTTTACGTAGCGAATACATGTTTAATAAGTATAAGTGGTGAACTCCCAAGTGGATTTGATGGTGCAGCTAATTTCGATTGGGTTTGGGGGGGATGTGAAATTTTAGGAATAGAACTTCCTAGTATGATACAGGGAGGAATAGATACTGAAGGAAAATCTTTTTCTTTATTAATTGAAACTCAACAAACGAAGTTGAACTTACATGGGGCCGCATCTGATTTTTCTTATTTCTATGAACCATGTAAACCACCAATTTTACCAGATACATCTGGAATACTATCCTTGTCGGGAAGTCTTCATGCTATACATGAGGGCGAATGGAAATTAATATGGCCTATTGAGCAAGACGGGATATGCTGGCTTTGGGGAAAAGGGCCAGAAGATGACGAATGGAAACGTGGTGACAAATTAATACCTGATGTAGTACAGATGGAAGAACCAGGCAGAGTTGATTTCCAAGGTTATTATGTATTAGATTTAAATGAAGATTCCGGAAGTGGAAACAACGGTAATAACGGTAATTCTGATTCATCAGAATCAAATGAGATTAACAATGACATCATATCAGTTCTTGCAGACGGCAGCGGAGATGACGAAATTTATTTACAATTCTTTTATGGTGACGGCAACAGATCTGATTTAATTAAAGCATCTGAAACTGAAGTAAAGGGCCCTCTTGGAATAAAAACTTATCCTGCATTTTTTGCTGGGTCAAACTGGGAATATGAAGAACCTGGCGTTTACACAGCAATTGTAGAGGCATCTAATTCTGAAGGAAATATATTGGGCAGTGGAAGCATAGTAGTGGAAATTGGAGCATTTGATGTCATTTTAGAGGCTCATGATGGCGAGGATTGGCAAGATGAAGAGTGTAAAATTAGAGATTGGTCTGAAGATGATCCTGTAAACGTGCCATTAAGAGTAACAATTGATACCGAAGGTGATGATTATAATCCAGACGATTATAACAATGATGATCAAGAAAATAATAATTACCAAGTTTCAAGTTTATCAGACGACACATATATCTATGAATTTGATTTTGGAGATGGCTCTCCTGTAGAGACAAGCAATCCTACGGAAAGCACAAGTTTTGAAACATCTCATAGTTATGAACCAAACGCAACATATGTAGCTACAGTAACTGTTACAAAAGAAGGTTCTGATGTTTCTGTTTCAGACACAGTTATAATAGATATTACTTTAGGTGATTTTCAATGCAATTTATGGATCGGAGACAATGAAAACAATGACTATATTGAAGTAGATGTAGATGAATCGGTTGATTTTCATGCCAAATGGTGGTATGAAGATGAAAGTTACAATAATGATAACAATGCAGATTCTGAAATTAATGAAGGTAATGTTAATTTACTATCTGTACTAGACGATGGAGATACATTCACTTTTGAAGTAAAATATTCGTTAAATGGCGAACGAGTTATAATCGGGCAGGATTCTGATACAAGCGCAACAGAATGGCATGGCAGTCATTCATTTATTGAAAACGGAACATATATTGTAATGTTACATGTTTTAGACTCTAACAATAAGGATGCCTATGATTCAGTTACAGTTAAAGTTGGTAAAGGTTTAAATGTAAAAGTTAGAGCAAATCCAAAGATATTATTACAAAGCGGTGCTAGTTCTACAATTACTGCAGAAGTTAGTGAAGAAGATGATTCTAACAATAATTATAACAACGAACAAACTCAATCAAATACAAACAATAATTTAATATTGTTCTCTCTCTCTGGTTCAAATTATGAATATACATTTGCGTTTGGGGACGGAGATCAAAAAGTTGTGACAGATAGTAGTAATTTACATTCTGAGATACATTCTTATTATAGCGACAAGTTAATATCAATATTTAAAGTAACAGTTTATGTTGAAGATACAGAAACAGGTGCTTCTGGATCTGATTCAGCCTATATATTTATGATAAATCTTGATGCTTGGTTAACTGCATCACCTAATCCAGTCAAAGTCGATGAACAAGTAACATTCACTGCTCGTGCAGATGGAAATTCAAATAATAACAACAATGATTATACTAACGGACAAAGTAACTCGGGTCTTATACTAAGTTCATTAGACGACTCATCTGAAGAATTCTTATATGAATTCAACTTCGGCGATTCAGGTGGAGGGTCATACGAAAATAATGATTATTCACAAGAAGGCCAAGAATCAGAGGCAATACAAAATGATTTTGTATTTTCGTCCTTGTCTGATTCCGATGATAACTATTTAGGGACACTAAGTCAAGAAGTATCTGGTGTTTCATGTACTGCACACCACACTTATAGTGAAGAAGGAACTTATGTTGCGACCGTTACAATCACTCATGTGGAATCCGGAGTATCAGATTCGGCATCAGTAAATGTAGAGGTTGTTGGCGATCTTATCGCTGATGCTGGTGGGCCATACTCAGGTTCAACATCAGTTACAATTGGTAGTGGTTCAACCGGCTCAGGCTCAACTGGGACTGGAGGATCACAAGATGCTACCGGACAGCAAGGTCAAATACAACAAATTAATGGCGGCACTACGACAGCTCCAACTAATGGAGGCTCTGTTACAGTAACAGACTCTGATAGAATGCCAATACTTAGTTTAATAAAAAATGGTCCAATAAAAACAAGGCTTACCTTATTATTTTACAAGCTTCTAAATCTTATAAATCAAATTAGGTTAAGATTTACAAATCAAGAAATTAACCAAGCAAGTTCTGAATCAAATAATATTTTATCTATGTCGCAGATAGATCAAAGGGAAACTTCAAGAATAGGAACACAAAGATCGATTGATACTAGTGTTAGTGGAGACCTCTCATCTGGTAATATTAATAACTTATTACCTGAAGGAGGATCACAACAAACTGAAACAAGCAGTAGTAATACAAGAAATCCTGTCGTAACTTCTCCTGGTCAATCTGAACCAACTATAACAGAACCTAGCACGACCAATACCGGGACTACAAATCCAGTTTCTACTGTACCTAGTGCCACTACACCAAGCACAAGTACAACCCCGATTACAACTGCTCCAAGTACAACTACAACTGGTACTACAACACCTGTTACTGCTACACCGAGTGCAACTTCTCCAACTACAACTTCACCGACCACAACAACTTCTACTAACCCTGGTGGATTAGATAGTGCCCCAAGCACGACTATTACTCCAACTACTCCTACGACCATTACAACTCCAACTGACGAAGGATCTGGCGGAGGATCTGCAACAGCTTATGTAACAATATATTTCGATGGTAGTGGTAGTCAACCTAAAGATCAAATTAAAAAATATCATTGGGATTTTGGAGATGGAAACTCAAAGACACGCAGTTGGGCTACATGTATGCATACCTATGTAATTACAGTAGGAAGTGGTGGTGGCGGTAGTGTAAATACGGGCAATACAGGCACAACTAATTATAACAATGTTGCCAATTTAGGTACAATCCAAACAGTTACGACTAGTCCATCAATGACTGTTTTAGAAACTGCACCTCCTGTTTCTAGTAATCCTATCACGACTCCATCCACTGGATCTTCTGGAGGCGGTAGTACTACTTATGATGATGTAAGAACCTTTACAGTGACTTTGACCGTAGAAGATGAATATGGAAATACGGCTACAGATACAGCCGAAGTTACAATAACAATACACGTTACTGTAACTAGTTCCCTAAGTACACCAACAACTCCAAATACAACAAATACGCCAGTTGCTACTCCTAGTACACCAGTTAATATTATTATTACGCCAACAAATCCAATTACCCCTAGCAATCCAGCAAATCCATCTAATGGCGGAGATCTATCCTAAAAATAAGTTCTTTTTATCTGAAATATGCATTTAAAACATATTGCTGTG
>Ga0272441_10014154_pt1 | contig 11366 bp, 8 predicted proteins | sample SSMProp6N_FD_193582 | JGI IMG/M metagenome (GOLD analysis project Ga0272441, IMG submission 193582) | Marine sediment archaeal communities from Little Sippewissett salt marsh, Falmouth, MA, United States - SSM-Prop-6N | ecosystem: Environmental > Aquatic > Marine > Wetlands > Sediment ... | reverse complement strand
CCACAACGGCTCCGCCAACGACCACAACGGCTCCGCCAACGACAACCACGCTCCCGCCGGACCCGGTTGACCCACAACCGGCTGATCCTCCTCCAGACACGCCGCCCCCAGCAGGACCGCCCCCCGCGGCCCCGTCCCCCGTTGCACCACCCATCAACGACGTGACGACGGACTCTGGTGACCTCTTCGCGGTTCCCGGTGTGCCGAGGCACCAGATTCGGCGCGTTGACGTGACACGCAAGATCGTATTCCCGCTCGTCGGGATCAACTACTACCGGCCGAGCTTCGGTGATTGCCGCGAGAACTGCGAGCGTGAGCACCACGGGGTCGACATCATGACCTACGGATGGAAGGGTGTTCCGGTGGTTGCTGCCCATGACGGCAGGATCAGGACCATCCGTGATGACGGCGAGTGGTGCAACATCGAGATCACCGGCAGAGACCGTTGGTACACCCGCTATGTCCACTTGAACAACGACACCCCGGGCTACGACGATGCCGGCTACGACTGTGTGGTTCCCGGCATTGAAGTTGGGACGCGTGTGGAAGCAGGCCAAATCATCGGGTGGGTGGGTGACTCGGGCAACGCCGAGTTCACGCCGCCGCATCTCCATTTCGAGATCCGTATGCCGAGCGGGCTTCCCGTCGATCCGTACAAGTCGTTGAAGGCGGCAAAACGAATCCGCTACCAGCGGACGCTGGGTGACGATGCTGTCGCCACCGCGGCCCAGGTTGCGTCCTATGCCTACAGCGCAGGCGCGAGCGTTGTCAGCATCATGACCAAGGCCGACCACGAACTCTTGCAAGCCGGAGGATTCTCGACCCTCGACCTCTCCGTTCCCCTCCTCCTCGCCGAGCCCGACTACCTCCCGCAGGAGACGCTCGACGCGCTCGACCACTTCAACCCGAGTCGTGTGATCATCGTCGGGGACGGTCTTCGGCAATCGGTTATCGACCAACTCGAGCTCCGGTTCCCGATCGTCGCGCGGACGGCGATGCCTGCCCGCCACCCTGATCCGATCGATGAGCCGTTCCTGGGGTTTGAGATAGAGGAATCGGAGGCGCCACCCGCGCCGTTCTCCGTGGTCTTCATCGGTGACCGGTCGGATCTGCCGGATGGATTTGAGTTCGATCTCGCCCGCTGGTCGAGGCGTATGCCCACGACGGTCTTCGATGCGGCTGAACCGGGGCGGTACTTCGGCCTGGACATCTATCGCGGGCCAGGCCGCTCAGGCAACCGGAACACGCTCTACTACTCGACCGGCAGCGAGTACACCCGGTTCCCCGCCAAGGAGCCGCCGGTGGTCCCACCGGACTATGGCGTGCTCGTGTTCGACACCAAGCGGACATCTGAAGCCACGGTGACGTTCCTGGACAGCCTCGCCGATCTCCCGGTTGTGCCGCTCTGGAGGTAGGCGACTCGTCAGGTGCTCAGGTACCTGGCGATCTTGTCCTGCGCCGCTTCCATGACCTGCATCTGAAGTCCGTTGAGTGCTCGCGCGAGAGCGAGTTCCTCTCCGACCACCGGCATCGGCTCGTCGATCGGATTCCTCCTCGCCCGCCCTTGCGCCTCGAAGTGATCACCCATGAGATCCAGCACGGTGCGAACCGTTGTTGTCGAGTCGTCCTCTTCGATATGGACCTTGATCGTGATGTCCTTGTTCACGATGCTCCTCGTGTCGCGTGACCCCATTGTCGCCACCAACCGTCTCTGTGGCTAGTGGGAGATCAGAGACCCGGGATCCGAGACAGGTCTCGTGTCTCGTGCCTCGCGTCTTGCGTCTTGGCTCTTGCTCGTCACGACGTGCCAGAGGTTCCTCGACCTTGCTCGCGATGCGCGGTAGCGTTGCAGGCTCTATGAATGAGCGATCGCCGCTGCGCGTGTCGGTTGTGTGCCTGGCATCTTTCGTGATGCTGGGTTCGGTGCTGTTCGTGGATACCTCCCGTGCAGAGGCAGCCTCGGGCTGGGCGATCGCCGGATGCCGCCTGTTCTCGCCCTCCGCGGTGGTCGACGGAGTGCTCACGCCCGGTCACGTACCCGCAGCCGATCCCGCCATCATCGAAGACGACCCTGACGCCGAGTCCATGCCGATGGCCGCCGTCCGTTTTCCCGACGAGGCGAGCGTGTGGGCTGCTGCCGGCACCCGCGGCGTCGATCTCGCCGCCGCCGTCGAATCAGCGGCCACGACAACCGGTTCCCTCACCGGAGCTGGCCCCGCACGGACCGACCGGGAGGTCTCCGATTCGGTCCTTCGTCTCTACTGCGGCCTGCTCGGCAGGGAGCCCGACGCCCTCGAACTCGAGTACTGGGCGCGCCGCTACTGGAACGGCCTGCCGCTCGCCTCGATCGCAGACGCGTTCACGACGAGCGCAGAATTCGTCGATCGGCACGGCGACCTCACCGACGAAGCGCTCGTGACCGTTCTCTATCACACCGTTCTGGCACGTGAGCCGGCCGCAGGCGGTGTCGACTCGTTTATCGACATGCTCCACAATGGGGAGATGTCCAGAGGGAGCCTCGTGGTGGCCTTCACCGATTCCCCGGAGTTCGTGTCGGCGACCGGAACGATGGAGCCGGAGAAGCCCCCGCTCCCGTATCCCGCCGTTGGTTCCGGCCGTCGTGTCATTTACGCGAACCGGGAAGCGCGTGTGTGGTTCGTCGAAGCGACCGGAGAACTTGCCAAGACGCACCAGGTCTCCGGGCGTCGCGGCGTCCCCAACCCCGGTCGCTACAACGTCTACTCGAAGTCCCGGTATGCGTGGGCTCCCTACGACGGCATCACAATGGAGTACATGGTCCGGTTCGCACGTGACGAGTGGCCGTACGGATTCCACTCGATTCCGATCAACCCCGACAACTCTCCGCTCCAGACGAAGGAGCAGCTCGGAACGCTTCGGTCCGGCGGCTGCGTCCGCCAAGATTTCGACGATGCGGAGTTCACGTTCGGCTGGACCGATGTCGGTACCAGGGTGATCATGCTGCCCTAGGCCGCAGTCCGTAAGTCGTGGCGTCCGAACAGGCGCCCTTTCACGGCTCGCGGGGTTCAGTCGTCTTCATCGTGGGAATCTTCTTCGATCTTGGGGACGAAGACGCCGTCCTTGAACTCTCCTGAGAACTGCGACTCGTGATGATCGCTCTTGAACTCGACTTCAACCTTCTCCGGCCCCGAGTTTTCGACCTCCATGCTGAATCCGGCCTTGGGTGATGCCCCGGCGAGGCCGACGGTGTTTACGCCGACTTCGACGGTGACCGAACCGCCGACGAGGTCGTACGAACGAATCTCCGTTGGTGGTGGGCTGGTTGTGGTCGGCGGGGGTGCCGTGGTGGTTGTTGCCGGGGTTGTTGTTGTGGGTGCGGGCGGTCGTGTTGTGGTCGTGCTCACGTCGGGAACCGTGGTGGTCGACGCAGTGAGCGTCGTTGTCGTGGTTGTTGTAGATGTCGTCGGGATGCTGGGTGTGGTTTCCCTCCCGGGTTCCGTCGTTGGAGCGGCCGGGCCGGCGAGAGACGTGGCGATCGTTGTGGTCGGGACCATCGCGCTCGGCGTGTCGGTGACCTGGTCGCGTACGCTGCCAACTGCGGCGGCCGCGACAAACACGGCGGTGGTGGTCACCGCAAGCCAGATCAGGACGTAGGTCAGGCGCCGCACACCACCATGATGCCCGAACCCGACGGTTCTACGGATAATGGTCGGTTAACGGCCGATGAAATCCGGTCCGTTGTCCTGTCGACGCTGAAGTGATTCGGTATCGTGACTGCGTGGCGACCATCCTGATTATCGAAGACGATCAACGGATCCGGCAATCTCTGTCGAGTCGGCTTGCGGAGCGAGGCCACGAGGTCGACGCCGCCGCAACGGCTATGTCGGGTGTTGAGGCGGCGGTGTCGGGAGGATTCGACGTTGTGGTCCTCGACCTTGGCCTTCCAGACCTCGACGGCGCAGAAGCGCTCCGCATGATTCGAGCGGTCGCTGATGTGCCGGTAGTCGTCGCAACGGCTCGAGACGACGAGACCGAGATCGTCCGGTTGCTCGACGCGGGCGCCGACGACTACGTCGTGAAGCCGTATTCGGCAGAGCACCTCGAGGCCCGCCTCCGCGCCGTCCTCCGCCGGTCGGGATCGGACCCGGAGCAGCGAACGATGGCCGTGGGAGAGATAGCCGTCGACCTCGAAGGCCAGCAGGTCACGTTTCGTGGCCAGCCGCTCGAACTCACGGCACGCGAGTTCGAACTGCTGGCATACCTCGTCGAACGGCCCGGTCGTATGGTCAGCAAGCGCCAACTGCTCGCTGAGGTATGGCACCAGCCGTATGGAGGCGCCGACAAGACCGTCGACGTGCACCTTTCGTGGCTCCGAAAAAAGCTGGGAGAGACCGCAGCCGAGCCAAGGTACATTCACACTCGCCGGGGCGTCGGTGTGCGCCTGATCGATCCGGACTCGTGAGGAGAAGCCTGATCCTCGTCACCGCCGGTGTCACATCGATGGTGGTCATCGCGTTCCTTGTTCCGCTTGGGATCCTGGTCAGCGCACTTGCATTCGACCGCGCCGTGACCGGCGCCGAGCGTGACGCCGAGAACGTTGCTCGTTTGGTGGCAGTCGTCGGCCCCTCGATGTCCGAGGACGCCGTGGTCGCGGCGATCGGTGAACCCGCTCTCATGGAGCGCGGCGCATCGCTCATTTTCCCAGATGGGGAGGTAGCGGGCCTTCCCGTGCCGGCCGACGAGGACCTCGATGCCGCGCTGGCGGGCGCCGCGTTCCGTGCTGCCGTACCTGCCGGAGAAGCGGTGTATGTGCCGGTCGCGCAGGCAGACGGATCCATCACGGTCGTGAGGGCTGTTGCTCCGAGTGAGGAACTCACGCGGGGAGTCAGGAGGTCGTGGCTGATTCTCGCCGGTCTCGGCGTGGTGCTCGTCGGACTGGCTGTCCTGGCGGCCGACCGCTTCGGACGGTCGATCGTTCGCCCGGTGAACGAACTCTCCGTCGCCGCGGCCCGTCTCAAACAGGGGGATTTCACTGCTCGCGTCACCCCGGCCGGTCCTCCTGAGATCGAGGAGGTTGGTGCCGAGTTCAACCTCCTGGCGGGACAGATCGAGCACCTCCTCCAGGAGGAGCGAGAGACGGCCGCCGACTTGGCCCACCGCCTCAGAACACCCCTGACGGCTGCGAAGCTGGACGCCGAGGCACTCTCGCCGGCGCGTGCGCGAGACCGAATCGTCGAGGATCTTGACGAACTCGAGCGGACCGCCAACTTCATCATCGCCGAAGGTCGTCGGTCGGTTCGCACCGAAGTGGATCCGGGGTGCGATGTCGTCGAGGTGGTCGAAGAGCGGGCGGCCTATTGGCTGGCGTTGAGCGAAGAACAGGGCCGTTCGTTCACGGTTTCCGTCGACGTCGAGGATGGCGTTGTGGCGGTACCCAGGGTGGACGCCGTTGTGATGATCGACGCGCTGCTCGAGAACGTCTTCGCCCACACCCAGGAGAACGTTCCGCTGGCAATCGAGCTCGCAGGATCTCCGGGGGAGCCGCTCCGGCTCGAAGTCGAGGACGGAGGAGCGGGGATCGCACATCCCGACGCCGTTGATCGCGGCGCTTCGACCGGTGATTCGTCGGGACTGGGGCTCGACATCGTTCGTCGCACCGCGGAGGCGTCGGGAGGTTCGCTCGAGCTGACCACGTCCGCACGGTTGGGCGGTGCCTGCGTTGTGGTGAGGCTGCCGAGGAGGTAGCAAGAGCGAAGAGCAAAGAGCAAAGAGCAAAGGCGGGCTGACCGTTGCACAGCAAAACCCCCACCGAAGTGGGGGTTGCCTGAACCTTGTGAGTTGGACCGATGCGGTCTTTGTTGGATCATCCCGCATGGGTACTACTTACCCCGCCGGCCGTCCCACCGGTTCAGGTACTTCATCGGCGTTTCTCTCCGATTTCTTGAATCGTTACCCGTCCGCGGTCCCATATGGGTCGAGCGACCCAGCCCGGTCACTATTCTGCATGCGGAGGCATCGCGCATGCTGGAGTTTGTCGATCTCAAGAAGCGGTTCGGTAGCGTCGTCGCGCTCGACGGGGCGGGGTTCACCGTCGATCGCGGGCGCATCCTCGGATTCCTCGGACCGAACGGGGCAGGCAAGACCACCGCAATGCGTGTGGTGTTCGGGTTGGTCAAGCCGGATTCTGGATCGGTGCGATGGAACGGCGACGTCGTGGATGCGGCCGACCGGCTGCGTTTCGGGTACATGCCCGAGGAACGTGGTCTCTATCCGAAGATGAAGGTCCACGATCAGCTCGTCCACTTCTCTCGGCTGTCCGGGCTGAGCAAGTCGGACGCCGAGACCGCGGTCGATCGCTGGCTGACCGCGCTCGGCCTGGCCGACCGAGGTGGTTCGAAGCTCGAGGATCTCTCCCACGGAAACCAGCAACGCGCGCAACTTGCGGCGGCTCTGGCACCGGATCCGGAGCTACTGATTCTCGATGAGCCTTTCGCCGGTCTCGATCCGATCGGTGTCGAATCCCTTGCTGGGACGCTGCGGGAGCTTGCTTCGGAAGGTGTGACGATCGTGTTTTCGAGCCATCAGCTCGATCTGGTCGAGGATGTGTGCGAGGACGTCGCCATCATCAACAAAGGGCGCGTCGTACTGTCGGGTTCTCTCGACGACATCAAGAACGAATCCTCGAAGCGGCGGCTCACCATCGATGTCGACGGCGAACCCTGGGTTCCCACGGCAGCCGGCACGACGGTCATCGACGGCCAAGGTCGGTCCCATTCCATCGTCGACGGCGATGCACCTATTGCCGATCTGCTGGCTGAGGCAAATGTGGCCGGCACGGTGAGCCGGTTCATGTTCGAGCCGCCGCGCCTCACCGACCTGTTCCGAGAGGCGGTGGGAACGTGAGCCGGTGGAAGCAGGTCGCACTGCTGGCAAAGCGTGAGTTCAAGGAGCGCGCCACCAGCAAGCCGTTCCTCATCACGATGTCGATCCTCGTGCTCTTGATCCTCGCTGTGGGACCCGCGGTGAACCTGTTCCTGGGCGATGAGATCGAGGCGACTCGGATTGGACTTGTCGGAGATGAGCCGGCCGGCATCGATCAGGCGCTTGACGCGCAGGCGGCCGTGTTCGAGATGGAAATCGTGCTTGTTCGGTACCCAGATCGTGCCGCTGCAGAGACGGCACTCGCCGATGGCGACGTGGCGGTGGTACTGGCGGATGGGATCGACATCGTCTTCCACACCGACGTTTCATCTCGACTGTCGGCGCTGGTAACCGGAGCCGTCACCACGTCGGTGAAGTCGGAGACGCTCGCGGATCTTGGCCTTTCAGACGGCGAGGTTGCTGCGGTTGTCGCCCCGGTGCCCGTCACCATCGCCACCGTCGAAGAGGAGGACGTGGAGGAAGACACGAAGCGAGCGGCTGCCTTCGTCGGCGCCCTCGCGCTCTACATCTCGATTCTCATGTTTGGACAATTCGTCGCGATGGGTACCGTCGAGGAGAAACAGAATCGGGTTGTCGAGGTCATCTTGTCTCGCGTCCGCCCGTGGCAGATCCTCGTCGGGAAGGTCGCCGGCATCGGCCTCCTGGGATTGCTCCAGTTGGCGCTGCTGGCCGGTGCCGCATACGTCTCGGCTCAGATGGCAGACATCGGCGATGTCGACCTGGCCTCGATCGGTATCCCCATCATTGCGGGAGTGTTTTTCTGGTTCGTCCTCGGCTACACGTTCTACGCATTCCTCTACGCGGCGGTCGGGTCAACCGTCTCTCGCCAAGAGGATCTGCAGGGAGCGATGATGATGCCGATCGTCCTGATCGTGCCGGGCTATCTCCTCGCCCTCGTGGCAGCCGAAAACCCCGACGGCCTGGTTCCCACGATTGGGTCCATGTTGCCGCCGTGGGCACCGTTCGTGATGCCGGTGCGGATCGCATCGGGTGCCGCCGCGCCGTGGGAGATTGTCGTGGCGGTTCTCGGCACTGCTGCGGCTGCTGCGGCCCTGGTCTGGATCGGGTCGCGGGTCTATGCCGGCGCTCTGCTCCGGACCGGCGGCAAGGTCAAGTTGAGCGAAGCCTGGCGGGCTGCCGGCGAGTGACGGTGCCCGACGCACGTTCCGTTGGTTGCTGAGCCCGAGTCTCGTCGGACGACTGCTATTCGATGACCCACTGAACGGAGCGAGTGGCGATCCCCGGTTTCTCCAGAGTCGGCGTGTGGACGAGCAGCGCCGGGCAGTCCACAGCCTCGGCGATCCTGTCGGCAAGGTCCGTGACCACGTGGAACCGGTGGGTGGGTGCGCCGAGAATGACGAGGTTGGCTCCTCGCGACAGGCCGGTGAGGGTCTCGATCAGGTGGTCGGTCGGCTGCACCCGGTCGTCCCACGGCACCGTCAGAGCCGCGCCAAGCTGTTCGTGATACCGGTGGATCGATTCTGCTTGAGCGGGTGGCGCATCGGTCGGCGTCAGGTGAACAAGCCGCAGCTCGGCATGCTCGTGCCGCGCAATGTGGTCGGCCATCTCGATCTTGACCGGGTCGTACGGTCCTCCGGTACCCAGGACCGCGATCCGATCGATCTGATCAACCTCACGATTGCGGAGAAACACCGAATCACAGGTCAAGTGTTCGCGGAGCCATCGCAGATCCCTGTTGACGTGCCGCGTGGCTCTGAGCTCCTGTGGAAGATCTGCAATGAAGAGGTCGACACCTTCGCGTTCGACGAACGAGTGGACCATGCCCCGCCGGTCCTCATCGGTGTACTGCTCTGTCGTCACCTCGATCCCAAGGGCACGGGCGCGGGCACGATCCTCGTCCGTTGGGATCATGCGCCGCGTCCTGGCGTCGAAGTTGATGACGTGGATGCGCCCGCCGGGGGCCACCGCAAGGCGTAACGCGAGTCGGAACAGAGTGTGCTGGCGACTCGGCCGCGTCGGTCTGCGGACGAGCACAAGGATATGTTTTCTCCCGCCCGTCGCAACTGCCGCGGCGGTCGTCTGGACCAGGCGCTGGTCCTCGCGGAGACGGAGCGCGTCGCGCGCCGCAGACTCCTTCACCGCCCGTGACCGGCCGAACGTCCGGTACCAGATCACGCCGGCGACGACGAAGACGACCGCTCCGATCAGCGGAACGGTTCCCATCTGGGTCAGGAGCAGCAATGCAGCGGCTATTCCGAAGATCTGCGTCGTTGGGTACAACGGCGATTTGAACTCCGGCTCGTACCAATCGAGATGAGCTTCGCGGAAGGCGATCAGGGCGATGTTGATCAACGCAAATACGAGGAGCTGGAAGGCCGACGCGAGTTTGGCGAGTTCGAGAAGCGGGACGAACATCACGAGGGCGAGGAGCATGACGCCGGTGACCGCAATCCCGGCGATCGGGCCCCCGGATCGTCGACCAATCGCGGCAAGCTGCCGGGGTGCGAGCGAATTCCGGGCCATCGCGAATGGATAGCGGCCTGATGCGATGATGCCGGCGTTGGCCATGGACAGAAGTGCGATGACCGCAACGCCCGCGATGATTGCAACCCCGACCGATCCGACGAACTGCTCAGCAGCGAGGGTCATTGGAGTTTCGGTGTTCGTCAACTCGGCGGCCGGAGATACGCCGACGATGACCGCAACGATGGCCGGGTACAGCAGCATCATGAACCCGATCGACACGAGCATTCCCACGGGGATATTGCGGCCCGGGCGCCGCACTTCTTCCGCGATCGAGGCGACCTTCGTGACCCCGGCATAGGAGACGAACACGACGGCGGTTGCCGACAGGACCCCCTTGATCCCGTGGGTCATGAACGGATCGAACGAGGAGGAGTGGATGTGTGGTGCGCCTATTCCGACGAACGCCAGCAGGATGAGGATCACGCCCGACACGAGGAGCATCTGGAACTTCGCCGTCTGTTTGACACCGAGGAGGTTCACGCCGATCAGCACAACGGCGAGCAGTGCCGCAACGGGTCGCTCGGGGTGGGGAATGAAGTACTCCAGGTAGGCGGAGAGTCCGACCAGGGCGAACGATGCCTTGAAGACGAGCGAGAACCACACCCCGAATCCTGCGACCGTCCCCATGAGCGGACCCATCGCTCGGTCGATGTAGAGGTAGGTACCGCCCGCCTGCGGCATGGCTGTCGCCATCTCCGCTTTGGAGAGGGCCGCCGGGAGCACAACGATTCCGGCGAGGAAGAACGCGGCAACCACCGACGGTCCCGTGATCTTGAAGGCCAGTCCCGGCAGGACGAAGATGCCCGAGCCGATCATCGCGCCGATCGAGATCATCAGCACGGCGTAGAGCCCGAGCGAGCGGTGCAGTGTCTGGCTGTCTTTGTGCGCCGGGGCGGATTCGGGTGTGGTCACGGTTCCCGAAACCTAGTTGTGCCTACAGCTGTTCGTTTGGCGGTGGCTGCGGCGAGGGAGTGATCCCGTTGAGTTGCCACCTGGTCCGTGAGGCGCGCGCCGTGTCGATATCAACGAGAGAGAGCAGTGTTCCTCCGATGAGGAAGAACGCAGTGAGGAACAGAATCGACAGTCTGGCCGAGCCGGTCGCAATGTCGACCGCCGCGAAGATCAGCGGGCCGAAGATGGAGCTGAACTTCGAGAAGACCGAGTAGAAGCCGAAGAACTCGGCAGAGGCCTCTTCGGGGATCATTGAGCCGTAGAGCGACCGAGATAACGCTTGGACCCCGCCGAGAACAAGCCCGGCAAGGACACCGAGCAGCAGAAAGGGGGCAGCCCGTTCGGCCGGCATCAGATATCCACCTACCGTCACGAGTATCCATCCGGCGATGGAGACAAGGATTGCTCGTTTCACTCCAAACCTGCCGGCCATCCAGCCAAACGCCAGGGCTCCGAAGAAGGCCACAAGCTGGATGACGACGAATACGGCCGCGATGGTGGTTGCCGACAGATCGAGCGTCTCCGACGCGTAGACGGGTGTGATCTTGATGACCGTCTGCACGCCGTCGTTGTAGAAGAGGAACGCGACAACAAACAGCAGGAGTTGGGGGAACCCAAGGAGTTGGCGTGTGGTGTGCCACGTTCGGTCGAGGCCGAGCCGGCCGTAGGCGAGGGGTCGGAGTGCTGATCGAAACCTGGCCGGGATCGGTCGAGCGACGCCGCTGTCGCGGAGCCGGGCGAACGAGAATGCCGCGAACCCTGCCCACCAGACTCCGGCCGACGCGATCACAATTCGCTGCGCTGTTGTCTCGGCAAGACCGAGTGGTTCGGCGAAGAACAGCAGCAGCAGCGAGAGGACGAGGTGGATCCCGCCTCCGGCGTATCCGAATGCGAATCCTCGGGCCGATACCCGATCGATGGTGTCGGGGGTTGTCAGCTCCGGGAGGAATCCCTCGTACATCACGTTGGCCGAGACGAATCCGATCTGTGCGAACAAGGCGACGACG
>Ga0272441_10014153_pt1 | contig 11367 bp, 8 predicted proteins | sample SSMProp6N_FD_193582 | JGI IMG/M metagenome (GOLD analysis project Ga0272441, IMG submission 193582) | Marine sediment archaeal communities from Little Sippewissett salt marsh, Falmouth, MA, United States - SSM-Prop-6N | ecosystem: Environmental > Aquatic > Marine > Wetlands > Sediment ... | reverse complement strand
ATGCTGTGGCTCGCCGGGCGACTCGAAACAGAGATCGAAGAAGAAGCTGTGCCCAAGGCGCTGGAGATCTTGCGGCCTTATCTTTCCCAGCATCCGCACGAGTACGGTCTGGCTCAGCACTTGAGTGACGCGGAAATCTTTCAGAAGGCGATGAACCTCCATCGCAAAAGAGGGCAGTTGGGCAAGAATCACTTCCTGGAGAACGACAAAGCCATTGGCTGGTGAAGGTCGAATTTACCTATCTTACTCCGAGCGCAGTTTCGTAAAGGTGATTCAGATTGAATTCCTTCATTCTGTTGACGCACTCCCAGTAGGGTTCGTCCAGGTAGTTCTTGATGCCCGACTTTCGATTGCGATTTTCCAGAAACGTACACCAGTGCGGGCCGGGGATGTGGGGTTGGTGCAGTGCCTCCTGATTGGAGCACACCGCTCGGGCTGGAGGAATAGACGTGCTTTACGCTTGATTTTTCGGTATAGTATCTATCGTTTCTCGAGATAAACAGGAGAGCTTTATTATGAAAAAATTTGTGAACAATCGATATTGTCTGATCTTTGGCATTCTGTTCATATTGGCTAAGGTTGGATTGGCCCAACCTGCGCTTGAATATGGCCGCGTAGAGTTGTTCCGCGATTCGTGGGGAATTCCGCACGTGTTTGCCGATACGGACAGAGGCGCCATGTACGGTCTGGGCTATGCCTGTGCGGAAGATCGGGGCTTCCAAATGCATTACTTTCTGCGCATGATGCAGGGTCGCATGGCAGAAGTGTTCGGCGATATCGAGAAGAACAAAGCCGGCGGAACGGGCCCCAAGACAACCTTAGAGCACGACCGCGTCATGCGCATGTTTGGATTCGTGCGAGCCGCTGACCGGGTTGCAAAGAACCTCGACCGGGAGACGCTGGGCCTGCTCAAAGCCTACAGCGCGGGGGTGAATGACTATTTTGCACAACATGAGGCAGACGAGCATTATCTATTCGCCAAGGTCGGACTCCGGCGCGAAATCTGGAAACCGGCCGACTGCATTTTGTCCTGGTGGCATTTTGCACAATTCTTTAGCAAGAACGGATTGCGTGATACACCCTCGCTGAATCCCCCTGCACCTCACCGGGCTTCCCCCGGCATATTGATCGACGATGAAGCCGCAGTTGTACGTCGAGAAGACGTATCGGAGCAGTGGATCGAAAAGGTTAATACCTGGATGCGCGATGTCGGTTTGACGCCCGGCAAGCCCCGCGGACCGGAGAATCCCGATCCCAAATTCAGTCATGCCTGGGTTGTGGGTGGAAAGAAGTCCACGACGGGTGCTTCGGTGTTGGTGAGCGATCCGCAAACTCCCGTGTGGAACCCCAGCTTCCTCTACGAGTTTCACATTAAGGGTAGTAGTCTCAACGTTCGTGGAGTCGGTGTAGCGGGCAGCCCTATCATCCTGATCGGCTTTAACGAACATGTCGCCTGGGGATTGACAGCACTCGGCGCCGATCCGGCGGATATCTTCATACTTGACACCGATCCGGCGCATCCGGATCAGTACCGAGTCGATGGCCAATGGCTGGATATGAATAAGCGGCGAGAGACAATCAAGATCAAAGGAACCGAATCAGAACGCATGGTTGTGCGCGAGACGATCTTCGGCCCGATTGCATCTGAATTCGTCTGGCGCAATCCGGAGGGCCAGGAAGTGGCGGTTTGTCGCGTGCCCTTGTCGCCTACCGAACGCGAGACGATTGAGGGTGCGTTGGGAATGATGCGGGCGCGCTCCTGCCACGAGTTCGCCGCGGCGCTGCCCGGATGGAGCTTTCCGACGGCAAATTGCATCTTTGGTGACAGTCAGGGCAACATCGGCTACTGGTCTCTTGGAGCACTGCCCATACGTTCATCCCTGGCCGGCTTCGACGGGGGGCATGCCCAGGACGGCTCCACACGCAAGGGCATGTGGCAGGGAATGATCCCCTATGATATCCTGCCGCACTGTATCAATCCGAAGCGTGGTTATATTGTCACCGCCAACCACCGCACGATTCAGTCTTTCTATAAGGTGCCTTTTGGCCACATGACAGGCTCATCGGGTGACACGGATCGCGGACTTCGCGTCAAGGAGAGGATTGCTGAGCATCTGGCCGAACACGACCGTTTTGCTCCCGAAGATGTTCTCGCCATTCACAACGATTCGGTTAACGTTTGGAAACGGGAGATCGTTCACCTGGGATTGATCGTTCTCGCCACGATTCCGGAGAAGCTCTCAGAGAATGCTCAACAGGCATTGCACTATCTGCGATCCTGGTATGATAACGGCGCCCGTACGGACTTGAATGTGCCCGGTACGGAGTTGGTCAACGAAATGAACGTGATCTTTCGAGGCGGCGTCTTCGGACTCGTCCGCAAATATGGCGGTGGGGTTAGCGGATTGGCGAGATTCGCCAAGACCGTGAGCGGCCGATATGCAGCGAATCCCAACGCGCCGGTGCCGGATGATGAGCGTGCCTTTGTCGATCAGGTCCTGAGTCAGGCGTGGACACGGACTCAAAGTAAATATGGCACCGACACAACTACGTGGAATGCGCGGGCCCGCCAAGCCCTATGCAAACAAACACTCGGCTACATGGATGGCCTCGATGGCTTTGGCTCTCTCGACGGGCAAAACGACGTGCGCATGCCGCTGCTCAAGACGATTGACGGCGCGACGGTCCTTTCTCAGAAGGCGCAATCCTACACGCAATTCGTGCCGCTACATGATGTCGACGCCTCGCTTTCAATCCTTCCCATTGGCACTTCCGACAATCCGAAAAGTCCGTATCGTTTCAGCACTTACAGTGACTGGGCCCAGGGACGTTTGCATCCCGCTCCGTTGTCCCGCAAGGCGGTTGAAAAGATCGCCGTGCTTCGCTCTACGTTAGGTCCCGAGCCGAAGATGAGACGATCCGGAACCGTTTCTCGAAGACCCACCGCCCGGAGAGCAGAAGCGCAATCACAGGAACCAAGGCCGCCACTTCCAGGGAAAAAGCCTGACGATCCAACACTGGAGACGGCGATCCGCTATCTCAACCGTTCAGAGCGCACCGAGCAGGAAGTGAAAGATAAGATAGAAGAACTGCGCAGATATGTCCGGGGAGACAAAGACCTCAAAACCGAGCTTATCGAGGGATTAAAGCTCTTCATACACCTCATGAAAGAATCGCAGGCCGGACGTTTACCGATTCGATATGGCACACCAGAAACACTTAAGTATATTGAAGCCTTCTATCGTGAATTGATCTCGGCTACAGTTAGCCGTTCTGCCAAGCCGACCAATCGCAGCACCGAGGCAAAGCCCCACGGACGAATGGAAGTCATGCATCCGGACGACCTGGAAGATATCCTCTCAAAAGCACCCGTGGCATTCGTGCCGCTCGGTACCTTCGAGCATCACGGCTGGCATCTGCCCGTTTGCTTCGATGGCATCAAAGCCCACGGATTGTGCGAACGAGTCGCTCAGAAAACTGGAGGCGTTGTCTTGCCGACCTTCTTTTACGGCACCGGCGGCGGCCATATAGGCTACAAGTGGACGCTCATTCTCGAAGAAGAAAAGATCAAACCTTTGCTGGAAGCCTCACTCGATCATCTGGCTATGCAGGGCTTCAAGGTGGTCGTCATACTCACGGGCCATTACCCCGTCGAGCAGGTGAACATGATACACCGACTGGCAAGCGAGGCCGGCCGGCGGTATCCGGACGTGAAATTCATCGGTCTCGCCGAGCGAGAGGTGACCACACCACAACCAGGTGATCGAGCATCCGGAGACCATGCGGCCAAGTATGAAACGAGCATAGGGATGGCGATCAATCCCGCCTGGGTGCGCATGGATCGACTCAGCGAGGGACGTGATCCTGCCTCGACCATGTTAGCGACTACTCCGAAGCGCGACGCCCCCAGTCACGATCCCCGACATCCACTGTATGCCGTTTATGGTAAAGATCCTCGTACGGAAGCATCGCGAGAGCTTGGCGAGAAACTGATAGCTGAGATTGTATCTCGGCTCGCTGCGAAAGTTGAAGACGCACTGACCGAGCAGACGGGTGCAAGAATACCCGATGTCACTGCGCGCCCATAGAGACGCTTTTCTGCCGGAATGACAAAGAAAGAGGTATGACAAATGAGTAAACACAATTGTTCGCGACGTGCTTTTCTCAAGGCAATGGGGCTTGCGGCTTTGAGCGCTCCGATAGCCGGATGTGCCGGCTCGCTGAACTCTTCAACCCACAAGAAGAAACACCCCAACATTATCCTGATCTTCGCCGATGACATGGGCTACGGCGACATCGGCTGTTATGGCCACCCGACAATTTCCACCCCTAACATCGACCGAATGGCGGCCGAAGGAATGAAATTCACACAGTTCCACGTTGCTTCCAGCGTCTGCACACCGAGCCGGGCGGGTTTGCTGACCGGTCGCCTTCCGATCCGTAGCGGGTTAACGCGCGTGCTCATTCCGCAGTCTCCGGGTGGTATTCCCGACAAAGAGATTACCATTGCCGAGCTGCTCAAAGACGTGGGCTATGCGACGGCCTGTATCGGCAAATGGCATCTGGGCAGCAAGCCGGAGTACCTGCCTTTGAATCACGGCTTCGATTATTATTTTGGCATCCCGTACTCGAATGATATGAGTCCCGGAACACAGCCCGACAATCCCTTATTCAAGGACCAACCTCCGACGCCGCTGATTCGCAACTTCACCGTCACTAATCCGGACAAGGAGCCCAACCAGCGCTATCTAACCAAGTGGTACACCGAAGAAGCGGTCGGTTTCATGAAGGCCAATGCCGGCAAAAAGCCGTTCTTCCTGTATCTTGCGCACACAATGCCCCATGTACCGCTGTTTGCCAGTGAGAAGTTCCGCGGCAAGAGTCTTCGCGGGCTCTATGGCGACGTCGTGGAAGAATTGGACTGGTCGTGCGGTGAGGTTTTGAAAACACTAAAAAACCTGGGTATTGAAGACAATACACTCGTCGGCTTTGTCTCCGACAACGGGCCCTGGCTCGGAAAGAAACTCGACGGCGGCTCCGGGGGATTGTTCTACGAAGGCAAGGTCAGCACCTGGGAAGGTGGCTACTGCGTACCCGCCATCTTCCGCTGGCCGGGATGGATTCCTGAAGGGCTAACCAATCCGGCCTTTGCCACAACGATGGATCTGTTTGCCACGTTTGCCAAACTTGGCGGCGCCGAGATCCCTAAAGATCGCAACATCGATGGCGGCGACATCTCTTCGGCGCTCTTTAGGAACAGCTCCGAACGTGAGGCGAAAATGTTTTATTACTTCGGTGAAGAACTCTGGGCTATCCGAAAAGGGCCCTGGAAAATCCATGTCAAAACGACCAGTCCGGCCTCGGTGAGCACCTGGGGCGACTGGCCGATTGAAGAGCACGATCCGCCTCTGCTGTTCCACGTCGAGCATGATCCGTCGGAGAAATATAATGTTGCCAACAAGCATCCCGACGTCGTGCGAGAGCTTTTGGAGTGGATGAAAGAACACCAGCAAAATCTTGTTCGCGGTAAGCCCCAACGTTGAACAGGTGATGATCTTCGGAGGTTCTTATTATTAGCACGCGTTTCTTCTAAAATATCTATAGGAGAAGTTTGTAGCCGTCGCAGCATGCCCTAACTTCCACTCTGATTTCATGGATGTGGTATCTTCTTCTTCATGCTCAGGGCCTCTCTTGCTGCCCGGAGTATCTCTGCTACGGACATGCCATAATGATCCAATAAATCGTGATAAGGCCCCGTCTCCGTAAACCGGTCGACAATGCCAACTCGCCGGACCGGGACGGGACAGTTCTCCGTTACGGCCTCCGCCACAGCCGCTCCTAAACCTCCGATGACACTGTGCTCCTCAACCGTAACAATAGCCCCGGTCTCCCGGGCAGCCGCCAGAATGCACAGTGTATCAAGCGGCTTGATTGTATGCATCTCGATTACCCTTGCTTCAATTCCATCCTTTGACAGGGCCTTTGCCGCTTTAAGACAGCGATCGAGCATCATTCCCATACCCACCAGCGTCAGATCCGTCCCCTGACGCAGTACGACCGCCCCGCCAATGTGGGGATAGTGGTCCTCTTCGAATAGCACGGGTGCCTCATTTCGTGTTAAACGCACGAAAACGGGGCCCGGCCATTCCACGACCTGAAGTAGTAACTTGTTCAGAGAGACCGGATCGCTCGGGACCACGATGGTCATGTTCGGCAGAGATCGCATAATAGCGATGTCGGTGATCGAATGGTGTGTAGGGCCGTCGAAGGAATCGGAGAGACCTGAATATGCTCCCATCAACTTGACGTTGGCCCGGCCGTAGCACAAATGTGTCCGCACCATTTCCAGAGCGCGTGTTGCAAAAAGAAATGAGAACGTATTGGCCAGCGGTATTTTTCCACTGGACGCAAAACCCACCGCCACATCGACCAGACATTGTTCGGCGATTCCAACGTTGAAGAACCGGTCGGGGAAGGCTTCTTCAAACATGTAGCTATGATCCGAGTTGGACACGTCGGCGCTCAGGACTACGACATCCGGGTGCGTTCGGCCCAGCTCCACGAGGGCCCTGCCGTAAACCAGTCGCATGTTGACCCATTCGTCTTTCATGATAACCCCTCCTCGAGTTCTCGCAGCGCTTGGTGATATTGCGCCTCGCTTGGCACCATACCGTGCCATCGGTTGTCATATTCCATGAAGCTGACTCCTTTACCCTTTGTCGTTCGGGCGATAATCATGCTGGGACGTGCGTGCACCTCGTCAGCGCGATCCAACGCAGTGAGGATCTCCAGGACATTGTGTCCGTGGATCTCCTGCACATGCCAGCCGAAAGAGGCCCACTTGTCGGCGATGGGTTCGGTGGGCATGACATCGGCTGTGGCCCCGGTCTGCTGAATACCATTGTAATCAAGAACGGCTGTTAGGTTACCAAGTCGAAATTTCGCCGCAGCCATCGCGCCTTCCCAGATCACACCTGCATTAATCTCTCCGTCCCCCAAAAGGACATAGACTCGATAAGCGGACGCCATCGCTGTCGGAGCACTCATCGCCGAAGGTTTTTGGCTGGCCGGTATCCGCCCGGCCAGGGCCATACCGGTGCCGATGGCGATCCCGTGGCCCAGAGGTCCGGCGACGACTTCCACACCGGGAGTCTTGGCGGGTTCCGGATGTCCCTGCAAGCGGCTGCGGAATTTTCGAAATGTCATCAGTTCCTCGATCGGAAAGAATCCTTTATGTGACAGAGCGGTGTAAAGCATCGCACAGGCGTGGCCTTTGGAGAACAATAGCCGATCTCGTTCGGGCCAGTCCGGCCGAGAGGGATCGACCTTCATATGCTGAAAGTACAAACACGTGATAATCTCTGCGCATGAAAGAGCGCCGCCGAGATGTCCGCTCTGGCTATCGTAGATCATCTTCAGGACTTGAATACGGAACTGTTGAGCTTTCGCTGCGAGTTCTTTAATGAGTTCTTCCGGATAGTGATGCACCGTCAATGCCTCCCTTATTAATGTAAGCCACTATATCACTTCTTGTGCTCGCTGAAGCCCCTCGTCGTGGCCGGACGATTCCAATCCGAAGCGCCCCATGATGTCGGCGCCTTTTGTAATGACGCCGATGCAGGCTCTGTCTCCGTGGCGCTCGAGAGCCATTGCAAGGGCTTCTTGAAAACTGGATGTGGCCGTGAGTCCGATCTGAGCCGCCTGTTTGTTCGTAAAGCCCTCCGTGACCGCAATGATATTCACACGCCGGCGCGTCTGCACGAGTGCCAGATACGTCGCTGCGGCAACGCCATCTGAGATCTTACCTGCCTTGAGCAGTTCGAATACTTCTTCCTGTGGCGTCGTTCCGAGTTCCACCAGTTGCGGATGATCGGGAGCGATGCCCTCCGCGGCGGCAGTTATGAGAATGAGCGTTCCTCCGTCTTTAGCCAGCATGCCGCACGCATTGATCGGTTTAAATCCTTGCCAGAGGTCTCGATCCGCAGGTTGAGCTCCTGCGACGACGATGTCCGACTGCTCCTCAAGTTCGATAGTATAGACAGGACGCGCTATTTCTACACCGGCGCGATGGGCTTGGATAGGATGACCGGCCACCACGGCGATGATTTCTTCTTCACTATTGAGTACGACGTTGACGATGCATTTGAGACCCGTTTTCAAAGCGATCTCTTCCATTTCTTTTCGCACAGGATTATCTACCTGTCCGAGGATCTCATAAACGCGGGTGCCGGCCATCAAATGTGTCTGCGCCGTCGTCACATGGTCGGTCACACCGGGCTGTACCATCTTGGCGCCTCCCGCCCAACCGGCATACATGTGTGGAATGATATTGCCAACGGCGATGCTTAGTTCGCTCTCGAGATACAACCGGCTGACATGAATAGGCACTCCGAGGGGGGTTGTACCCAAATCGATAAAGCTCTCAGGATCTTGCGGGAGATTCATGACAGTGACCCGGTCTATTACTTCTTGGCCGTAGCGATCCGCACATTCGGCATCGCTCATGGCACGATGCGTACCGAGCGCGATTAAAACGGTAATGTCACTATCTTTGACCCCGGCTACATTCAGCTCGTTCAACAGAATCAGTAGAATCAGCTTCTGGGGTGTATTACGTATCCCGTCATCGACCAGGATCATCGTCTTTGTGCCGTGCCGTGCAACGAGTTCCTTTAGACTTGGTGCGCCTATTGGGGAACTGATGGCTTTGCGAACGGCCTCCGCCAGATCGCCGACAGGCGGCACGTATCGAGGGCCTTCCACCCAGGCCAGATTGCGTTCGGGGATTCGCACTGTCACGGTTTCATGCCCGTATGGAATGGTAATGTCTTTCATCAAGGGTAATGACTCCGTTGGAATCTTTGTCTATTCCTATTTTATGACAGTTTCATAAAGGTAATTCATAATTTCCGCCGGATTACGCCGCTCCGACATCTCTTTCATCTGTGTGCTGTCAATCCGGCCTGTCAGTGCTTCCAACCTTCGTGTCAATTTTGCGGTGAGCCGGAAGTGTTCAACCGGATCGACTTCCTTGGAGAGCACATCGAAGGCATACCAATCATCTTGATAGCCGGCCCGATTGAGATAGTAGAAAAACTCGATAAAATCCCAGAAATTGTAGGCGCCTGGCATCATGTCCCAGTCCCAGTTGCGGTCGTTGTCATTCAAATGAACATAGAACAACCTGCCGGCACGGTGAAGAAGGGCCACAGACTGTGCCGGTCGTTCGCCGGCTTGGATGGAATGACCGATATCCATTGTTACGCCCAGGTTGTCAACATCGACCGATTGGCAGAAACTAAGCGTTTCTCCCGCCGTGGCAAACAGACAGCGGGTGCGCGGATCGTTCCACTTGTACTCGATGCAGAGACGGATGGAGGGATTGTGATTGCAGATCGCGCTAAACGTCTCTTCTGCATAGCGGTAGGCGTCGAAGTAATTCATCTCGAAAACGTAGTCATGGCCGTCATTCAATGGACACGTGGAGATTCTCGGCGAACCGATTTCGGCGGCCATGTCCATCGCATGCTTAAAATCATCTATGACTTCTTGGTGTTCCCGGGGCTGGGCCGAGCTGAACGCCCCGCGCAACCATTTGCCCGTACGCCGGGATCGAACGTTAATCGATGAGACGCCCAATCCGTGATCCGACAACAATGACGTGAGCGTCTTAATACATCATATGAATATTGGTCTGAGATGTCTAAGAAAAAACAATACCTGCCTTGAAATGAGTGTGCCCAAATATCCTGGCGGAGCTATGCCGACAGATTTTGGTACTCCCAGGAGCTTGGCCACGCATTGGACTGATCCCAAGCAATTAATGCCATTATAGGTTCATCATCTTTTCTTCTTGTTTTTGATTTCAAGCCCTTTCTCTGATTGAATGGTTGATTCAGTCAACTCTCCATCGATCAGATTGAGGGCTTCTTTCATGTCTCATAAAATTGTGTGAAAAATATCTTACGTTATCAGTCTTTTTTCACGGCTTGGCAAAAAGTTATGTACAATTTGCCATTTTGGGCCATAAAAAAAGGACTCGCGATTAAACACAAGTCCTTTATTGACAAGGAATAGCGGGGGGAGGATTCGAACCTCCGACCTCCGGGTTATGGGCCCGACGAGCTACCAGACTGCTCTACCCCGCGATCATTATTCTTATATATCACTTTGCACAATTCACGTCAATATTGCATTACCGAATTAAGTCAATACAAAATAAGATACTCCAAGTCAACTTCCCAATCAAGAACGATTTTAAAAATCACAAAGACCGACAAATTTTTTCAGCAATGGCTTGTACTTTTCCTTCTTCATATTGATACGAAGGCCACCGGTCAAACACACCATCGCCGGTGTTTCGAGGGACGATGTGAAAATGCAAATGCCTGACAAGCTGACCGGCCGCTCTACCATTATTGCACAGTACATTATAACCCTCTGAATTCATGGCTTTTGTCACCGCTCCGGCTATCCGACCCAGATGCGAACACACCCGACATAAAAGCTCGGAGGGACAGTCATGTAATTTCTCATAATGTTGCTTCGGAATCACTAACGCATGGCCATCACTAATCGGACCGATATCAAGAAAAGCGAGAACATCATTATCTTCAAAAATCTTCACAAAGGGTATTTGCCCCGCTACCATCTTGCAGAAAATACAATCATCCGCATTCATCATCGGGCCTTCAATAAAAATACGTTACTGACCCCGGCTATTCTCCTTTTCAGGATCTTGAGCTTCCGAAGCATCATCTCGATCTTCGGCCTGTTCGACTTCGATTTGCTCCTCAACCTCTGTCATCTCCCGGTCTTCGATAACCTCCTCTTGTTCAACGGCTTCTTTCATTTTCTTACGCGAACGTTTTCTGGGCTTTTTTTCCGTACTCTCGTCAGCCCCCACAAGCTGCAATAAGACAAGCTGGCCGTTATCACCGAGCCTTTTCAGGGACAGCCTGATTATTCTCGTATAACCCCCCGGTCTATCCAGGTATCTGGGGCCAAGTTCGCTGAATAATTTTCCTATGACGGTGCCTTTTCTGACGGCCTCGCCCTCTTCGTAGTCGATAATATCGCGATTTCCAAGTAAAGAAATCGCTCGGCGTCTGGCCGATAAGGTACCCTTCTTGGCCAATGTAATTAACTTTTCAGCAAACGGCTTGACCTCTTTCGCTTTCTCGATGGTGGTCGAAACCGTCTCATGCTGAAAAAGCGCACTAACCAAATTTCGTCGCATCGCCAGACGATGCTCTTTGGTTCGACCCAATCGACGCCCTGCTACTTTATGACGCATCTATTCAGACTCCTCTTTTGTCTAAACCTCTGGCATTCCCAAAGACAAACCGATATCGGCAAGCTTTCTTT
>Ga0272441_10014152_pt1 | contig 11367 bp, 8 predicted proteins | sample SSMProp6N_FD_193582 | JGI IMG/M metagenome (GOLD analysis project Ga0272441, IMG submission 193582) | Marine sediment archaeal communities from Little Sippewissett salt marsh, Falmouth, MA, United States - SSM-Prop-6N | ecosystem: Environmental > Aquatic > Marine > Wetlands > Sediment ... | reverse complement strand
AACCCGTCCATCTTCGGCATGCACACGTCCAGCAACACCAGCGGAAACGCGCGTCCCTCGGCGCTGCGGCGCTCCAGCACGCTCAGCGCCCCGGGCCCGGAATCCGTCGCAACCGGAGTCATCTGCCAACTGTTGAGTGTCTCGACAAGCACCGCACGGTTAGTCGAATTATCATCCACCACCAGCACTGGCATATGGCGCAGCGATGTGCGCACGGGGGCGCTCGCCGTCGGCCCGGCCGTCTCGGACACGTCCAGCCACACGGTGAACCAGAACTTCGCGCCCCGGTTTTCCTCGCTTTCCAAGCCAATCTCGCCGCCCATCATCCCCACGAGTTGCGAGCAGATCGTCAGACCCAGCCCCGTCCCGCCATATTGGCGCGTCGTGGAGCTGTCAGCCTGCTCGAAAGCCTGGAACACCTTATCCTGCTTGCCCGGCGTGATGCCGACACCCGTATCCCGCACCACGAAGTCCAGCTTTACCCGCCGGCCTTCCTGCACCAACAGCTCGGCGGCGACCTCGATCTCGCCTTGGTGCGTGAACTTCACCGCGTTGCTCACCAGGTTGACCAGAATCTGTCGCAGACGCCCCGCGTCTCCCACGAGCATGTCCGGAACGTCCGGATGAACGTGACAGATCATCTCCAGGTTCTTCGCATCGGCCTTCAGCGCCAGCATGCTCAGCGCTCCGTCCATCACGCTCTGGAGACTGAATTCGGCGCAGTCCAATTCCATCCGCCCGGCCTCGATCTTCGAGAAATCCAGGATGTCGTTGATGATCGAAAGCAGCGTGTCGGCGGATTCCTTGACGGCCGAGAGATACTCCTTCTGCTCACCGGTCAGCGGTGTATCCATCGCCAATTCCGTCATGCCGATGACGCCGTTCATGGGCGTGCGGATTTCATGACTCATCTTGGCGAGGAACTCGCTCTTGGCGCGCGAGGCGCTTTCGGCCTGCTCGCGGGCGGCCGCGAGCTCGCTGGTGCGCTGCTCGACCTGCTGCTGAAGCGTGTCATTGAACTGGCGCAGCTCGCGGTCCCGCTGCATGACGGCTTGGCGCATTTCGTCGAAAGCGCTGGCAAGCCACCCGATCTCGTCGTCCGTGGTGGTATCCACCCCGTAATGGAAGTCGCCGGCCGAAATCCGCTGGCTGGCAGCTACCAGCTTCGACAGTCGCCCCGTCCAACGGCTGATCATCCCGGACACCACGCCCGCGCCCAGCAGCGCCGCCGCCAGCGAGACACCGGCAATGATGCCTCCCTGGCGCCAGTGCTCGGCGCCGTATCCGGCGGTAGACAATCCCACCAAGACGTCACCGATTCGCTCGGCGCGCGGCGTTTTCGCCGTTTCCTGCCCTCCCGCGGGCGCCCCGCCGTTCGAGTCGATGAACGCGCCCTCCAGCGCCTTCGTCGTCAGCACGACCTCCGCGGTGGCGGGCACAATATCGTACTTCTGCTCCGTGCTACCCTGGTGAGCTCGCCAGACATCCTCGTTGCGCGCGACGTGAACGATTTCGCTCCCCACATCGTCGTAGACGGCCACGAACAACACATCGTCAACGGCCAGCGCTCCGCTTGCCAGACGCTTGAGTTCCTGCACGTCGCGGACAGCCACTGCCAGCTCGCACGCCTGGGCCATGCTCACGGCGATGGCATCGGCCGCGTCGCGGTGATCGTCCATCATCACCTTGTGGACCGAGACCAGGCTCGTGGCGCACACCGCGACTACCACCAGCGTCACGGCTGCCAGGACCGCGGCGATGGCCTTGATGCGAAGATCGGCTTTTCGCTTTTTCTGTAACGTCATGGCTGGGGTGGGCCTCATTGCGCCCGGAATACGTGCGCCGCCCGTTCGATCAGCGGGCGGGGCAGGTCAATGGAGAGCTTTTCCGCCACGATGAGATTCACGGCGGTGACATAGCGGGGTTCCAGCACGGGCTTTTCCTGCTTGCCCGCCAGGACGTCCCGGACGAGTTCGGCGGCCTGGCGGCCTTGGTCGGCGGGCTCCACACCGACACCCAGCAGCGCCCCTGCCCGCACGAACGCCGGCGAGAAACCGAAAACCGGCTTGGCGTTTCGAATGGCGTACAGCAGCAGCATGCGCGTGGTGGCTGCGTCGTACACTGCGGCGTCCGGCAACGTCCAGACCAGATCGATTTCGCCCGCCAGCAGCGATTCGACGGCGCGACCCGCTGTCTTGTGCTCGGCCAGGTCCACCGCGACCAGGTCTATGTCTTCTGGCGTCGCCGCTCGGGCCTTCTGGTAAAGCCTCAAGCTGCGCGCATTGCGCGAATGGTAGAGCATGCCCGCCCGGTGGGCGGTGGGCATCGCCTCGCGAATCAGCTTGAACTGCTCGCGGAGGCACACGTCGGTGCTCACGCCGCGAATGCGGCTATGCCCGTCCAGGCCAAGCCCCTCTGCGTCGGCCACCATGCAGAAGACCAGTTGCTGCCTTTGGTCCAGGTGCTGCTTGAGCCAGTTCGCCGCCTGGCTGCCTACGCCCACCAAGACCCCCGCGTCGCGCACTCGCGAAGTGTCGTCGGACGTCAACTCACTCAGCGTCACGGTGGCGAAACGATGGGAACCCAGTCCCGGCGATTGCGAAACCGCCGCTGCGGCTTGGCGATAGGGCTCGGCGTCGCCACTGAGGACGACAAGCACGCTCTCGCTGCAGGCAGGCGTCGCCAGTGCCAGATTCAGCACGGCCGCCGCTACGCGCCACACTACGAGCGGTATCTTGAAGTGATCTGTCATATGCCTCGGCACTCACACACAGCGAGGTTACTGCCCGACATAGACGCTATCGACCGCTGTAGAGACCCACTTAACTACCGAACGAAACCGAAGTTCTCGCCGCCCACTCTTGCGGCGGCGCCGCTGACCGCTAGAATCGCACTCGCCAAGCGTTACGCTGGCGAGACCGCTTATGCACGTGGTGCTCGATTTCAACCCGGTGTTACGCACGCGCTTCAGTGGGTTCTGGACTTACGGGGCCAGCCTGCTGGAAGGGCTCACTGTGCGCGGCGACGTCGAAGCGATCTCGCTGCTGGCCGGACGCCAATCGCTCGCGGGCAGCAGCGACATGCCCACATGGGGCCACCCCAAGCACCGCCTGCGGGCGACGCGCCTGCGAATGCGATGGTGGGAACGCTGGTGGGGACTCTGCCCCCGCCCGGGACTGGAGAACTGGTTCGGACCTTTTGACGTCTACCACAGCGTGCATCACCTCATGCCGCCGACGGGCGGACGGCCTCGCGTGCTGACCGTCCACGACCTGCGCCGCTACCGCCTCGGCGAGTTGTACGGGCATTCGCGAACCGACGCCTTCGAGCGGGCGGTGGCGGCCGCGGACCGGATCGTCGCCGTCAGCGCCTCGACGCGCGACGACCTGGTCGAACTGCTGGACGTGCCCAGTGACAAGATCGACGTGGTCCATTTGGCCACGCCGCCCGGCTTCGCCCCGGCCGACGACGCTCGCCGCGAGCGAATCGCCGGCGAGCTGCGGAAGATGTTCGGCGGACAGGCCCGCCCCTACGCCGCGACGATCTCCTCCCGCGATCGGCGTAAGAACCTGCCCCTGACGGTGGCAGCCTTCGCCGAGGCCCGGCGACGCCTCGGCCAGGACTGGCGGCTGGTGATCATCGGCCAGCGCCCCCGCGGGGAGGAACTGGACCGCACCCTCGTCGATTGCGGTGGCGATGCCTTCGTCCACTTCACCGGCCTGGCCTCGCCGGCACACTACGCGGACCTGCTGGCCGGGGCGGAGATGTTTCTGTTTTTCAGCCTCTACGAGGGCTTCGGGCTGCCGATTCTGGAGGCGATGGCCTCGGGCGCGCCGGTGCTGGCGGGCGACAACTCCAGCCTGCCGGAAGTGGTCGGTGACGACGGCGTGCTGGTCGATGCAAGCGACCCGGCGGCCGCGACCGAGGCGATTGCGGCGATGGCAAGCGATGCGGCGATGCGGGCCGACCTGCGCCAACGCGGCCAGGCCAGGGCGGCGACCTTCACCCCCGCCCGCCTGGCCGAGGGAACCGTCGCCTGCTACCGCCGCGCGACAAACGCGTAGGCCGGGCGCTGCTCGCCATCGCTGAGGAAGGTTGCAAGCGGGCCCGACCCCGGTAGAATACGCGCAACCCTGCGGCCGGCACGGAACGCCCGCCGCCACACGAACCCGGAGACCGCATGACTGCCGAGATGCCGAACATCGTTCTGCTCGTGGTGGACTGCTTTCGCCGCGACGCCGCCCCGCTGGAAGGTCCAACGGACCTGGTCTTCTGGCCGAAAGTCCGCGCCCGCAGCACCGCTTTCTCGCAGGCGATCAGCACCGCCACCAACACGCCCGTGTGCTTCACGAGCCTGCTAAGCGGGCAGTACAGCTTCCGTCACGGCGTAAGGACGATCGCCGGCCCGCGGATCAACCCGGGCGTGGAGACGCTGGCGACGGTCCTCCGCCCGCTGGGCTACCGCACCAGCGCCTACTTCACCGGGCCGATGCTCGAGGCCTTCGGAATCAACGAGGGCTTCGACACCTACGAGCATCGCCCGCCCGAGGCGAACATCCACAGCGACTGGGGGCGGAAGTTCATCGACGGCTTCGCACGCCACTTCGAGGGCGACGGGCCGGCCTTGGTCCTGGCGCACTTCTTCGAGCTGCACGCCAAGCGCGCCACGAACGGCGTCCGCGTGAAGCACAACACGATGGCCGAATACCGCGTCGCCTGGCAGCAGCTCGATCTCAAGCTCGACGCCCTCCTGGACCGCATGCCCGAAAACACGCTGCTGGTGCTCACCGGCGATCACAGCGAGCAAATCGGCCGCATGGCCGACCGCACGCCGTGGGGGCACCTCCATCGCAAGATTCGCGAAAACCTTAATCGCCCCCGCCGCCCGGTGGACTGGAAGGGACACGGGTTCCACGTTCTCGACAAGCTGATGCGCATCCCGCTGACGCTGGCTGGACCCGGCGTGCCGGAGGGCAAGATCGTCGACGACCAGGTGCGACAGATCGACGTGGCCCCGACGCTGCTGGACTTGATCGGCCGCGCGTTCCCCGCCCCCACGCACGGCCGCTCGCTCGCGCCGCTGATGCGCGGCGAATCGCTGCCGCACGAGGCGGCATACCTGGAATCCGGACGCAACGACGCGCTGCGACACTGGCACGGGCTGCGCAAAGACGGCTGGAAGTACATCGAGCATCCGCGGTCCGGACTGAATGCCGAGCTGAAGCCGCAACTTTACGACCTGTCGGCCGACCCGAACGAGAAGCGCAACGTCATCAAGCAGAATCTCGAACGGGCCGTGGCGATGCGCCAGGAGATCGACCGGTTGATCTACTCCGCCGGCGAAATCCCCAGCGAAGGGACGGCCATGAGCGAGGAAGACCTCGCCAGCCTTGACGAACAGCTTCGTGCACTGGGATACATTTGAAGACCGCACGGCGAGCAACCTGCCGAAGGCCCCGAGTCTGTCGAGAGATTGCTCGCGCAATGAAAGGGGACGCAAACATGATGCGACACATCTATCTGGCGTGCGTATTGGGATTGAGCGTCGCAGCAGGCTGTCTGCCGCAGGAGGTGGTGACCTGGTCGCCCGACGGGCAACTCGCGCTGGTTTCCGGCGGCCAGAACCTGCGCCTCTGCGACGCCGAGGGCAAGCTCTCCGAGCCGCTGCTGGAGGCCATGGGCGTCTGGCTGCCCTCGTCGGACCGCGTGGTGCTGAAGCGCATGAAGGAAACCGCCACCTGGGCCGAAGCGCAGCCACTGCTCAGCGAGACCCAGCAAGCGCAGGTCAGCGGCCAGGCCGAAGCGTTCCTGCGGGAGTTGACCGCGTACAAGGGCGATATGGAGGAGTTCCAACCGGCCACCACGCTCTCGCCTGTGACGCTGGTCTATCTGCGCGAGCACGCCCGCGAGCAGCTCATCAAGCGGTTCGGGCAAGACAAGTTCGCCCAGCTTGAGGAAATGGAGGCCGGCGTCTTCCAACTCCAGCTCTTCGACGTGGACGGACTGACACTGACGGGCGGGGCGGTCCTCGTCACCGAGCTTGACGGGATCGGCGAGATGCGCGTCTCCCCGGACGGGAAGCTGCTGGCGTACACGGCCGCCATTCCAAGCGACCTGACCGCCCAGGGCAAGGCCACCCGCGGGCTCTTCGTCCTCCCGTTTGAGGGCGGCCGGCCGCGAATGGTCATGCGGGAAACGTACGGGGCTATGGATTTCACGCCCGACTCGCGCGGGCTCGTCGTCGCACTGGCGCCGGTGGAGCCGGGCAACTCGGGCCCGGTCCTGGGCTTCATCTCCCGCTGTGACCTCTATCCCAACGACGCGCCGGCCGATGAATTCGAGCCCGAGCCACTCGCAATGGTTGTCTTCAATGAAGACGCCCGCGTCCGCTGCCTGAGCGACGGGCGGATTCTCTTCTCGGCCTTGGGCGTCAACTTGCCCGCTCTGCCGGAAGACACCAACAAGCCCAGCGGGCTGTACATGCTCACCCCCGGACAGACGCCGACGCTGACGTGCATTCTGACGCCCAAAGAGCGTCAGGGTGCCACCCCGCTGGCGGACGTGTTTGCCGCGAGCCCGGACGAGACCCGCGTGGCCGTGATCTACAGCGAAGGCCAGGTCGGCCTGCTACCGCTGGACGGCGGGCCCATGCACATGATCCAGGAGGAGGCCTTCGACGACGATCCGCCGATGGCGCCGACGTGGCGGTCCGCCGTCGAACTGTGCATGCTCGTGCCGCCCGGCTCGCCGCACGGTTCGCCCGCCCGAGCCGAGGTGGTGCTCTGGTCACCCGAGGCCGTCCGCACGCTCAGCCAGGGCTGGCCGGCGCTGGACTTCATGACGCAAAGCGAGCCTGCCACCCAGCCGACGACGCAGCCGGCGGAGTAATGCAGGACCCCGCGGCGAACGGCGCCCACGGGACGCCAGCCGTGGGCGCGGCCCTAAGGCTTGCGAAAAAGGCCTTGGGGCGTTAATATCCGTTTCCAATCGCGAGAAGGAACTTGCCCAAATCCAGCCCGAAAAAGCTGATGGACGCCGAGCAGGTCGCCGCCGCCGTCGAGCGGCTGAATCTGACCGTGGCCGCCAATTTGCCCCCTGACGGGCACATCGCCGTGGTAGGCATCCGCACGCGCGGCGAGACGCTGGCCGGGCGGCTCATCGATCGCTTGCAAAGCGAGACGCACCGCGAGCTCGATCACGGCGTGCTGGACATCACTTTCTACCGCGACGACCTGTCGCGCCGCCGCGGTCTGCCGCTGGTGCGGGCGACGGAGATCGACTTCGACCTGGACGACGCCTGGGTGCTGCTGGTCGACGACGTGTTGGAAACCGGGCGCAGCATCCGCGCGGCGATGGACGCCCTGCACGACTTCGGCCGCCCGCGGACGATCCGCCTGGCGGTGCTGATCGATCGCGGCGGGCGCGAGTTGCCCATCGCGGCTGACTTCGTCGGACACCGCCTACTGGTCGAGACCGACCAGCGCGTGCAACTGCGACTCAAGGAAAACGATGGCGAAGAAGGCGTCTATATCATCCCGAAAGCCTAAGCGAGCCAAGTCCGCCAAGGCCGCCCCGCGCGACGAGGTCCGCGCCGCCAAGGGCTTCATCTGGCGGCGCAAGGACCTGCTGGGCCTGGACGAACTTTCGGGCGAGGAGATCGTCCACATCCTCGACACGGCTGAGACGTTCAAGGAAGTCTCCACGCGCTCCATTAAGAAGGTTCCGGCGCTGCGGGGCAAGGTGGTGGCGCTGATGTTCTTCGAGGACTCCACACGGACGCGGCTGAGCTTCGAGCTGGCGGCCAGCCGGCTGTCGGCGGACACGATCGGCTTCAGCGCCACGGGCTCGTCGGTGACCAAGGGCGAGACCACGCTGGACACGGTCCGCAACGTGGAGGCGATGGGCGTGGACGCGTTCGTGATCCGCCACGGGCAATCGGGCGCGCCGCACATGCTGGCGCGGCAGGTGCGCGGGAGCATCGTCAACGCCGGCGACGGGCAGCACGAGCACCCCACCCAGGCGCTGCTGGACATCTTCACCATGCGTCAGCGGCTGGGGGGCATCGCGGGGCTGAAGGTTGCCGTCGTGGGCGACATCGCCCACTCGCGCGTCGCGCGCAGCAACATTCTCGGCCTGCGCAAGCTCGGGGCCGAGGTGGTCGTCGTCGGCCCGCCCACGCTGGTCCCGTCGGCCATCACCGCGATGGGCTGCCGCGTCAGCCACAGCCTGGACGACGTGCTCGGCGAGGTGGACGTGATCAACATGCTGCGGATCCAATTCGAGCGGATCTCCAGCAACATGTTCCCCTCGGTTCGCGAGTACAGCCGCTTGTACGGGCTGGACGGCGAACGTCTGCGGCGCTGCCGCAAGGACGTGCTGGTGATGCACCCCGGTCCGATCAACCGCGGCGTGGAGCTCACCAGCGGCGTCGCCGACGGACCCAACAGTTGCATCCTCCAGCAGGTCACCAACGGGCTGGCGATCCGCATGGCCGTGCTGTACCTCGTGACCCAGGCCCCCGCGACGGAGCAGGCGAAGTAATGCACGACCTGGTGATAAAGAACGGGCGGTTGATCGACCCGGCCGCGGGCGTGGACGAGGTGACCGACGTAGCGATCGCCAAGGGTTTCGTAGCCGGCGTTGGACTGAACCTGGGCAAGGCCCAGCGGACGTTGGACGCCTCGGGCAAAATCGTCTGCCCCGGGCTGATCGACCTGCATACGCACTGCCGCGAGCCCGGGCACGAGGAAGAGGAGACTATCGCCACCGCGGCGGCGGCGGCCGTGGCGGGCGGTTTCACGGCGATCTGCGCCATGCCCAACACGCACCCGCCGATGGACAACGAGACAGCGGTGCAGTACGTCCTGCAGCGCGCGGCGCGGGCGAACCTGGCCCGCGTGCTGCCCGTCGGGGCGATCACCAAGCAGCGTCAGGGCGACGAGCTGGCGGAGATGGGCCTCATGCAGGAGGCCGGGGCGGTCGCCTTCAGCGACGACGGCGAGGGCGTGGCATCGACAGCAGTCATGCAGCGCGCGATGCAGTACGCCGCCATGCTCGACGTGCCGCTGCTGCAGCACTGCCAGGACCCGGGGCTCTTCGGCGGGGTAATGAACAGCGGCGCGGTGGCAGTGCGGCTGGGGCTGGCGGGCATCGCCGCCAGCGGCGAGGAGATCATGCTGCGGCGCGACTTGGAACTCGTGGAGCGCACCCGCGCCCGCTACCACGTGATGCACGTGTCCACAGCCGGTAGCGTCGATCTCATCCGCCAGGCCAAAGCCGCCGGACTGCCCGTGACGGCCGAGGCGACGCCGCACCACCTGCTGCTGACCGACGCGGCCTGCATGAGCTACGATCCGAACTACAAGATGAACCCGCCGCTACGATCGGCCGAGGACGTCACTGCGCTGCGGGCGGGCGTGGCCGACGGGACGATCGACTGCCTGGCCAGCGATCACGCCCCGCACTCCAAGGAAGAGAAGGAGCTGGAGTTCGCGCTGGCGCCCTTCGGGATCATCTCGCTGGATTGCGCACTGGGGCTGTACGCCAAGGCAATGATCGCCTCCGGCGCCTGCGACTGGCCGAGGCTGATCGCCGCGCTGACGGTGAGCCCTGCCCGGGTCATCGGCGCCCCGCTGGGTACGCTGGAGGTGGAGCGCGTGGCCGACGTGACCGTGATCGACCCGGAGCGGCAGTGGACGGTCGACGTCGAGCAATTCGCGTCCAAGGCACGCAACTGCCCCTATCACGGCTGGAAGCTCACCGGCCGGGCCGTTATGACGCTCGTGGGCGGGCAGGTGAAGTCTGAACTGGCTGGCATCTAGGCCGGGAACACTGAATCCGCGCAACCGACTATTGCCTTTAGAATTGCGACCCGGGGATTGTCCATTGCGCCCGCGACCTGCCTGCTGGCAGGCGGCTTGCGACGGTGCCCGTTACTACTCGATATGGCATCGCTTCCGTGCGCCTCGGATCCCTTCTTAAGAATACGTCGCATTTCCACCTAGGGCTTGGCGCAGGCCTACGAGGCGCGGTACCATACCATTATCACATCCAATCGGAGTTTTTTTATGAATCCGAGCAGCGAACGACGCAACTATGCGCGGAAGGATTTCCGTTGTCCGATTACGTTGCGTGACGCGACGGGAAACGTGCTCTACCACACCCACACAGCCAACGTCTCCGACGGCGGTGCGTTTCTTTGCATCCCGGCCGAGTCGCTCCCTCGCATGGCCGGCGAAATCCAGGTGGCCTTGTCGCTGCCGCGAAGCACGCCCAACACATACATGCTCGAAGATGTGCATTGCGTCGCCCGGATCGTTCGGCAGACACCCATGAAGAACGCCGACCAGGCCGGAATGGCCCTGCAGTTCAGCAAGCCGCAGAAGCTCATGCTCAGCGTATAGGCAACGCTCAGACCCGAAGACCGAAAGCTGGAATCTCAGACATATCCTGCGCCGCGGGGCCTCTCGCCCGTTGCCGGCTTTTCAACATGAAGCTCCAAGCTTTCAGCTTTTCTCTATCGCCCTGTTCGCGATATCGCGGCGGTAGTAGCAACCTTCCCAGGTGATCTTCCCGACGGCTTGGTAGGCAAGCTTCTGGGCGTCGGCGATGGTATCGCCCAGCGCCGTCACGCCGAGCACGCGGCCGCCCGCATTAACGAGCTTGCCGCCCTTGATCGCGGTACCCGCATGGAACACCTTCACGTCGCCGAGTTTCTCGGCCTCGGCGATACCGGTGATCTCGTGTCCCTTGGTGTACTCGCCGGGGTATCCGCCGGAGGCCATCACCACGCAGACCGACGCCCGCTCGTCGAAGCTCAGGTCCACCTCGTCCAGACGGTGCTCCGCCACGGCCAGCATCGCCGCCACCAGGTCGCCGCGGAGGCGCATCATGAGCGGCTGGCATTCCGGATCGCCGAAGCGGCAATTGAACTCGATGACCTTCGGCCCGGCGGCCGTCAGCATCAATCCGGCGTAGAGCACGCCTTCGTAACGCCCGAAGTCGCGCCGCATGGCGTCGACGATCGGCACGAGCACCTCGCGCTCGATGCGGGCCATCATCACCTCGTCCACCGCGGGCACGGGACTGTAAGCGCCCATGCCGCCCGTGTTCGGGCCGGTGTCGCCCTCGCCGACGGGTTTGTGGTCCTGCAGTGCGGGCATGGCGAATATCGTCTTACCGTCGCAGAAGGCCAGCACCGTCGCCTCCTGCCCGGTGAGCATCTCCTCGATGACGACGGTATCGCCCGCGTCGCCGAAGACGCGCTTGCCCATGATCTCCTCCAGCGGTTTGACGGCCTGGTAGGGCTCGCGGCAGACCACCACGCCCTTGCCCTTGGCCAGTCCGGCCGCCTTGACGGCGACGCCG
>Ga0272441_10014151_pt1 | contig 11367 bp, 4 predicted proteins | sample SSMProp6N_FD_193582 | JGI IMG/M metagenome (GOLD analysis project Ga0272441, IMG submission 193582) | Marine sediment archaeal communities from Little Sippewissett salt marsh, Falmouth, MA, United States - SSM-Prop-6N | ecosystem: Environmental > Aquatic > Marine > Wetlands > Sediment ... | reverse complement strand
GCCGGCGTTTCCGGCGGCTGCCAGACCGGCGATCGCCGGGACCAGCACGAGGCCCATCGCCAGGGGTTTGGGCAGCCATCCGAACAACCGCAGGCCGGCAGAGGCCACCGGAGTGGTGTCGGAATAGAATACATCGGTCGGAATGACCTCCACCATGAGCCACACACCGACCACGTAGACGGCTGACGCGGTAAGTAGGGCGAGGAACATGCCCAGCGGCAGATTCCGGTCCGGGTTTCGCACCTCCTCCGAGATGCTGACCACCTTGATCGGACCGGCGAACGAGATGAAGACCAGGCCAATCGTATAGAACAGGCCGGTGCTCTCATGGGTGAAGAACGGCCCGGGGTCACCGTGAAAGGCTTCGGCGCCCGGTCCCCCGCCGAGCGCCACCGCTCCCTGCAGGACCAACAGCGCCAGGAATCCGAGGACGAGAACGACCAGCACGCGCAGGAGGCCGCTCGATCCCCTCGCCCCGAGAGAGTTGAGCGCCACGAACACGCCGGTGAGGGCTAGCGCGACGGCCTGATCGTCGAAGTTCAGGACCAGCGCCAGGTACGCGCCCATGCCCATCAGGGCGAAGGCGCTCTTCAGCACGAGAACCAGCCACGTGCCGAGACCGCCGACCGTACCGACGATCGGCCCCAGGCTTCGATCGAGGAAGTAGTAGACCCCTCCCGCGCGTGGCATCGCCGTAGCGAGCTCGGCCTTGCTGAGAAGGGCGGGGATGGCGAGAAGGCTGGCCAGGAAATAGGCCAGGACGACCGAGGTGCCGGTCTTGGACGCGGCGATTCCGGGCAGCAGAAAGAAGCCGGCGCTGAGCATGGAGCCAGTCCCGATGACGTACACATCGAGAAGGGTCAGCTCCTTCTTGAGACTGTGGCCGCTGCCTGCCGCCATACGGTCTCCTGCTGATCTGGATCGGCGTCGTGTCGTGAGCCGCGGCCGCCAGAGCCGGGGACCGCGAAGGTCCATGCGTCGCGGGCGCTGTCTCAAATGTAGGCAACGGACCGATTGCGCGCTCGATTCCGTCTCAGCAAGACCGCGAGCGGCCGCAAGTAACACGCATGGCGGTTTTTGCATGAAACTGCGGCACCGATTATCTTTTACCTCCCCCCAGTACTGCGGCCCCACCGCGTGACGGAGGTGTGACGCCTTCGTCGTAGCACTGATGCAAGCGGAAGTCGCACCCCGGCTCCGTTAGAAATAGTCATTTGCAGAAGCAGTTCCTCCGGCACCAGCAGGAGGTCGGGCCATGCCTCGGGCGTTCCTCGTGCGGCCCCCTATTCGGGTCGCGCCCGTATCCGGTTGGTCGCGCAGAGTCGCTGTGACCCTTGTGGCGATCTCGCTACTTCTTCCTTCCGAAGCCTCGGCGCAGGTGACTACCGGGAAGGTCCAGGGACGGGTCACCGACGCCATGACGGGCGACCCCATAGCCCGGGTCATGGTGCGGGTCGACGGCACCACGCTGGCAAACATCACCAACGATCAGGGCTTCTACTTCATCAACGAAGTCCCACCTGGCCTGCAGAGCATTCGCGCGGAAGTGCTCGGGTACCGGTCAGAGCTGCTTGCAGGCGAGCGCATCCTGGCCGGTCAGACGTTCACGCTGAACTTCGAGCTCGAGCAAGCAGCCGTCGAGTTGGAACCGCTGATGGTGAGGGGCGAGCGGAACCCGCTGGTGCCACGCGACCAGGTTTCCACCAAGTCGATCATCCAAGGCGAGACGATCGATCTGATGCCGGTGGACAACGTGTCTCAGATGGTGGTCCTGCAGCCAGGCGCCTACACGGTTAACTGCGACGATGAAAACGAGCTAGATGGAGACTTCGATGGTCGTTGTCTCTCGATTCGTGGAGGACGCCCGAACGAAGAGGCGCTGTATCTGGATGGCGTGTTGGTTCGCTCCTTCGGAACAGGCGCGGCTCAGAACGTGACCGTGCCCACAAACTCCCTGGAACAGGTCGATGTGACGGTTGGAGGGTTCGCGGCTGAGTTCGGCGAAGCCCAGTCCGGCGTGGTCAGCTACGTGACCAGGACGGGCGGAGCCCGATTCACCGGCTCGCTACAGGCGGCGACGGATCGACTCGGACCTGCGGACTGGACGACGAATTTCAACCGCCTGGAAGCCAACTTCGGCGGCCCGATCGCCGGCCCGCTCACGTTCTTCGTGGCCGGGGCCGCGACCGGGCGTTCGTACTTCGACGACGAAGGTGGCCCCGGCTACTGGGTGCAGGACAAGACGGCGACGTGTCCGGCTCTGCCTCAGTATGCGGGCCTGTGCACCGCCGGCGAACCGGCCGTCTTCAGGCTTCCGCGCGCTTCCTCCACGGAAGGAGCTACGGACTCTGTGGACATCGCGGCCCCAGGGTTCACCCTTTCGAGCGGTCGGATCCAGCCGTACGGGTGGAACGACAACTACCTGTTCACGGGAAACCTCAACTGGCAGCTGCCTCGCGGTTCGCGCGTCACGTTTGGCTACACGCGAAACCGGTTTCAATGGTACGTGCGCACCGACGACCTCTGGTCGTTCTATCGCGCTGACAACATGGACGGAAGTGTCAACTCCCGGGACGTGTTCAATCTGGGGACGTTTCTGACACTGGCGCAGTCGCCCACTCAGCAGATTGCGCTCGACGTCAGGCTGAGCTACCAGGCCGATCGACTTCAGACCGGTATCCTGGATCCCGAGTGGTTTTTGAGTCACCAGTTCCCGGCTTTCGGCTTCACGTTCAGCGACGCGAAGTTCCACGGCGATCCAAACACCCGGCGCCAGGGCCTGGACCTGTTCAACCCGGGCGAACTCGAGTTGCAGGCGGGGCGCAGTGGAACGGTTTTCGAAGACAGCACGGCCCTTTATCCCGGCCGAGCGGAAGATCTTCGAGCCAGGCAGACGGTGACGGGGCTGGGCCAGAACCTGCGCGCGAATCCGTACGCCTTCTACGACTGGTTCCCCATCAGTGGGCCGGGAAACGCCGGACTGCAGATTCGGAATGAGGACCGGCTTCAGGCTCGCGCAGCGCTGGACTGGCAAATCGGCCGGTTCAACAGGCTCAAGGTGGGTGGCGAGTTCATCGACGTGGATCTGAGTCGCTCCGAAATGTGGCTGTATCGCGGTGTTCCGACCGTCAACCTGGCCCAACCGAAGCGAATCGGGGCGTTCCTACAGAATCGTCTCGATGTGGGCGACCTGGTTCTCGAGGCCGGGCTCCGGATGGACTACCTGGATCCGAACGTCGACTATCCGCGCGTCCCTGGATTCGAGGGTGGCAACGTGCCGGATAGCCTGCAAGCGGGCTACATCCGGTGGGATTCGAAAACGGAGCAGTGGGTTCCGAAGTGGGGCGAGCCATGCAATGGCGCCAGCACCTGCCTTTCCAACTGGATTCCGGCCACGACCAAGACGGAATGGAGTCCCCGCCTCGGAGCCAGTTTCCCCGTCACGCCGACTTCTACCTTTCGGTTGAGCTACGGGAGGTTCGTGCAGACCCCAGCTTTCTTCGGTGGACCCGCGATCTATACGGGACCGACGGCCGCCTCACAGGCAGGGTTGTGGGACGCTGGCCGGGATGTCGAAATGCCGAGTACACGGAGCTTCGAGTTCGGCTACAGACAGCTCATCGGCCAGAGCTTTGTGATAGACATCTCGGCCTTCAACAAGAGGCAGGAGCAGGCGCTCAGCCGACGGGATCTCCCGTACGAAGATCCCAACAGCGCGGGCCGGATCGTATACGAGACCGTTCTTACGAACCTCGATTTCTCGGAGTCCAACGGATTCGAGGTGAAACTGGACAAAGCGATCGGCAACCTCTTTGTCGGCAATGCGTCTTATACCTACCTCGACGCGCGCGGGACCGGGTGGGACCCATGGACGTACCAACGGTTGACCAGCAATGCCAGCTCCAATCTGGCGTTTCAGACCGGCAAGCCGGTCGATCCACCCGAAGTGCTGCTTCCCATGGAGTCGGCACGCAAGCACAACATCGCAATCACCGGGAGCCTGCAGTTGCCGCAGGAATACATGAACGGCACCACGCTCGGGGCGATCCTCAACGACCTGGGCGTATTCGCGATTCTGTATGCCCGGTCCGGGCAGCGGTTCACGAAGACGGAAAACAACGGCTCCATCACGCTCGTCCCCCCGACCACCGGGGGGCCGGTCGAGTCGTCGTTTGCGGGGCTCACCATGCCGTGGCAATTCGAACTCGACTTAAGGCTGGCAAAGGGGTTCAGCCTCGGGCGCGGCTGGAATCTGCAAGCGTTCCTGGACTGGCGGAACCCGTTCGACATCGCCCGGACGGACTTCGTTTTTGCCCAAACGGGTGACATCACGAACGACCTGGCTTTCGAACAGTGGGCGGGAGAGGCCCTCTCCGACCCCCTCCTGGATGGCGACCCGGACATACGCGACTTCGACATCGCGGCCGAGTCGCAGGACAATTCATTCAACACCTTCATGCTCATGCAGGCCGAGGAACGGTTCGGGAACGGGGACGGGATCTTCACCGTCGAGGAGCAGACCGAAGCGTTCAGTCAGGACTGGTACCACTCACAGGGCGAACAGGTCATGGCCCCGTCCAACCAGTCTCTGCGCTTGGGGCTCAGGCTGTCCTTCTGAGACCGACCGAAATTCGGGCCCCGAGCGAACGGCAGGGGCCGACTCAACCGGGACGAAACGAAGACGACATGAGAGCTTCCATCCGACGTGTACGGACGATGACAAGGTATCGCCCACGCGCGAGCGCCACGCTGCTGACGGCCCTTCTCGCCACGTCTCTCGGAACACAGGCCGGCGATGCGCAGGAAGTGAACCGGCGTAAGCAGATCCCGGATGGGTTTAGGCTGTTCGCCGGCCCGAGGGTCGTTCTCTCGTCGAACCAGTTGCAGTGCACGATCAACAGCGACGGGTCGATCTGCCAGGACAACGCCACGAGCCCGGACGGAGCCGGCGGGTGGTTCCCCACAGGGACGCCCGACGCGTACTTGTGGTCCTCGGGGATCATGATCGCCGGGATCATTCCTGAAGGCGCCGGTCCCTGGGCGCAAGATACGGCTGGTATCATCAACTGGCACGGAGCTGGCACGCGCGGTCTCACGCCGATCTACGATTCGCTGGATCCAAATGACCTGGAGAATTGGCCGGCGGAGGCCTACATCGACGACCCCGAGATCTTCGCCCCCATCCTGATGGATCGTAAGACGGCTTCGCAGCACGATACGTGGGTGCAGTACTGGGATGGAGACCCGGCGCTGCGCGGGGGGCTGGATCACCCGATGGGAATCCGGGTGACGCAGCGCAGCATGAGCTGGAGTTATCCGTCCGGCAACGAATCCGTCATCTACTTCGTGCTCGAGTTCGAGAATGTGACAGCCGACGCTGAGTTCCAGAGCCTCAACGAGCTGGCGTATTTCGGAGGCGACAACGCGCTTCCCGACGAGGGCTGGACCTACCACGACGTGTACGTCGCCATTGGCGTCGACAACGACGTGGCTCTCTGGTGGAAGAACTTCGCCACGGCCATCCTTCCGTTCGACATGACCATCGCCTACAACGGTGCTTTCGAGGGCGAGTCGTGGTGGGAGTACCCAGCGTCCGTGTTCTACCCGCCGTTCTTCATCGACGTCCCAGGCATCGCAGCGGTCAAGTTCCTGAAGAGCCCACTGCACCAGGAGACGGGAGAGGCGATCGGGCTCTCGATGATGTCGGTGTTCGGCGGACCCTTCTCAGACCCGCAGGATCCGCCACAGCTCTGGCGCTACCTGTCGGGCAACGTCGATCTCAACCGGGGCGACCCGGCATGCAACGTACCGGCCGAGATCCTCACGCTCGACACGGAGACCACCGAACGTTCGGTGTGCTGGATCCCGAATCGGGCCACGGACATCCGGACATTTCAGGCCTCCGGGCCGTTCACACTCGGGCCGGGAGAGAGCTCGACGGTCGTGCTTGCCCACGTCATCGCTCCGACCGTTGAGACGATGCCTGACGGGTCCGAGTCCGGGATCGTCGCGAATGCCTCTCCGAATTGGGACATCAATCCACCCGGGGTGCCTTCGTTTCACCCTGGTTTCGCGAGTGCGCGCGGCTGCGATCCAGGCGGCTCGAACTGCACCGAGGTGAAGACTGAGGTAGAGAACGCCGTTACGGCGATCGAGCGCGGCGCCGGTTGGGTGAGCTACGACGGCCCCGGGCCTTCGGGGTCCCTGTACCCACCAGACGTCGAACATCCGTCTAACCGGATCGACCAGTTCGACGTCAGCGTCGTGCCGGGCAGCCTTCTGGGCAGGGCCCTGGTCGCGCAGTCCGTTTACGAGAACAGCTTCCTGCTGGGTTTTGCACCGGAGCCGCCCGCTTTCTACCTGGTGCCAGGTGACGACAACGTGACCGTAATCTGGGAGCCGAGCGCGTCGGAGACGCTGGGTGATCCCTTCTACGAGGTGGCGAGCGACCCGGAGTCGGCGCTCTACAACCCGAACTACCGCCAGTTCGACGTCGAGGGATACCGGATCTGGCGTGGCACCACCCGGGGTCAGCTGGAGCTGGTGGCCCAGTTCGACTTCGACGCCACGAGCTACCGCGACTTCACATGTGAGACCGTCTCGCCGGAAGATGACGTGGGCGCGACAGATCCCGACGGTGAGCCGGTCCTCGGGTTCGCGGCCGGCGATACCTGCCCCCTGGACGAGGACAACTTCCTGGACCGGGCGATCGACAACACTCTGATCTTCAACAACGGGTCGCCGGGGGGCGCGCCCGGGGCCGGCGTCAGCCGGGAGCCGGTCGCCGTCAGCCTCGATACGGCGATCGTGTCCGACCGCGACATTGGCGAAACGCGTCCGCTGAGAGACACCGGCGTCCCTTATACGTGGGTGGACACGGACGTTTACAACAACTTCACCTACTTCTACTCAGTCACCGCCTTCGATCTCAACTCCATGGCCTCGGGACCACACACCCTGCGCTCGACCATGATCGATCAATCGACGGTGCCGAGGGCAGACGCTCCGGCGGTGGTCCACGCCAACCTCGAGTTGTTCCTGGCGGGTGAGGACGGAGAGCCGCTGAATCCGGACTCACCCTTGCCACGGATCGACGAGCAATCGGGCACTTTCGACGGGCCGATGCCGCCGACTGACGCGGTCAGTCAGACGTTCCAGCCCCTCGTCGAGCGACTTCTTCCGGCTCTCGACCTGCAGGCCCGCATCGACAGCGTGGTGCCCGTGTTCAGCCTGGGATCGTCGTTCGGCACGCCGACCGCCGACTGTCCTGTCGGAGGCGATCCGTTCCACGTGTGCCTGAAGGCGTACCTGACGATTTCCCGGGACGGAGCCGACTCGGCGACCGTGGTCGACATCTACAACCCGTGGTGGACGAGTTTTGGGGAGGAGCCTCTTCCGCAAACGGCCACGCTCGTCGACGAAAGGGTCGACTTCGACCCGGAGTCGCTCGAGGCCTTCGGTATCCCGGCCGCGAGCGGGACCGCCTTCGCCACGGGCGAATTCAACGAGGCCCTCAACCTGAGTTCGACAGAGGGTTCCCAGAACCGACGCTGGGCCACGGAGTACGTGGATCACGGCGGGTCACGCTGGTTCGAAGGGACGAGCGAGCAGATCGCGGATCCGGCCCGTTACATCCGAGTGGGCCACCTGCACGCGGCAGACACCGTGTGGTCGCCTATCGCGTACACATCACTTGATGCCGGCGTGCCCGTGTCCTGCTTCGGCGGGTTCGGCTGCTCGCATTTCGAGAAGGTGTGCTTCGAGCGGGCGATGGGAAGACTGGGTGCGGCCGCGGATTTCAGATTCACCTGGCAGGCTGGGACCATCACCGTGGAGAACGTGACGCACGGCACCATTGTGCCGTTCGCGCCGAAGGTCCGCGCCAGCTGGGGTTTCCTGACGACGGACGCCAACGGAAACGGCTTCATCGACTGGAATGACTTCAACTACCTCGATCCTGTTCTCGAGACGATTCGGGACGGCGTGCGGGGAGGCGAGTGCGGCGGCGCGGACAACGGAGACTGGGTGCCCGTCGGCCCGTCCGTGGATCTTTCGGACACACCCGCGATCGTCGCCACCAGCACAGACGGCATCGCCGACGGTCAGAATTTCTACGACGGCCTGTTGCAGACCGGCACCGGGTTCGGCCTCTACATACACGGGGAGCGGTACATCTTCGAGATGAGCGAGCTGCCGGCGGACGGAACGACCTGGACGCTACGCACCTACTCCGGCGCCGTCACGTCCGACGAGGCCTCGTTCGATTCGGAAGATCCAAGCGGGTATCAGTACGTCAAGTCCTACACGGGCGCCGGGACGGCCACGCGGCCTCTGCTCGTCCCGGGGCTGACGCTGAACTGGCGAGTCGAGAATCCGACGTCCGCCACCGGTCCCACGGATCTCAAGCAGGTGCACACAGTCCCCGATCCGTATCTCACGACCAGCCGTTACGACCTGGCGCCGTCCACCAAGCAGCTGATGTTCGTGAACCTGCCTCCTCGAGCGACGATCCGGATCTACACGGTGACCGGCATCCTGGTCGATCTCCTGAACCACGACGACCCGACGGGCGGCGGACGAGCCGTGTGGGACGTGCGGAACCGAAACAACCAGTTCGTGGCCAGCGGCGTCTACTTCTTCCACGTGGCGACCCCCGACGGCGACGAGCACGTGGGGAAGTTCACCATCCTGAACCGGTCGAGCGGTTGAGCGATATCCGTGCCTAGTGCCAGGTCGCTCCGACGGTAAACAGGAGCAGGCTGGCGCCGTCTCCTTCCGTGCCCGTGTAGACGAAGTCCAGCGCGGGAGTGAGGAAGAAGTTTCGGGCCAGCTGAATGTCCATGCCGAGTCCCGCTCCGAGCCCGATGCCCCCCTGCTCGTCACTGACGGTAGCCGTCAGGTCGTCGACTTGGATTTCCCACTCGGCCGTCCGACCCGCGAATCCGGCCCCGCCCTTCACGTAGAAGCCGCCCTTCGGGCTCGGGTAGTACAGGGCTGTAAACATCATCGCGCCGCGACCGATCTGGACCCCGTCCTGGTCCGTGCCCCACCCGATCAGCTCACCGCCGAGCAGGAGCTGCTGGCTGGGGCTGCCTCCCATGCGCAGGAAACCGGCCCCGCCGAACTTGGAGTCGCCACTGAAGGCGTCGTCTCCGAAGGCCGTACCGCCGCCGAATCCGAAGCTGATCCAGTACCCGCTGTGTTCCGCGGTTCGCTGGGCGTCAGCCGGAGTCGCGGCGACGAGCAGCAGGGCCGCAGCGGAGATCATGCTTCCGAGAATGCGCGTTCTCATGGTGCTGCTCCGTATGTCAGTTGGTCAGTATGGCGCTGGCCGCCATCGGGATAGGTTTCGAGGAATCGAGAAGCGAACCGACCGCCTCTGGAGGCGAGCATGTCCGACGTTCCCCTGAATCGCACGGAATCTACACCTTCCACTCAGGCCCGTTCCGGTAATGTGCCGACCGCGTGGGGCCGCAGGGAAGTCGTGAAGGCACTCACGGTGGCCGGGGTCAGCGGCGGAGTGTTCGCCCGCGCGGTCACCGCCCTGGCCCGGGAGGCCGGCGAGGTCACGCCTGAAATGATCCGGGCAGCGGAGTGGATCGCCGGCATCGAGTTCACGGAGGACGAGCGGGCCCTGATGGTCGACGGAGTGACCGAGGCCCTCGGCGACTACGAAGCCCTTCGAGCCGTGCCGCTCGACAACGGTGTGGCCCCGGCCGTCCGGTTCGACGCGACACCTCCAGGCCAGCTGAGCGGATGCTCCGCACCGCCGCCGTCCGACCTGATCTCACGCAGGCCTCGCAACGAACGGAAGGTCACGCGTCCACAATCGGACGACGACCTGGCCTTTCTGACGGTGGCCGAACTCGGAGTACTCCTGCGCGAGAGACGGGTGTCATCCGAGGAGCTGACTCGCCTGTACCTGGATCGCCTCGAGCGCTTCGATCCCGGCCTCCGCTGCGTGATCACCCTGACGCCCGACCTGGCCCTGGAACAGGCGCGCCGGGCCGATCGCGCCATCGCGTCCGGTCAATACCTCGGGCCGCTGCACGGGATTCCGTGGGGCGCCAAGGACTTGATCGCGGTGCCGGGGTACCCCACCACCTGGGGAGCGGCGCCGTACCGCGAGCAGGTGAGGGCGGAGCGAGCGACCGTGGCGACCCGGCTCGAGGCGGCAGGTGCCGTACTCGTAGCGAAGTTGTCGGTGGGCGCCCTGGCCTGGGGCGACGTGTGGTTCGATGCCACTACGAAGAACCCCTGGAACTTGGGGCAGGGGTCCAGCGGCTCGTCCGCCGGTCCGGCCTCCGCCACCTCGGCGGGTCTCGTGGGCTTCGCGATCGGCACCGAAACGTGGGGCAGCATCGTGTCGCCGAGCGCGCGGTGTGGAGTGACGGGCCTGAGGCCGACGTTTGGCCGGGTGAGTCGATACGGAGTCATGGCCCTGTCGTGGAGCATGGACAAGATCGGACCGATGTGCCGGTCGGCGGAGGACTGCGCCCTGGTGCTCGACGTGATTCGCGGGAGCGACGGGCTGGACCAGAGCGCCGTGGATGCCCCGTTCCAGTGGCCAGCGGCTCGCCCCGCCGACGACATACGGGTGGGTTTCGTACCGGAGCTGTTCGAGGATCCGGACGAGCCGGACACCGGCGAGATGCCCGAGGAGGAAGCGGCCCGGGCGCAGGCCGGCCACCGCCGCGCGCTCGAGAACAGAGCCTTTGACCGTCGGGTGCTCGAGGATCTACGAGGACAGGGCTACCGCCTGGCGCCCGTGAAGCTGCCGGATTCGGTCCCGATTCCCCCGCTCGGGCTCATCCTCACCGCGGAGGCGAGCGCCGCGTTCGATGATCTGACGCGGAGCGGACGCGACGATCTCCTGGTGCGGCAGGTCGAGAACGCATGGCCGAACGTGTTCCGGCAGGGCCAGCTGATCCCTGCTGTGGAATACCTGCGAGCCAACCGGATTCGCTCACTTCTCATGCGCGCGATGGATGAAACGATGGTGGACGTGGATGTCTTTGTGGTCCCGAGCTTCGGTGGAGACCAGCTCCTGCTGACCAACCTCACGGGACACCCGGCGATCGTGCTCCCACACGGCTACCGGTCGGCCGACGGGACGCCGACCAGCGTCACCTTCGTGGGGCGACTGTTCGGTGAGACGGACCTCTTGAGCGTAGCCTCCAGGTGGCAGGAAGAGACCGGCTATCACAGGAATCGACCCCCGATCTGATCGAGTGACGGGAGGCCAAAGTGTCACACATAGCGACACCTCGGCATCTCAGGCTTCATTTGCGCCCTTTTTGTCTGGAATTACCCGCCAATCTGGAACGCCCAAGCCCCCACCTCATATCCAGTTACAACGCCACCCAC
>Ga0272441_10014150_pt1 | contig 11367 bp, 11 predicted proteins | sample SSMProp6N_FD_193582 | JGI IMG/M metagenome (GOLD analysis project Ga0272441, IMG submission 193582) | Marine sediment archaeal communities from Little Sippewissett salt marsh, Falmouth, MA, United States - SSM-Prop-6N | ecosystem: Environmental > Aquatic > Marine > Wetlands > Sediment ... | reverse complement strand
GCTTGCAATGGCGATGATGAATAAAAAAATGGCGTCGGATATTGAACTGGTTTGTTTAATGACAAGCTCCAGGTATCTATTTATAAGCTCCAGTGTTATAAAGGAAATAGCAAAACTGGGTGGTTCCGTAAATGGCTTGGTTCCTGATAATGTTGCTGTTGCCTTAACTAAAAAGTTCTCAAAGTGAAATTAACAGGGGTTTGAGAAAATTCAACGGACTGTTAAAATAATAAAAAAATTCAGGAGGTATTTCAAGAATGGCTTATAAGATTACTGATGAGTGTATTAGTTGTGGGGCCTGTGAATCAGAATGTAAAAACAATGCGATCAGTGAAGGGGAAAATAGCTATGTTATCGACCCTGATAAATGCACTGAGTGTGTAGGATGGTTCGATAGTCCTCAATGTGCTGAGGTATGTCCTGTTGACGCTCCAGTCAATGATCCTGATAATGAGGAAACTCATGAACAACTTCTAGAGAAATGGGGCAAATTGAACCCCGGCAAAACACCGGCGTAATCTCCCTGCTAAATATATTCGCTAGAAGATTATGGGGGGAATCAAGGGCTGTTGCCTTTAGGGGTAGCAGCCCTATAGTTTCTGGGCTTTATTAAAAGCAGCGACCACAGCCTCTATAAGAAGTGAGCGGAACCCTCCCTTCTCTAATTGGAAGAGGGCGTCGGCTGTAGTTCCTCCCGGCGAGGTAACCATGTTTCTCAACTCTGCAGGGTGTTTATCTGTTTTTTGGAGTGTATGAGCTGAACCTATTATTGTTTGCATGGATAGCTTTTGCGCTATGTCTCGAGGCAGGCCGATCTGAACTCCTGCATCGATAAGGGCTTCGATAAATAGAAATACGTAAGCCGGGCCGCTTCCACTTAAAGCTGTAGCCATATCGATGTACTTCTCATTGTCAGTATAAATTTCTTCACCCAAAGCTTTTAGAATAGTACGAGCTTTATCTTTTTGTTCTTGATTGACTTCAGTAGTGGCTGTCCATACAACTGCTCCTTCTCCTATCTGTGCAGGCATATTGGGCATGGCACGGATGATACGTGAATGCTTTAAGCTGTTGTTTAAGGTAGATAGATTAGTTCCAGCCATTATAGATACTACAAGCTGGTCAGGAGATAAACTTCCGATTGTCGCAGCTACCGAATGCAAATTTTGCGGTTTAATCGCTAATAAAATCAGGTCATTTTCTTTGACAGCCTGGCTGTTGTCCGATACGGTGCATACTCCATATTGAGATTGCAGAGTCCTCAACCGTGTTTGGCTGATGTCACTCACTATTATATCCTCTTTTTTAGCTAAATTTTTACTAAGCAGGCGATTAATTATAGCCTCGCCCATTGTTCCTCCACCTATAAAACAAATCTTCATATTTCTATCTCATTTCACCACTATATTTATTACTCGTCCAGGCACATAGATAATCTTAATAATCTCCTTACCTCTGGTGTATGCCTTTACTCTCTCTCTCTCTTGTACAAGAGATTTGGCTTCATCCTCGGACAGCGAAAATGGTACTATGATTTTGTCTCTTAGTTTACCGTTTATTTGAATAGCCAGAGTAATTTCTTCTTCTTGAGCGAGTTGTTCATTCCACTTTGGCCATAATTGATTATGTATGCTGTAGGAGTGTCCGGTATTGTTCCACAACTCTTCAGTAAAATGTGGTGCAGTAGGAGCCAGTAAAAGAAGTAAAGTTGTAGTGGCTTCTTTCCAAAGAGGTACTGAAACATTTTTATTCTGCTGTACTTTTGATAAGAAGTTGGTAAATTCCATTAAGGCAGCTAACATTGTATTGAAGTGGAAACCTTCCAAATCGGCACTTGTTTTTTTAATGGTCTTATGGATGATATGGGTAAGTTCTTTCTCGGCATCTGATTCGATTTTCAGACAAGAATAGCTTTTATCAACAAGTTTCCATATTCTATTAAGCCAGCGGCTTATGCCTACAAATCCGCTGTCACTCCATTCACCGCCTAACTCCCATGGGCCTATAAACATCAGATATGCTCTCACCGCATCGGCTCCATATTCAGATACATACTTGTCAGGGGCGATTACGTTGCCTTTCGACTTGCTCATTTTTCCACCGTGATAAATGATAGTACCCTGGTTGAAAAGTTGAGTAAACGGTTCTCCGAAATCAATCAGTTTCATATCCCTTAATGCTTTAACGAAGAAACGAGAATAAAGGAGGTGCAGTACGGCATGCTCAGCTCCCCCTGTATATAGATTTACAGGCATCCAGTATCTAATACTATTCGTATCAAATGCTGCCTCATCTGAATTGGGGCTGGTATAGCGTAAGAAGTACCAGCTAGAGCACATGAAAGTATCCATTGTGTCTGTCTCACGCTTTGCTGGTTCTCCGCATCTTGGGCAAGTAGTATTGACGAAGGACTGACAATATTTAAGTGGAGATTCCCCTGTAGGCTTGAACTCAGCATCGGGAGGAAGCAGAACTGGCAAGTCTTTTTCAGGCACAGGCACTATTCCGCATTTCTTACAATAGACTATGGGTATTGGAGCTCCCCAATAACGCTGCCTGGAGATAAGCCAATCCCGGAGGCGATAGATGGTGGTTCGGCTACCCCATTTTTTTGCTTCTATTAAGTTGCAAATTGCCTGATATCCTTCCTCACTGGACATACCATTAAACTCGCCTGAGTTTGTCATTGTACCTTGTCCGGCATACACCTTTGTTAATTGACCTGCTACGTAATCTGGAGAAGCTATGACTGTATGCACAGGGAGGTTGAATTTGGTAGCAAACTCATAGTCTCTTTCATCATGAGCTGGAACTCCCATCACTGCGCCTGTTCCATAACTCGGAAGTACATAATCGGTGATCCAAATCGGCACCTTCTCCCCATTCAGTCTATTGATAACATAGCTTCCAAGAAAGACTCCAGTCTTTTCTCTCCCTTCAGCCGTCCTTTCATATTCTGTACTACGCTTACACCAAGCTATATAGTTATCCACTTCAAGTTTATGTTCTGGAGTTGTCAACAGAGGAACCAGAGGATGTTCCGGTGCTAAAAGGAAAAAGGTTACACCGAATATAGTGTCAGGCCGTGTGGTAAACACACGGATCTCTTTCTGTTCTATATTTACGTTCTCTAAGCCGAAGGAGATATCTGCACCGTTACTCTTTCCAATCCAGTTCTTCTGCATTGTCTTGATATGTTCAGGCCACTCTATATTAGAGAAATCGAGGAGTTCTTCAGCATATTTAGTAATTCGGAAGAACCATTGTTCCAGATCTCGCTTGGTAACCGTAGTGCCACAACGCCAACATTGTCCTTCATCAATTACTTGTTCATTAGCGAGAACTGCCTGGCACTTGGGGCACCAGTTGACGGGAGCTTTGGCACGATAGGCCAGCCCGGAGTTATATAGTTTCAAGAAGAACCACTGCGTCCATCTATAGTAGTTTGGAAAGCAGCTAACAACTTCACGGCTCCAGTCATAGATGGCTCCTATACTTTTTAACTGGCGGCGCATATTCTCAACATTTTTCATTGTCCAGTCATAAGGATGTATCCCACGACTGATAGCTGCGTTTTCTGCTGGTAACCCAAAAGCATCAAATCCCATAGGGTGAAGAACATTGTACCCCTGCATTCTTTTAAATCTTGCATGGACATCTGAAGGCGCCATGGCATACCAGTGTCCGATATGGAGATCTCCAGAGGTATAAGGGAACATTGTTAAGGCATAGAATTTGGGACGTTCACTCTTTTCACTGACTTTATAGATGTGGTCAAATTCCCATCTCTTTCGCCATTTTTCTTCGATTTCTTGAGGGTTATAGTCGAGATTCATACTTGTTAAATTTTAACCTAAATCGAGTAAGATTGGAAGACACTTAATACTTTACTGCTATTTAAGATAGGAGGTTGGTTTTAGAAAACTCACATTCAAACATAAAATCTTCAGAGCGTGTAAAAAAACAGGAATTGAGTAGGTAAAACCGGCCATGGAGAATGTTTATCTAAAGCAGCCAGAGCAGACAAATGATAATTGACATTTAAGCGTGGAATTGAATAGAATACGTTTATGAAGCTATTAGTAATAGGACTAGGACAATGTGGAGGAAGGATTGCTGACAGATTTGCTCGACTCAATAAAAGAGCACGTGCTAAGCGAGGAGTAGAGATAATTACTGGTGCCTTTGCTATCAATACTGATATTACTGATTTAAGTGGTTTGACTACTATAAAAGGCGACTACCAACATAGGATAGCCATTGGGTCACAGAGGACTAACGGACATGGTGTGGGCAAGGTAAGTGAGCTTGCCGCTGAGATAGCAAGGCAGGATGGAGATAAAGTTGTAAATGCAATTAGAGCAACGGAGCATTTTTCTGAGACGGATGCTTTTTTATTGATTGCCGGATCCTCTGGAGGTACAGGCTCCGGTTCGATAGCCATATTAACGCAATATCTAAAAGAGCGCTATATTGGAAAACCTATTTACAATGCTATCGTATTACCATTTCAGCAGGAGGAAGAGACAGAGGCGAGAACAGTCTATAATACTGCTACCTGTCTTAAATCTGCCTACCTGGTTGCCGATGCTATATTTCTAATTGATAATCAACGGTATATCAACAAGAACGCAGCAGTACTAGGTAATCTAATGAATATCAATGCTCGAATCGTCGAACCGTTCTATAACTTACTATGTGCTGGAGAAGAGAGGGATCCCAAGTATGTGGCATCGAAAGTGCTTGATGCAGGGGATATAGCACAAACACTGGTTGGATGGACCGTTATAGGAAGCGGTCAAATGAATCTTAAACGAGGTATGTACTGTCCGTTCGGCAAGAATCATAATTTCAGAGCGAAGATGGCTGAAACCGGCAGGAGAGCTCATACAATGGATGAGGCTATAGGAGAACTATCACTTTCCTGCAATCCGAAGGACGCGAGGAGAGCTTTATATCTTGTCTCTGCACCTCATGCAGAGATGAGTATGGATATGATTAAGGATGTTGGTGACCATTTAACTGCGGTGGCTCCTAATGCTCTGATTCGGAGTGGCGATTATCCCCGGCAGAAAGGTACCCTTGATGTTACTCTGATTCTATCCGAGATTAGCGCGGTAAGAAAGGTCACAAATTACTTCACCAAAGCCATTGAGCTACTATCTGTTGTGAAGGCAAGACAACAAGGCATGCAGTATCCAGAGAGAAGGCTTGAGGGTAAATTTGATGATATCCCTGTCTTGCTTGACTAGAATATTTCAATCACACAGGAGTTCATCCAAGTTTTCTGCTCTTGGTATATATTAGCCAGGCTTGTGCCATAGTTTCTCTGCGAGTTTCCCAAGCTTGTATAATACTATCCTCGCGGACTTTTGTTGCCTGTGCTATGCTTTCTTCGTATACTTTCTTCGCTTGTTGTTCAGCTTCTAAACGAACTCTGGTTGACTGAGCAATGCTGTCCTCATATACTTTTTTAATCTGCTGTTCTGTTTCTTCTCGGACTTTACTTGCTTGCGCAAGGTATTCATTATATATTCGATTAGCTTGCTGTTCAGTGTTCTTGTAAGCACTTTCAACATGTTGTTCGTTATCTTTATATGCCTTTGCAACCTGTAATTCTGCTTCCATATAAGCAGCATAGGCGGACATAGCTTGCTGCTGAATCTGGTCAAGGGAAGCTGATAATTGTTCGGTTTTTACAGGTGGAGTAGTCTCTTCTTTCTGTTCACTTTCCTCTACTTTGGCCTCCACTTCCTTCTTCTTGACCTCTTTACTACGCACAAAACCCTGTTCTTTTTGTTCCACCATAGTGCACCTCCCTTGTTTTATAATTTATTATGTAAGCTATTATTAAATGAGGGTACCCAGATAGTAATATTTCCTACTTCAATAACTTTAGCATGTTTGCAGGCTAATTTTCTATAGAATTATTAACGAAAATGAGCCTGCAAGTATATAACTTCTACGTATTACCCATCTTCATCTTCGTTTTTATTCGTTTCTTCTGAATCTTCAATATTCTGCTCTGACTTATCCGTATTATACATATTTGAGAGAAAATTCAAGCGCGACTTAATGTCTTTAGCTTCTTTCTTTGGTTCTTTTTTTGCTGACATACTGACTTGTGGTTTGAGTATTGCTCCATCTAAGGTTATTGCATCGGGCAATACGTTATCATTTATGGCTGCCTGCTCGGTCAAAGCAGGGGTTTCCTTAATCTTGCTCATGGCTTCATTAAATGCTTTTGTAGCTTCTATTGCCTGGAGTTCTTCTGCTTCCGGTATTTGTTCTGTAGATTCGAGATTGAGCGCATCCATCTTAGCTGCACCTTTAATGGATTTTTCGAAAATTCTTAGTGATGCTCTTACAACCTTTTGCGCAGATTTACTGCTTTCTTCGTTATCACCGATCACTCGTTCGAATGCTTTTATTGACTCCACAACGGCTTCTTGTGTAACTCTAATAGCTTCAAGAGTAGACTTTCTAGCCGCCTGGCTTATTTCTCTCATCTCTATGAATGCGGCTTGTGAACCCTTTTCTGCTTCCTCGGCCGACAATTTGGCTATTTGTGTTATTTCCTCAGCTCTATGCATAGCCTCCAGAGAGGCTTTCCTCGATTGCTCCGCGGCAAATTGAGAAGCTTGGCCAATTTCTTCAGCCTTTCGTTTGGCTTCTTCGGAGGCTTTCCTCGATTCTTCGGCTATTTGCCTGCTTTCCTGGCTTACCTCTTCAGATCTTCGTATAGCTTCTCGAGAGACTTTCTGTGCATTTTCAGCAGCTTCCATGGCAGACTTAAGTGAAGTTTCGGATCGACTAACGGCATCTTTAGATATTTTTACCGATTCGTCAGCTATTTTTTGTGCTGTCTTATTTGCTTTTTCAATCTTGGCTATTGCTTCATTGAATGTTGTTTTAGATTTGTCGATAGCTTCTTTGCTTGACTGGCATATATTGTCGGCTCTACTCATAGCTTCTTGAGATGTTCTGGTGGCCTCTTCTGTATTTCTTTGTGAAGCCCTGCTTATTTTTTCAGCCTTAGCCATGACTTCCTCAAATGTTCTGGCTAATGACTCAGCATCTTTTCTGGTTTCTTTGTTGACTCTGTCTGTCCTCTTTATTGCCTCTTGAGCAAGACTCCTGGATTCTTCAGTAGCTAATTTATTAGCCTCGCTTATTTCTTCAGCTAAACTCATAGCTTCATGGGATATGTTTTTAGACCTATCAGCGGACTGCAGGGCTTCTTGCCCCATTTTTTCAATACGGCGTATCATTTCCTGTGATGTTCTTATTGATATGTCATTTGATTCTATAGCTGCCTTAATCATAGTTTCGGTTCTGTTAACCGTTTGTTCAAAGTCCCGAGCCGAAGCTTCAGCCGTTTCCACAGCCATCCTGACTGATTCTTCAGCTTTATCAAGATATTCCTTCGATGTTCTTTTTAACTCTTTACTGGTTTGTTCTGCTAATTGAATTAGTCCCTCAGCCCGGTTAATAATTTCTTGAGAGGTAGTGCTGCTTTCCTCAATGACCTTCTGCGCAGCCTTAATTACTTTTTCTACTTTATTCTCTGCTTCCCGAGAAATTCTTCTTGATTGTTCCGCAGTCTCCTGGGCACTTCCACTTATCTTTTCAATTCGATTTAGTGCCTGTTGAGAAGCTATAGCCGATTTGACAGCCGCTTCTCTGGCTGCTTTGCTTAATTCTTCAGCCTTGGCTACTGCCTCTTCAAATGTTCCAACACCATGTTCCATAGTTTATCGCCTGTATCTTACATAAGTACGCTGTAGAATGTCTAACTAGCGTCACTTTTTATTGCATTGACTAATTGTATTAAGGCATGGAAAGTTTTTCAACATTGGTAATTGCAAAATGCAGGGTATATGGATAGTTCGAACAGGGATATACATTTACTATCTATATTGAAGAGTCATTTACTTGATACGATAGTAATATTTAAAACCTGAAAACAAAAAAACTGAAGGGATAATACTGTAATACAGATTTTTATTGAGTAATAGAATCATTATTATGTATTTTAAATCATGTTGCAATCCGAGGTAAAATCTAAAAGAGTGGGTATCAATTCTTCATGATTAATGATTTGGTGGAGCTGAGGTATCAATAGGCAGAACTTTTGCCACCTCTTTTGCTTTAGTGCTCTAGCAATTATATTCTTCGAGTAGCCCAATATACTATTTTATTACTTTGAACAAACATCGGGGTGTTTGCCGTTCCATGCGTATGTTTGTGCGTAGTTAAAACTTTATTGATAACTCGAATTGACCACATTCAAAGGTAATACGATGGCTGTTCCTGTTCAAAGCAGCCTTGACCTGCTTGTTGGTCACTTTAACGCCTAGCATATTAGATACAGCTTTTGTGAGTTCCTCGATGGTACGTGCAACTAAACCATGTTCAAGAAGCTCTATTATGGCGGTTGTTATCATAACTTCAGTATCATAATATGTGTTAATATGAGTGGGAAGTACTAAAGTAGAGTTCTAAGGATTATGAGGAAGAAGAAGGCAATATTATTGGTATTGGCCATTATATTGGGGGGATTGCCGGTGGTATCCTTTTCCGGCTGCGGGAATACCCGTCCTGGTTTCGAGGAGGTTATGGCCAATGCTATTGAGGCTGCTGCTGAAGTGGAAACCTACAGCATGCAGAGCCATGCCGAAAACCTTGAAGTTCCCTGGGGCGTCCGGGACTGGGATAATATTATTATATCATCCAACCACGATTACTCCGATATACTTGGCAGGCTTCCCGATTTGGAGGATACAAAAGAACTGGGTGACGAGAGGATCAACGGAGTGGACTGTTATCACTATATCGGTAAAAACAAGGTGGACGAAAGTGTAGCGGAACAGTTCCCGTCGCTCGAATACGAACGAAACGATACCGAGTACTGGATAGGGAAAGACGACTTCTTTCTGCGGCAATGCAACATTTACATGGAAATCGTTGTGAATAACGAAGATACCGGCGAAATCTTCCCTTACAGCGTAGCCACCTTCAAGTTTTCCAGGTTCAACGACCCGATAGAGATAGAAGGTCCTGAACTGGAATAAGCGAAATAACTTCCCATCTTTGATGCTAGAATAGCTTGAAATGAGCAAGCAAGCCGTCAGAGAATTCGATAAAGAATACCATCCGCCAGAAACACTTTATCTTAATTATTGCGCTGCCGTTTTAGCAGTGGTCTTAAAGCAACACCCTATAGCTAAAGAATTGTATCAGGATATAAAGGACTGCTTTATGCTACCTGGTGCCGAAGATACTTTTTCGATGATAGAACGAAAGATTCCTGAAGGCACAGAACTACTTAAGGGCATGGCTAAAAAAATCGGGTACAAAAAGAACTCCAAACCCGAAGACAATTCTGCAATAGCGGGTAGGTGGCTGATAAACGGAACATTAAAGTTGATTGTTGGTTTGAAAAATAGATTATGGTTGCTAATCCTTATTAGCTCCAAACGTAGACATTGCTTTGATCAAGGCAATGAAGTCTTTTTCTGACATGGCGGCTATTACACTGGGAATGGCGCAAGTCGATAGCACACTCGCAGCCGTTATTCTGCATGGGTCTTTAAATACGCTTACAAACTCGGGGAATAGGCCGTCGATAAGACCTTTTATGAGATTGGTTACGCGTGTTCTTTCTTTAACCAGCCGCCGATATGTATTGTGTGCGGCCCGCAACTCGGCATACACTCGCTGAGGAATTCTTGTGCCGGTAAATTCACCGGTACAGAGCAACTGAGCAGCTACTTCGCTATCTCGATAATCACTTTTTTCTTCGATTAAGGTCCCTACCTTCACATCGTCGCTTTAGAGTGTATTGGTTTATGAATCGGTACGGTATCCCTTTTTCATCCAGATAGTAGACTATGTTACGCCAGTAGTGGCCACCGGTTTCGATAGCAAACATGACTCCGTGGCAGCCGGCGCTAGCCATTTTTAGCCAGGCGCGACCCATCATGCTGTCCAGTCCTTCACGTGTGTTGTCGAATTTGTACCTATCATGTACTGTGAACTCCTGGGTAATCGCCACTGCAGCATGCCTCTTTTTATGAGGGTCGATCCCTATAATGAGATACCCTTCTGGAACTTGCTTCATTTTCTTGGCTACGCTATTCTTCGAATATACTAATTTGAGTGAATATTACATTTAACTCCAACTATAATCCTCTAAAAGCAAAAGCTGAAAAATCGACCAAAGGGGATTCGAACTAAAATTTGAAGCTGGTTTTTGGTCGGTGAAAAGAATCTTGCCGGTTTTTGAGGATAATTTCAAAATTGGTGGAGCTGAGGGGATTCGGACCCCTTACCTCCTCAATGCCATTGAGGCGCTCTCCCAATTGAGCTACAGCCCCACCCTATGCAAAGTATATCAGCTAATTTTAAGATGCTCAACTTAGAAGTTCAGGCCTAAAAAAGCCATGATTGATCGTAAGCCAAGGTATCCAAGATAGGCAAGGGCCATATTTTTAATCGTTCGTCCTGCCCATGTCATTAATAGGAACCTGGTGAACCTGAACCGTGACATCCCCATAAATGCTGCAAAAGGATAATAGAGAGGGTTTATTAACGAAGCCATGAAGAAAACCGCCTTAGACCCATGACGGCTCAATACGCGGGAAATCTTAACCTGGAGGGTAGTATCCCAAGTACGGAATAATCCTCTCCCGCTATAACCAGTGAAATAGGCAACAACAGCACCGGCAGCTTCACCAATACCGGCAACTGCTCCAACTACTGCAGGATGTAATACTCCACCAAGCGTGAATGTTATTATTGGTCCAAAACCAGGAATAACAAATGTAGCACTGGAAAGGAGGTTAATGGCGAAACATCCCAGATAGCCCCAATTAGCTATTTGCCCTATATAGCTTCTATGCTGAATGATGAAAACACATAAAGCTAAGGTAATCGCCAGAGACAAACCACCTATCAGGGCTTCTCTCTTAGTCGCTTTTATTTGCACGCTCGGGTATTATATCCTGAAAATACTATTCTGGCGCAATAATAATATCTAATTCTTCTCCCTTTGTTTGAATAACAGCACGGTCCCCTTCCTTAAAAACCCCTTGTATTATTTTGTTTGAAAGTGGATTTTCTATATACCTTTGTATAGCCCTACGTAAAGGACGTGCCCCATATACGGGATCATACCCCTTTTTAACTAACCAATCTCGAGCTTCGGAATTTATCTCAAGCTTAATACTTCGCTCACCTAGACGTATCTCTACCTCATGGATTAACAAGTCTACAATACTATTCAAATCCTCCTTACTTAGTGGATTGAATATAATGACGTCATCAATTCTATTAATTAGCTCAGGGCGGAAGGTCCTCTTTAGA
>Ga0272441_10014149_pt1 | contig 11368 bp, 4 predicted proteins | sample SSMProp6N_FD_193582 | JGI IMG/M metagenome (GOLD analysis project Ga0272441, IMG submission 193582) | Marine sediment archaeal communities from Little Sippewissett salt marsh, Falmouth, MA, United States - SSM-Prop-6N | ecosystem: Environmental > Aquatic > Marine > Wetlands > Sediment ... | reverse complement strand
GGACTAGTCAGTAAGTCCAGTTCCTCCGTCCGTCCCGCTGTCATCAGGTACACTGGCGATTCCGTCCCGTTCACAGAAGACCGGTGGGAGAAACAGGCCTAGGGGACTTCGTTTTGTCGCTGGCTCCCCGTCTGTGACTACTATCAAACCTCGCACGGACTTGTGATTCCAGCTGAGCTGATCGCCGCATAGGAGGAATGGCCAGCCCGCAGTCATGCAACTCAGGCAAACCACCCTCTGGAAGACCCGTGGCGGTTCGGGACAGCATCTCGATGGGGTCGACCAGATGTCTACTTACTGCTACCCTCTGAGTGGGAGGGCTGCTGCATGAGAAGAGTCGTCGTGTCTGCATTCCTTGGCATCCTGTTGACATCGCTGCTCGTTCTCGGGGCGAGTGAGACGCTCACCAATCGGACCGGGAGGACTGCAAGGGCCGTGATCGTCACCTTCTCTGACAAAGTCCGCATCACGAGCTATGACGATTCGGTCTTCACCATCCAAGAGCCTTCCAACCGCGCGGAGCAGTTCACCTTCAGCGGCGGAGAGCTTGAGCATGGCGATCGCTTCCGCCTCACGTGGAGCCCGAGCAGCGCTTCGATCGCCGACCATGAGTGGATCACAACGGGGTCCTCGTCGACAGCTGCTTTGAATCCAGCCACGTTGCCGCCACATGACGAGCAGTGCCCACCCGATCTGGAGTACATCAACATCACCTGGTGGTGGGCGAACTTGGGCGAGTATGGACGTTCCAGGGCTCGTATCATCCAGAAGCTACAGGACTTGGAGCAAGCAGGGTGGGATGGCGTAAGCCTTGTCTACTACCTCTTCGTCGACGATCTGGATGAGCCAAGCGTATATCCATTCTATGAGCATGACCCGGCCGTGGGTGAAGGCAGAAGAACGCCCACGAATGAGGAACTGGTCGACTGGCTCGGGATGATCCGCGCCCACACCGATTTAGCGATCAACCTGCAGGTCCAGCTTTACCTCACATATAGAGGACAAGCCAAGTACGACAAGTGGGTTTGGCGTGGAGAGCTTCGGCCCCGAGACCCAGATGACTTCTTCGACGGTTTCGCCCAGGTGCTGCAACCTGTCCTCGAGATCTGCAACGAGTACGAAGTAGATATCTTCACTCCAATGGTGGAGTTGAACAGCCTTGAGCAGCACGGGTCTTCGATACGAACCTTTCTCGATCAACTCGATCCATGGTTCGATGGGTGGTTCGGCGTCAACCAGTCGACGAATCACTACTTGCTCGGCAACAACACGTACAGCAACGAGCGCCGTTTTGCGGTGAACGCAGGATCGTTCTGGGATTGGGTGGATGAGGAGGGCAGGCCCCTGATCGTCCAAATGAGTGCCAACGAGCTGCCGCTGTCGACAACTGGAGACTCCAGCATTGAAGAGATGGCGAATGCGTTCGTGGAGATGTACTGGCCAGCTGTCGAATACTACCGAGCCAACTTCCCGGAGCACTGTCTCATGCTGGGAGAAGTCGCTGTGTCACAGATGGACGGTTGCTCGATGGGGTTCGAGTATCAAGCTGCGTGGGGAGAAGGACCCGTCGACCACCAGGAGATGGCGGATACCTACTTGGCCATCATGCTTGGTGCAAGAAGATTGGGGATTCCGAGATTCAGCATCCAGTACTACGAGATCTATGGGAGTGAAGGGTTCGTTGGCTGGATTCCTGAATCCGTGATGGAGGATATAGAGGCCCTGCTAGATGGCCATGAGGCAGGGACTTCGAGGCACACACGGCTGCCCGATGTGGCCCTTGTGGATTGGGAACAGATTCCCGCGAGCCTGATCATCCCCCAAAACGCAGCTGTGAGGTACCAATATGAGCGATCCCCAGACCTGGACCTAAGCGAGTCTCACTTCTGGGGCGAAAGCGGCAAGGACGTTGAGTCATTTGGGGCTGCTCTGGTTGATCCTGGATTGGCCTTGGACGTACAGCTGAGAGAGGGCGAAAGCGTTGGGCGGTTCGGCTTCGTATTTGCGTTTCCTATCTCACGAGGCACGACCTTCTATGTCTTCGTGCGCCCTGCCGAGAAGGGTGGTACCGTGAACCTACAGACACCGACCGGATGGGTATACCTTGGCCCGATCGGTGCCGACTTCTATGTGGAAGGCGAGCACTACGTACACGTGCTGGTCCCGTGGGAGACCCTGCAGGGGGACATTCCCATCGACGAGCTGCCCGGCTGCGAGTACAGCGTCCACCTTGAGTACATCCAGGGCGACCGCAGGGAGTTGTTCTTCTTCGACCGTGAGGGACCCGTGACCGATCTGGTGCAGGAGCGCCGTGATCTGCTCGACGGGTAGATCAGAGCTTCAACAAGCCAAGTCCGCAGTGGACCAAGAGGGCGAGCACTGGTCCTAGCCCGCGTATTGGCAGTGGGGGCTTCTGACTCGCTGCCCGTGTTGACTGGTCGCTCAGAGTTCTCCATCCTGTGATCGGGAGGACCACTTCATGAAGAGAACCGTCTGCTTGGTGCTGCTCATTGTCCTGCTGGTATCGCTGCTGGTCGTCGGCGCAAGCGAGACCCTGACGAACCGCTCAGGGAGGACTGCAACTGGAGTGATCGTCACATTCTCTGACAGGGTGCGCATCACGAGCTATGACGATTCGGTCTTCGCCACCCAAGAGCCGCTCGGGCGCGCAGATCAGTTCACCTTCAATGGTGGGGAGCTTGAGCATGGCGGTCGCTTCCGACTCACGTGGAGCCCGAGCAGTGCTTCAATCGTGGATCAAGAGTGGATCAACGCACCGGGCTCAATTGCCGATGAGTGGTACTCGTCGGGATCACTGTCCTACGAGGAGATCATGGCGCAGATCGCCCAGTACCCCGGGCCAGACGAGCCGCTCTACGTCCCTGCGGAGGACGAAGCCATCTGGCTTACCGACCTCGAAGGCCATGCCGCCATCTACGACAACGATTCGATCAGGATCAACTACGCTGCCTGGTTCGACCAGAGCCAGGTCACCAGGATCGAGGTCTACCGCAATGGCATCAAGATGCGCTTCCTGCCCGACCTGTTCGATGTGCTCACCAACGAGCAGATGAAGACGTTCGACGGGAACCCGCTCGAACACACGCCTGCGAGCGACCACACGGATCACGCGATCTTCGGATATGTCTTCCGTATTGAAGTTCACTCACCTGATGACCATCCGCAGAGCAGGGAGAAGATCATATGCTCACCAGTTCGATTGGATACAGACTGGCGTGTCGCCGCTCTGGGCAATTACTGGTACGGTGACATGCCCAGGTCTGAAGCCGAACTGCGCACGAAGCTAGTACAGATGGTGAATTGGGGATTCAATGCTGCTCAAGTCGATGTCAACTACTTCATGGCGAGCAAGGACTCAAACGAGGTCTTCGCACAGTATGTTCATGACCCGCGTATCACTCCGACCTGGGCACGCACGACAACGAGAGATGAGATCGTGCGAATCATCAGGGCGGCCGAGGCAGTCGACCTGAAGACGGAGCTAAGGATCCAGTTGTGCCTCTCTGAGGAGTTCAAGCAAACGTATCCAGTATGGATCAACCGTTCCGGCATCGCACCAAGCGATGTAGACAAATGGTTCCGAAGCTATGGCGAGGTGTGTCTCGAGATGGCGCAACTGGCCGAAGAGGAGTCCGTAGAGGTTTTCTGCGTTGCCGTCGAGCTCAACAGCATGGAGAAGTACGCCGAGGCTTGGACGGCGCTGATCCGGGACGTTCGAGGGGTTTTCTCGGGGCTTGTTACGTTCTCCGAATCCACACACCACTATCTGCATGGTTTCAACACCTACAGTGATGAGTCCCGCTTCTCCAACAACGTCGGTGACTTCTGGGATGCCTGTGATGCAATTGAGATGAACTGCTACCCGCTGTATCCCCGGCCTGGAGATGCGGTAACCCTTGATCCCCGGATGGGGGACCTGGCAGAGGGGTTCGTGGAAACGTGGGCGAGGGCCTTTGCCTACTACCGAGAACACTACCCCGGCAAACCGCTTTGGTTCGGGGAGATAGGCACATCATATCGCGACGGAACCGCCACCTACGGAACGGGAGAAGGCAGAAACCCCGATGTCATGGACATCCAGGAGTTTGCGGATACGTGGGCCGCATACCTGTTAGGCTGTTCGGTACTCCAGGCAGATGGTTTTGCCGTCTGGGCAGTGCGTGTCACTCCCGAAGAAGACTGGATGCTGCGACCAGGTGAGTTCGCCGTGAACTACACGCACGTCATAGAGCTTCTATCAGCGCTCATTAAGTAGTCCAAGAGCCTCTCAAACCCGGATCTGAACCGCCCCGGGTTCTCCGGAGGGTCAGTTACTTGAGTCCGGCCACCGCAGCCGGAACTCGCTGCGCTTGATCATACAGCTCTTCGAACTCGGCCGGTGGGACATAGCCGATCGGCTCCAGTAGACGTCTGTTGTTGAACCACTCCACCCAACCGAGGGTCTCGATCTCCACAGCCACCATGCTGTTCCATGGCCCAAGCTGCTCGATCACCTCCGTCTTGTACAGCCCGATGATGCTCTCCGCCAGTGCGTTGTCGTAGGAATCCCCAACGCTGCCTACCGAAGGCTCGATGCCCGCCTCCGCCAGTCGCTCCGTGTACCGGATGGAGACGTACTGCACCCCTCGATCACTGTGATGGACAAGGTTCTCGGTAGCGCCACGCGCACAGAGAGCCTGCTCCAGTGCGTCGTACGCAATCCCGACGTTCACGGTTCTCGGTTTGGAGAGCTTGAAGGGATTAGAGACTCGTTTCGCCAAACGTTCCAGCACGCTTCCCTCGTAGCCAATGAAGCGGAACTCATACGTGTACCCGAAGATGGCGTGATCAGTGTGAGTACTTGCGGGCGTGTGCTCAGCAGGATTCCCGTCACACGAACGCCTCGTGTTTACCAGTTGGGATTCGATGGGTTTTCGAGAGGGGCTGTAGCAGCAACTCAGGAGGACTTCCGGCGGATCGTGGCGTTTTCGATCTTCCCTGGCTCCGATCAAGGAGTCTTCTACGTAGACGACTGGCACTTCTTCGTGGACACACCGGACTAACCTAGTCCTGTCCCCAAGCCGATTGAGTGCGGAGCATTGAATCGCAGCCGACATCACTCGCGACCTCGCCTCCGCCAAACGAACTGCGCCGGCAGGGCGAGGCAACGCTGCGTTGGGTTCACGCATAGGCCGAGAAGGATTCAAACCGGAAACAAGCCAACAGAACTACGTTTCCGGCACTGGCTCCCCGTCTGTGGCTACTATCGAACCTCTCACGGTCTGGTGATCCCGGCTGATCTCATTGCCGCGTGAGAATCAAGACGCTACCCGTTCGACTCCCCTAGGCTCCACAACGCCCCTATTCTTGCGGTTCCTCAGCTCATGCGCATGTCGAAATGGGCGCGTCTCTGGATGAGTTGTCTGGCACACTCCGAATGAATGTCATGCGATCGCGCTCGACGCCTGTCACGCAGATGTCCATCGAGCTTGCCCTTGCCGCGGTTCCTCCTACAATCCATGCAAGGAGGGTCGGCAATGCGAACTCGCTCCGCGCTCGTTGTGTTCCTTTCCCTAGGCTGCCTTTCGTTTCCTTGTCTGACCGAAACCATCCTCGACTACGGACACTCACGGTATGGAAGCACTCTTGAAGACCTCCGGCGATTTGCCTTTTGCGATGGTCGAGGCGTTGACACAGTTCTGGAGCTCTGGGCAGATCTCCCTCTTCAAGTGCACGTTCCAAGTCACACATGGTCTCACTTTGGCGACGAGATTGAGTACGAAGCGATCTTCTGGGATGTGGTTGACCGGCTTGAGACGAAGCTGGGAGGGATCACCGGGGTGGACAGCGATCTGTTCGAGCCGGCTGCAAGTCACGTCAGTGCGGATGTGTCCGTGGACTACGTCCACTCCCTCACATGGGCCCAGTTCGAGGAGTTTGACTGGCAGCGCAGTGGCGCGCCAAAGAAAGCGAAACTACATGTTCGATACTTCACAACGCGCAATACTGCAGATCTAGCATTAGAGATTGAGCATGCTCTGATCTGGCTGCTCATTGGAGGGGACGGAGACCTTCCTTGGCCACATCCAACTCGGAGATTCCGCACGCAGACAACGGATCTGTCGAATCTGGACATCGTCGATTCTCTGCCTACCACTGCCGACTACGAGATCTTGGCGCTTGCGCTGTCCCTCGACGATGGGGTTGATCTACACGCGCTCGATTGCGGCAAGGACCTCGCGCCAGTCCTCAATGTGGGTCTCCCTTCCGGGGCAATTGAACCATGGGATGTGGTTCTAATCGATGCCAGCGGCTCGACAGATCCCGAGGGTGCCCCTGTTGAACTGAAGCTCTCTCAAGCTCAGGGATACACAGAGGCAACAATCGCAGCCGATGACTCAGGGAGATTCGTAGTCCAGTTGCCAGCATCAGGTGACTACGTGTTCGAGATCACTGCACACGACGGCCACGGCAATACTGCGAGCGAGCGAATACACCTCTACGCATTGGGGGCATGTCCTGAGCCTTCTCCCGTCGAGACGAGAGAGGATCTGATTGTCGCGACCCATTACCTAAGCACCTGGGGGCGGAAGAACAATGACTGGCGAACGCAGAGCGAGAACATCGGGGATCGCAGCTACGATCTGTCTTTCGCAGATCCGAGGTACCATCCTGTGCTCGGAAACTACGAGGCGGCAGACCCTGTTGTCGGGGACTGGCATATCAAGATGGCTGTCGAGAATGGAGTCAACTGCTTCTTCGTCGTAAGCACTCGGCCTGCGTTCGAGAGTAGCACTGAGCGAAGTTTCGAGGAAGGCCTTCTCGGTTCTCAGTACATCGACCGAATCAAGTTCTGCATGGAGCTGAACCTAGCTTCTTGGTGGCAGAATGACGGATTCTTCTGGGGAATCGACATCGATGGCATTGTCGAGGAGACCGTTGGCTACTACTGTCGCAACTACTTCGATCATCCAAGCTACCTTCGGATCGACGACAGCCCCGTACTGGTCATCTTTCGAGAGCAGGTGCACTACGGCAGAAGCGGTCAGAGCGCTCGCGATCGATTCCTCGACAAGATACGCGAAGTCGCCCGTTCACACGGCTACGAACTCTATTTGGTGGGAGACGTTCTGGATTACAACGAGGATCCGAAATGGGTGCGCGGAGTAACAGATCCGTTCCAGTGTGCCAGTGCATACTGGACTACGGGTGTTCACTGGCAATTCAGGAACGGCATTCCCTATGTAGATGTTAGCTTCTCAGAGAACAGCGGGACTCTTGCCGAGCAGTTCGCGTTCTACAGGGGCTTCCTGGAGCAGAGGGAAGCGATTCTAGCTCCCGCGATCTCGGTCGGGTTTGACAACACGCCACCGTTTGAGATTGGCATCGACAACTGGCTGTGGAGGCAGACAGAACCCACTGAGAGCGAGATTAAGTGGCTTGCCGAAGCTGCGCTGCAGTCAGTCGATGAAGAGATCCCCATGCTCGTTGTCTACGCCTGGAATGAGATACATGAAGGGGGTGTGCTTGAGCCAACACATGAGAAGGGCTACGAGTATCTGGAAGCTCTCAGAGATGTGGTCGCAATCGAGCCCGTTGGGGGATGGCCAGAGAACAGCCTGACGCTTGCTGGCGAGCCGGATGAGATCCTAGAGCCTGGAGCAACAAGCTGCATTCTGCCGAGCTCAACTCACGACGCTGATTCAGGCGATTTGGAAGGGATTGGCTTCTCTGGCCAGACAGGCACCAGACTTGAACTTGGAAGCGAGATGTCTTGCTCCACAGTTGATCTCAGCGAGATCGCCTGGCAGGCGTCTACGGATGAAGACAACGACGAAGATGATCCTGCGAAAGAGGCTGCTGTGATCGAGGGTTCCGATCAGTGGGGCGCATTCTATGGCATGTCCTGGGACAGCACAGGACCGGTCGACTTCGATCTCAACGACCTCCATCGGTTCGACCGGTCCGGTACTGAGGGCTTCGAGTTGATGCTGTCAGCAAGTGAGCCGATGGAAGTGCAAGTCTGGGTCGGCGTAGGGGATGCTCATGAGTGCGAGGATCGGAGTTCAGGGTACGTGCTGTGTGACGAGACCCTGCAAGTTGGCACAGAGCCGGAAACGCTCCGTCTGGGATACTGGCTCTTCTCCCGGGACCCGGTAGGCCCGTGCGATACACCGCTCACAACCGCGGCTCTCGAAAGCCTGTTTGCGATCATCCTGTGGCCAGAGGCATCAAAGGGCGAGCTGCGTGTGTACGAAGTTTCGCTCTGCAGTGACAGGCAAGAGATCGGAGTAGCTGAAGAGTCATTCGCAGACGTTTACAGTCAGGAATGGGATGAAGCATCTCTCCCCGTGATCGACAGATTCGATTCCGGAAGCCTGGTTTCATCTGGAGGAACTCTGTGGCATTTGGATGAAGGTGCTGATATTGTCACTGGCGAGCGGAGTGGGGTCCTCTACATGGAGAGCACCGACTTCGCTGAGGTATCAGCCACGCTTCCTCTAGGTGGTCTCCCATTCGATGGATACGATGGGTACTACGTGCTTGTCTCTGGGGCATTGTGGGCTCAGTTGGATGCCGAGATTGCTGCAAGCATTGCCGGGGAGATCCATGAGCAACCCTCGGCACGGGCGTTCATTCTGAATGATCAGATCCGAGAGTTTCGAGTTCCATTTGACTGGGGTTCGAGGGGCGACAACATCGCCGGAACTCAATTGACGCTGGAGCTTCGCAACACTTACGGATCGGCGACTGCTGCTATCCATGAGATCGGGCTATATGCGGCCGATGATCCCGCTCATGAGGCGGCCCATCAGGTCCTATGGATCACGACTCTTCCGGAACCAGATCCATCGACTCAAGGAATGCCCTCTACAGTCATCGATGTCGGAGATCTTGAGTTCATGGGAAATCCATTTGCTCTGCGGTTCCCTGACCGATCCGGTTGGGAAAACGCGCGAAGTGTCTGGGATATGCAGTTCTGGAACGAGAGGCTCTATCTGGCTCACGGGGATGCTCACTCCAATGCGGGACCTACCGATGTATGGTATTACGAGCCGGAAAGCAATCGCTTCATAAAGGAAACCACGATCGATGAGGAAGAGATCCGATCCTACGTGATCACTGCGGACACATTGCTCATCCCGGGGTTTGATCCACGTGAACAAGGTGACTCCGAAGAGTGGCGATGGGGCAACCTCTATCGCCACACTGATGGAGAGTGGACGAAGCTGCGCACCATTCCGTGGGGGTTGCACCTATATGATGTCCTGTCAAGCGAGGGCACTCTGTTTGTGACAGGAGATGGATCGGAAGCCTACGTGTCGCAGCGTGAGATGAAGCTGGCATTCACCCACGTTTCTGAAGACGGTGGACTAACGTGGAACCTGCACTACCCTTCCGATGCTAATCGAATCGAGGAGCTGTTCGAACTCAACGGGTGTGTTTTCGCGTCGGGAGCGTATGACTCAATCTTGTTCCGATGGACCGGCACAGACTTCGAGCCACTTCCGGTAGACCCATTCCCGAATCTGCCGCCATTCGGCGACCACGATTACGAGAAATCCTTCGCACCAATGCTCCCATCGGAATGGCAGGGCGATCCTTCGGCATTGCTAAGAGCTGGGCACGCAACGGATTGGCGGGATGGGGTCCTCTATATATGCGAGTATCCGTACACGCGTCAGCCATCTGAAGTGAATGGCACCAGACATGTCCCTGAATCGGTCGGAATATACTTCGCCACGAGCATCACTGACGATGGAATCCAGCGCATGGAGTTCTTGGCAGATGATTTGATGCCTCGTGACATAGTTGTCAGGGATGATACAGCCTACGTGCTTGCTGTTGGCAAGGAACTTGACTCGTCGCGAGCGCGTGTGTACTCAGCGTCCACCCCAGAAAGCTGGGAAATGCTCTTCTCTTGTGACTCTTTTCCGGCTTCCGTCTACAGCATGGAAGTCGGAAACTCAAGAATCTACCTAGGTCTCGGCGGGCCAAGTGTACATAGTGGGGAGGTTTACGCGTTCCAGATCCCAGCCTTCACCATTGATCCCGACGTCACTCTTGATAGCGTAATTCGGGTTGGCGACGGACCGCAGGTCCTGTCGACGGATATCAAGTTCTATCCCAACACGCGACGTGCAAAGTCTGGCGACACGGTGTACTGGACACTGGAGATCGGAGAGGCTTCTGGGCTCGAACCGCCATTCGCAGTTGTGCCTGACCTGGACAACGGATACTCGACACAGGAGAGTGCTACAACGAGCGAACGATCCACCGTCTTCTCAGTTTCGTATCGAGAAGGCAACCTGTATCTGCCATTCCTGTCCGTAACTGACAAGAACGGTAGCTCCCGTACGGTATACACGAATAACCTGCTCCAAGTGGACCCGACGTATCCCAGGCAAGAACGACTTGGGATCGATATCCCAACGGCCGCTGATCCGGTCGGCAGTGTTGTTAAGGGAGCAACCTTGCGAACGGTGAATCTCGCCATGTTCAACTCAACTGAGGGACGCCAGTTCATCGCGGATGAGATCGCGAAGTGGACCTCCATGGGAATCAACCATGTCACGATTAGCAGCATATGGGTTACTGAAAGCTTCGATACTGCGATTCACCTCCCGATCTACCATCACCGGCCGTGGTTTGTGTCGATCTCTGGGACCATCCCTGTGGTCACCATGTTCGAGCTGACAGATCTCTTGCACGAAGCAGGAATGACTGTCGCATGGCGATACGAGTTTGTCGGCGGGCCTAACGTGGATGTCATGATGCGTCTGGGCTATGACCCTAGCGAACGATCAATCTACTTCGACCACCAACAGCAGATCCACTCCTTCCTGGCGATGTGTGCCGAGAGAGCTGGCGCGGACATGTACTGCATCGACACTGAGAATCCGATGATGTCTGTTGATCCTCGTGCGAGAGATATCGTCGAAAGCGTGCGCAGTGAATTCAGCGGCCCCGTGTCGATCTGTGAGACTGCCGAGGTTGCCATGCGTAGTGTCTCCAACCCACTATGTGACTTGGTGTACTTCAGTCTGGGGCCTGTTGGGTTTGATGACATGAAGGAGGCCTCTGCGAGCGAGTTTCGCAAGGCGTTCGATACACAGATCTTGTGCCAGTGCCAGCGACCAATCAGAAGATGGGACAGCCATGGTGCCGGCAAGGACCACACCGTGCTGGCTCAACCGGATAGGACTCAAACACGGAAAGCACCAAGGGGAAAGCGTTTCAGGTGCTGGCTCCTCGGGTAGGACTCGAACCTACAACCATTCGGTTAACAGCCGAGCGCTCTGCCAATTGAGCTACCGAGGAATACGAGAAGATCTTAGCTACGGGCTTTCGGCGCGTCAAGGCCGTC
>Ga0272441_10014147_pt1 | contig 11370 bp, 7 predicted proteins | sample SSMProp6N_FD_193582 | JGI IMG/M metagenome (GOLD analysis project Ga0272441, IMG submission 193582) | Marine sediment archaeal communities from Little Sippewissett salt marsh, Falmouth, MA, United States - SSM-Prop-6N | ecosystem: Environmental > Aquatic > Marine > Wetlands > Sediment ... | reverse complement strand
ACCGCCGCATTGTCATGTGGAATGGTGGGTTGCGGAATTACTCACGGCGATATCGGCGGATACACCTCCCTTTACGGCCTGAGACGCGACCGGGAACTTTTTCTCCGATGGCTCGAAATGGCCGCCTTCACTCCGATAATGCGTACTCACGAAGGGAACAGGCCGCCGGAAAACCACCAGTTCGATTCCGACGAAACAACACTCCGGGCGGTCGCGCGATTCAGCCGCGTACATGCGGTGCTCGCGCCCTACCTGCGGCATTCGCTCAGCGAGTATGTTCATACCGGCCTTCCGCTTCAGAGACCGCTCTTCATGCATTATCCCGACGACGGACTTTCTTATAAATTCACTTATCAATATTTGCTGGGCCGCGACCTGCTTGTCGCGCCGGTTCTTTTGCCCGGTACGAACGACTGGATGGTCTACTTCCCTCCCGATGTATGGATACACCTGTGGAGCGGGAAACGATACGAAGGCGGGGAGACGGTGCTGAAAGCTCACGTCGGATATCCGCCCGTATTTTTCCGAGAAAATTCGTTTTTTATTGAAATATTCGAGAGTTTAAGAGAAATAGAATAACGGGAGGCCGGTCACGGCGGTTTTGTCTTATTTATTTTTCTCGATACCGGGGCATAAACCGCTTGCATAAATCATCCCATCTTAGTATGATGAACAAAAAAAGATGGGAGCTTTACATGAAGATCGAAGCATTGGACGCGTGGTTGGCTCATTATCCTCTGCCCGAGCCTTTTTATCCTTCGTGGATACCCGGATATCCTCAAACCCGTAACAGTTGTATCATTGTGCGCCTGCGCACCGACGAGTGCATCGACGGTTGGGCCGCGGGCGTCGGTTTCCTCGACGAGGCGAAAGGCATCCCGTCGATATTGAGGCCGTTCCTGCTTGGAAGAGACCCTTTCCAGGTCGAGGATTTCATACAGATAGCCCGTTCGGGTTACATGCTCGGCTACAAGATGTGGTTCGTGGAGGCGGCTTTGTGGGACATAATCGGCAAGGCCGCGGGTTTGCCCGTATACAAACTCCTCGGCGGCGGGCCCGGCAAAGTTATGGCTTACAACAGTTTCGGTGAAATACGCGATCCCGAGAAGAGGGTCGAAGATGTGCTCAAGCGCAAGGAAATGGGTTTTACCGCCGTCAAGCTGAGGGTGCGCAGTCCCGACATGAAAACGGATATCGCGCAGGTCGAAGCGGTTCGTAAAGCCGTCGGCGACTCGATGGACATCATGGTCGACGCGAACCAGGGGTGGCCCATTCACGGCTTCGCGCCATATCCGCGATGGACGCTCAAACGCGCCATGGACACATGCAAGGCGTTCGAGGAACTTAACGTCAGGTGGCTCGAAGAACCGCTTTATAAACACGATTACGACGGTTACGCATCGCTGCGAAATTACACATCCGTTCCACTGGCCGGGGGTGAGTTCAACACGGACCTGCACGAGTTCCGGGACCTGCTGGCAAAAGGTTGTCTGGATATCGTGCAGCCCGATGTGACCCTCGCCGGAGGCATCCTGCTCGGTAAAAAAATGGCGGGGATGTCAGAAGCGTACAATGTCGAGTTCAGCCCGCACACCTGGACCAACGGGCTGGGGTTCGCGGCGAACCTGCAACTCATGGGCGCAACTCCCAATTGCCCGTACTGCGAATTCCCGTTCGAGGAACCGGCGTGGATACCCGAGTATCGCGACTTCATGTTGACGGAACCTATCGGGATAGACGAGCACGGATGTGTGGACGTGCCGTCCGGACCGGGGTTGGGAGTCGAGATGGATTTGGAAGCTATCGAAAAATGCTCTGAAAAATTATGACCCAATGCCCGGTGAAAAGCCGGGTTCCCCATTCGGGGAATGTGCGCGAAGCAGCCGGTGTTCACCGAAGAACACGGAATACTCCGGGACGAAGAGCATAAATCCACGCGCAAGGGAACCGTCGTCGTCCGGCTTGAATTGAAAAAATACGACTGATTTGCGGTCCGACTAAATGTCCGGAAACGGGTCCCGTGTTTTTTTGCGCCACGCGTGAAGTTTATTTTTGAGCTTCGTTTTTATATCCGAATAGTTGTCGTCCAGCGCCAGGTTTACCTTTTCGTCCGGGTCGTTCGCGATGTTGAACAGTTCCTCGGGCGGGCGTTCGACGCAGCATTTCTGACCGGGTTCTTTCGCCAGTTTTTGAGCCCATTCGAAAGTGGTCTGATCCAGTCCGGTGGGGTCGGGCGACAGGTTCTCGATATATTTCCACTCGCGCGTGCGTATCGCTCTCATCGGCGCGTAATGAACGTGATAAGTAACTTCGGCGAATATCTCGTCATGGACTTTGTTCGTGTTTCCGGTTGCGACGCCCATCAGGCTCGATCCTTGAACCGTTTCGGGAACGGGTAACGCCGCGGCTTCCAGACATGTCGGCATGATGTCGATTGTGGAGACAAGCTGGTTGCGGACTTTTCCGGAAGGCAGTCCGCGCGGCCAGCGCATTATGATGGGTGTGCCGATGCCGCGGTCGTAGCATGTGATCTTGCACCCCGGGTAGGGCGGGCCGTTGTCCGATACGAAAACCACCAGCGTTTTGTCGGCCAGGCCCTCCGATTCGAGGTGGTCCATTATCTCGCCGATTATCAAGTCCATACCCGCCGCCTGGCTGTAGTACATCGCGACGTCGTTTCTTATTTCGGGCCAGTTGGGTATTTGCCAGTAGGGCGGCACTTCGATCGAATCGGGATCGACCGGGAATTGCGGGTCCATCTTGAAAGTGCCGTTGCCGAGCCGGTGCGTCTGCATGAAATTTATTTCGATAAAAAACGGGCGGTCCTTGTTTTTGGTGATGAATTTACGCGCATTCTTCGAATTTGGGACCTTCATGAAATTCATTCTGTCGTCATAGCCGTATTTTTTGACGCTCCTGAAAGGCGCGACGTGCCATTTGCCCTGTATTGCGGTCGAGTAACCCGCGTCTCTCAACACCCGCGCCATGGTGGGTACCGACTCGGGCATCTGGTATTGACGGTGGACATGTGTCAAACCGAGCACTCCAACGGAGTGGGGCATCTGACCGGTCATGATGGACGAGCGGGAAGCGCTGCAACTGGGCGCGGTCACAAAAGCGTTCGTGAAGCGTACCCCACCCGACGCGATCTCGTCGATGTTCGGCGTTTGTATGTGCGGGTTGCCGAAACAACCGAGTTCCCGCCAGCCCAGGTCGTCGGCGGTAAAAAGGATAATATTGGGCCTGTCGCCGGAAGCGCCCATCGCGGCCATGGCCGATGAAAAATAAACTGACGCGGCCCCGGCGGCCGAATCGCGCATAAATTTTCGTCGATTGATTGGATGCGTTTTTATATAACGGTCGCCATTTTCGCTCATAATCCGTTCCTCTCCTTTATTATAAATGAAGTAATTATCAATCAACCTTTATAATTACACGTTCCATCGCTTCGGTGTCAAGGGCATGGCGCCGATCGACGCGTTGCGTTAAAGCAGGCCGCGGTCATCTTGAGACTCTTCGCCGATGAGTTATGCTCATTATGGAGGTTATTCCAATTGAGCGGACCCAAATTGACGGCACTCGAGGTTTTCAAACACACCGCGCGCACCAATTGCGGAGAGTGCGGTTTGCCCAACTGCATGGCTTTCGCGGCGCAGGTCGTGCAAGGTTTGAAAAAACCGGCCGATTGCCCTTACATCGATTTATCATTCACCGATAGAATCGGTGGTAACGACGATGATCGCGACCTTCGGGAAGAAAACCGGGCCGAACTCATACTGCACGATCTGGCGGGTGCAATCGAAAAGGTTGATTTCGCCGATGCCGCTCGCAGGCTCGGCGGGTGGATCGAAGGGGACAGGTTGGCGCTCAGATGCCTTGGCAAGATTTTCGAGCTGGACGTTCAGGGCCGATTACATTCTCTTTGCCACATTAATCCGTGGATACACGTATCGATCATTCATTACGTGCTTTACGGCAAAGGGCTTGATCCGGTCGGCGAATGGACGGTGTTTACACAAATGAAAAAAGCCCGCGATTGGGAAAGATTTTTCACTTATCGCTGCAAGGGCGGTTTCCATCGTATGGCCGATGAAGATATGGAACTGTTTCTCGACGTGCTTGAACTCTTCGGCGCGAAAATCGACAACGCAAATGTCGAGGCGGAATATTCCATTACACTGTATCCGCTTCCAAAGGTTCCGTTCCTTTTCTGCTATACTCCCGCCGATGGAAAATTCGAATCGTCCTTCAACCTCCTGTTCGACAAAACGATCGAAGAGAATTTAACGGCGCAGGGAACGTACCTGCTCTCGCAGGGCATCGTCGAGATGGTGCGGAAAATAATGGCAAGGCACACTCATGGAACGATAGTTTGATGTTGGACGATTCGTGTTTTTTTTGTTTACTTTTGGCTCGTGACGTTCTACCCGCTTTTTTCGAGAAAGGTAAGGCGTTGCCGTTTATTTAAAGGTGAGGACGGTGTGATGAAGAAAATGGAAAAGATTACGTTAATTTGCTTCTGTCTGGTTGCAATGTCGTTGTTGAGCGTTTCGTCTCCCGCTCGCGACGGCGAGGGCGTATTTCTCCGCAAACGGGATAACGCGGTTATGTGGGAATTCGATTTGTCGGGCAAAGGCGATTTTTTCAGCCTGCCGTTTCCGACCGAGTTGCTTCGAAAAGACGACGGCGACGTCGATGTCGGCAAATTCCCCAACCCTTTGGGTTTGACAATGGTGGAGCGGATCAAGTCCGCTTTCGAAAACGGCTATGGATACAGTCCCGGCTCGGTCGTTTACTTCAGGTGGACCGGGCCGATCAATCGAAAAATGCTCGGGGACAAGAAGAGTCCTCAGCCGATCGAGGCGCCGATTTTCCTCGTCGATGTCGATCCGGACTCGCCGGAGCGGGGAAAACGTTATCCGGTCATGGCTCATTTTTACGACAAGAACAAGCGCTGGTTGAAAGGGTCGAAATACGTGCTCGCCGTTATGCCCGTTCCCGGGTTCGTGTTACGTGAAAATACGCTATACGCGGCGGGTGTCATGAAGTCTCTTGGCGATGCCGACGGCAAAAACCTCTCGGGGAACTCCGCCCTGATCGATATGGCCGGGGGCCGCGCGCCGAAAGGCGCTTTGGGGCAAAAGGCGTTGGAAGTTTACGGACCGGTATTGACCCGCCTTGATCGGCTGGGGTATGAGGTAAACGATATGGCGGCGCTTACCGTATTCAGGACCGGAGACCCCACCGAGCGTTTTTTGAAGTTGTTCGAAGGTATCTTAAATCTGCCGGTGGTTGAGATGGTCGAGCCGTTGAAAGTTACGCGCGAATACGACACCTATTATGTGATCGAGGGTGTTGTCGAGATGCCGCAGTTCCAGGAAGGCGAATATCCATACCATCGGGGCAAGGGAGGCACGTTCAGGTTCGACGAAAACGGCAAACCCGTCGCGCAATGGACCGACCGCGTTCCGATATGCATCACCGTCCCAAAAGCGCGTATGCCGCAACGTGGTTTTCCCATTTTGATGTACCATCACGGTACTTCGGGCATCTCCACGCAGTTTGTCGACCGCGGCGTCGTCAAACCGGACGGTGAAGTCCCTCCGGCGGGAACCGGGCCGGCAATGGTTGCGGCGTATCGCGGTATCGCGATGGCGGGCGCGGCCCAACCCCGCAACAGGCAACGGGGCGGAACCGCCGGCAAAACCGGGTATTACAATTTCCTCAACCCGGAAGCCGTAAGGGACAATTTTCTCCAAGCTTCGATCGAGGCCGCTTTGTTTTTAAGATTCTTAAAGTCCGTACGAATAAATCCGAAAATGTGCCCGGAAACCGAAACCGGTTCCTCGTCAATACGCTTCGATCACGATCTTATTTTCAGCATGGGCCATTCGATGGGCAGCATAACCCAGGGGCCATGGGCCGGGGTCGAGACGGACCTGGCTGCCGTGATCCCGTCGGGGCACGGGCCTTACTGGGCGCTGCAGATAGCCGAAGGCAATCAATTCAATCTCAAAAGGCTTCGGAAAAAAGGCCTGGGGACCGGCGAGGGACTGCTTGGAATGGACCGCTACCACCCTCTGCTCAATTTGCTTGCGGCCGTGCTGGCGCCCGCCGACCCGTTCGTTTACGAACCGCACTACGTTACACGACCATTGCCGGACCGAAAACCGAAACATGTATGGGTTTCGTTCGGGACCAACGACCACTACTATCCGCCTTCAACGCAAAACGCTTCGATATTGAGTATCGGGTTGGATTTTGCGGGGCCCGTCATTATAGATCAAACGGCGCGGATGCTGGAACTGGCGGGGCTCCGAAAACTCGAATATCCGGTATCGGCAAACAGGCGTACGCCCGGTGGCGATGTGACCGCCGTAGCGGTTCAATATGAAGAACTGCCACCGCCGGACGGGCATAATATAAATTTCCAGCGCGACGAGACGAGGTTTCAGTGGTCTTGTTTTTTATATAGTATCGCCGTGGACGGAGTCCCCACCGTATACGCTCCGGGCGACGGTTGGGACGCCGAGTGCGCTCCATAAAAAAGGGTGATTGTCTTGATCAGGCGCTTCTGTGGATGGCCCACGCGAGGTCGAGCGCTCTCCTGTGAGGCAATACGTCGTGTACGCGGAATATGGAAGCGCCGCCCAGCAACGCGGCCACGCACGCCGCGATGGTGCCTTCCAGCCTTTCTTCCGGCGGTAGATGCAGGACCGCGTCGATGAACCTTTTGCGGGACGGGCCGATAAGCACCGGTTTGCCGCACGCGGTCAACGCGCGCAATCCTTTCAAGATACGCAAATTATGATCCAGAGTTTTTCCGAACCCGATACCCGGATCGAGCACTAACGAATTTTCATCGACGCCCCTGTCCAGTGCTTTCGACGCGGCGTTTTCGAGCGTGTCCACTATCTCGGGCCACAGGTCGTCGTAGTGCGGGTCTTGCTGCATATCTTTGGGAGTACCCTTGATATGGTTGAGAACGAGCGCGCAACCCGCTTCGGCGGCGACACTCGCCAGTTCCGGGTCGTGCGTCAACATTGTCGCGTCGTTAATAAACTTCGCTCCGGCGTCCAGCGCGCGTTTTGCGACTTCGGGCTTGCGCGTGTCGATGCTTACCGGTATATCGACGGCAGCTACGAGCCGCTCGATTACGGGTATCGTCCTGCGGCATTCTTCGTCGATATCCACGGGGTCGGAACCGGGGCGCGTGGATTCGCCGCCTATGTCGAGGATATCCGCGCCTTCGTCGGCCAGCGATTTGCCCTGTTCGAAAGCTCTGTTTGTGTCGAAAAACTTTCCGCCGTCGCTGAAGGAATCCGGCGTGATATTGACGACGCCCATAATGATCGGCTTCGATCCGATCTCGATGCGCTCCCCGCCCGCGAGGGGCAATTCCCACGACGTAACCGAGTGACCTTGAAGGCGGCTTTTTACGGATCGAGATATTTCGTCGTCGGTTTCTTCCGCAAACTTCCCGAAACGCGATTGCGATCCTTCCGTAAGGTCGAGCGAACCTACCGGCCCGTTTTCGACGACTCCGCCGAGTTTTCGCCACAGTTCGACGACGGTATCGCGAGCCCGGTCGTCGAGGCCGACAAGGCGGAACCTGTCCGCATCGATGTAATATGAATTCACCATGGCAGAATATTATATAACCGTGCGTGTTTATCTCAAAGAGGGGATAGGCGATGTTTATCGCCGGTTGTTTTTCGAGGTTGCGCGATTAACCGATCTGTGGGTCCGGCTTCGGGTTGGTGTTTATGGGGATGGTCTCGGCTTCTTCCGCGTTTTCGGCGACCGTTTCTTTTTCCGTGGGTTTTTCCGGTTTCGGCTCGGGTTTCGGCAAAGGAGGCAGCGTGCCGCCGTTCATTATGATTTTAATTTCGTCGCCGGAGAGGGTTTCCCGCTCGAGCAACGCTTCGGCAACGATGTTCAAAGCATCGAAATTTTCTTCGAGGACCTTCTTCGCTATCCCGTAAGATTCGGTGACAATGCGACGCACTTCCTTGTCTATTTCCACCGCGGTCGCTTCGCTGTATTCCCTCGGGTGGGCGATTTCCTTTCCAAGAAAAATCTGCTCTTCCTTGTTTCCGAAGGACAGGGGACCGAGTTTGTCGCTCATCCCCCACTCGGTAACCATGCTGCGGGCGAGCTGCGTGGCTTTTTCGATGTCGTTTCCCGCGCCCGTGGTCTGTTGTTTTACGGTCAGTTCTTCGGCCACCCGACCGCCCATGAGCACCGCGATTTTTTCGGTGGCCTGTTCTTTGGTGAGGTTGTACTGGTCGTCTTCGGGCAGTTGCTGGGTCACGCCAAGCGCCATGCCGCGGGGTATAATTGTGACCTTGTGAACGGGGTCCGCGCTTTTGAGCATTATCGCGACGAGCGCGTGCCCCGCTTCGTGGTGGGCGGTGTTGCGCTTTTCCGTTTCGCTCAATACCAGGCTGCGCCGCTCGCTGCCCATGAGGACCTTGTCTTTCGCCCATTCGAAGTCGATCATATCTACGCTGTCTTTGTCTTTTCGAGCGGCTTCGAGAGCGGCCTCGTTGATGAGGTTTTCGATGTCCGCCCCGGAGAAGCCCGGAGTGCCTCGGGCGATAATATCCAAATCGACGTCTTCGTTCATAGGAGTGTTCCGGGTATGCACTTCGAGTATGCCCGCTCGTCCGCGGACGTCCGGCCTCGGTACAACCACCCGACGGTCGAACCTCCCGGGCCTCAACAGCGCCGGGTCTAGGACGTCGGGGCGGTTTGTCGCCGATATCAGAATGACCCCTTCGTTGGATTCGAAACCGTCCATTTCGACGAGAAGCTGGTTGAGCGTCTGTTCCCTTTCGTCGTGTCCGCCGCCCAGTCCCGCGCCGCGGTGACGTCCTACGGCGTCCAGTTCGTCAATGAAAATGATGCACGGCGCGTTCTTTTTACCCTGTATGAAAAGGTCCCTCACGCGGCTCGCGCCGACGCCGACGAACATCTCGACGAAGTCCGACCCGGAAATGCTGAAGAAGGGCACCCCGGCTTCGCCGGCTATGGCGCGCGCAAGCAGGGTTTTGCCCGTTCCCGGCGGTCCGACAAGAAGCACTCCTTTGGGGATACGTCCCCCCAGGCGCGTGAATTTTTTCGGGTCCCGCAGAAATTCGACGATCTCGGCGAGTTCTTCTTTAGCTTCATCCACCCCGGCGACATCTTCGAAAGTAATCGGGTTAGTATGTTCGGTGAGCAGCCTCGCGCGGCTTTTGCCGAAACTCATGGCTTTCGATCCGCCGCTCTGCATCTGGCGCATAAGGAAGAAGAAAAGTCCTCCGAGTATTATCATTGGCAGCCAGAAGCTCAATATCTGCCAGACGGGACTCGCTTTGGCCTCGCGATACACAATTTTAACTTTGTCGCCGCCGTCCGAGCCGCTTTTGTTAAGCGACTGGTATACTTCCCAGTCGATCAGGCCGAATGTCTGGAATTCTTTGCCGACCGTGGATTTACCTTCGATTTTGCCCTGCATGCCTTCGCCTTCGAAGGAAACTTCCGCCACTTTGCCTTCCTGGACGCTTTGCATGAACTGGCTGAAGCTTATTTCATCGAACGGCTTCTGGGTTTGGACTATAAGCTGGTACAGCACAATTACAACGCCTATTATCACCAGCCATATCAGCATATTTTTAAAAGCTTGATTCATAAATCGCCCATTTTCCCGTGTTTTCCTATAATGATGATACTATCACATCGAATGGTTTCACTCAAATTGCGATTCCTGATTATTTATTTTATACCCGAAACGGTGAAATGCAGCAATTTTTCGGTTTTTTCGGTGACTTTAAACAACTCGGAAACCGAAAAGGGAGCCACCCACGCTATGTCGTCACCCGACACTATAACGGGGTAAACCGGCCTTTTCCATCTTGGCGCCTTTGCATCGGTAAAAATATCCTGCAATTTTTTCGACCCCGAACCACCCAGCGGACGCATCCTGTCGCCCGGCGCGGAGTTCCTGACTATGATCGGCGTGCGCAGTGCGTCCATATCCAGGTATGCTTCCGTGGGATGGGCGTTCGCCCATTTTTCATTGTTTGCGCGATCGACCACTTCGGCGTCGATCTCGACACCGGTCGGTTCGATATATGTTTTTCCGGGTACGACCAAAGGGATGTCGTATTCGATATTCATTTCCGGGGGTTTTGTTGTAATAAACACTCCGCCCGAATCCACCGCCGCTATCCACCCGTCCGGCAGAGTATATATTCCCGAGCGTCCTTCACGAGCCGCGTTGACCGTGTCGAGACGGTGTTGGAAGCGAAGTTTTCGCAGCCCGCCGGTAAGGGCGATATACATCGACTCGAAAACCGCCGCGGCGACCGCGGGGTGGTTGTTTTCGAAAACGTTGCGGGGCGCGAACAATCCGTTTGGTTTCCGAACCGAGTTTTTTTCGCGAATATCCGACGCGATTTTATCGATGTAATCGACCGTTGCCCTGCATGCGTCTGAAGTTCGCCCGAGTGTTTCCACGATATTGGGGTTGTATTCTTTAACGAGCAGGGGCAGAAGGATGTGGCGGATATGGTTTCGCAACGCATCGGTCGCGGCGTTGGTTTCGTCTTCGCGCCACGCGATATCGCGGCTTTCGAGATATTGAATAATTTCGAGTCTTCTTATTTCGATAAGCGGCCTGATGTAATGCCCCCGTACCGGCGGGATGGCCGCCAGCCCGCGCATTCCCGAGCCCCGAAGCAGCCTCATCAGGACCGTCTCGGCCTGGTCGTCGGAGTTGTGTCCGAGGGCGATTTTTACGCCGTCGCCGTGTTTTGCGGCAAGTTTTTCGAAAAATTCGTATCTGTGTTCGCGCGCCGCTTCTTCGAGCGACATTTTCCCATGTCCCGCCGATTCCGGGACATCGGCAAAGGCTTCGTTAAGTTTCAGGCCCTTTTCGGCGGCGGTTTTCGATACGAAAGCTGCGTCCAGCAGTGAATCTTGCCCGCGTATTCCGTGTTCGAAGTGAGCCGCTTCGAGGTCGAAATTTAACTTTTTCCGCAGTTTTTCGAGTATTTCGAGCAGGCATATTGAGTCCGGCCCGCCCGATACTGCGGCTATTACCGTGTCGCCGGGAGATATCATCCGGCACATTGATATCGTTTTCAGAATTTTTTCAATCATATACGCCCATTAAGGATAGCAGAATCGATGGATTTGTCGCTTGGTAAACACACTAAATTTGAAAAAGTCGATCAATGCATTAAAATAGAAACAAGGCCGGGTTTTTACATCTCGGCCTTAATTAATATCATGAAGCAATCTCAAAAAGAAGCGGTTTCCCTCATATGGGAGGGAAAATTCGAGGAAGCGCTGAGCATCCTCGATAACCTGTCGTCGAGTTCC
>Ga0272441_10014146_pt1 | contig 11370 bp, 9 predicted proteins | sample SSMProp6N_FD_193582 | JGI IMG/M metagenome (GOLD analysis project Ga0272441, IMG submission 193582) | Marine sediment archaeal communities from Little Sippewissett salt marsh, Falmouth, MA, United States - SSM-Prop-6N | ecosystem: Environmental > Aquatic > Marine > Wetlands > Sediment ... | reverse complement strand
GTCGGAAGCACTTGTGGCAAGAACTTACCCATCCGGTGAATATTCCAAACTGGAGGCATGGGAACGTAAAGATAATACTTCTATGGTACTGTATTCAGCCGGCTTTCCAGAGCCGCGGAGCGAACGGATTTTCGACCAGTCTTCCGTTTTCCAGAGCATGGCGCCGCCGACATCGCTCCCGGAGGCGAGCATCGTCCCATCCGGAGAAAAAGCCAGACTGCTTACGGCCTGCTCGAACCCGGTTAACCTTGACAGCAATTCCCCGGAAATTAAATCCCAGACAAACACTTCATATTCCTTACTCAATCCACTTTCCGTGTTCGACTTCTTCAGGCTCAAACCGGTTGTCATGATGGTGCCGTCCGGTGAGAAAGCCATGCTGTCCAGGGAACCCCACCACTCCACATCCTCTGCAGACTCAACAGATTCTATGATTGAGGTTCCATCACGGATATCGAGCACTTCGAAGTCGCCCATATTACGCATAAATGTTCCATAGAATGAGCCTACAGCCAGAAAATTGCCGTTGGGTGAAAAGATCAAACGGCTGATTCGCTGATCTGTGTCTGGATCACCTTGTTTGAAAACCTGCAATGGGGAACCGGAAACGGCATCGATCAGCAGTACAGCGGGTTCTCTTGCATACTCCGATCCTAATTCCAATTTCTCAGCTCCTTCGGGGAAAAGATAGTTGTTGTAGGATCCCACAGCCAGGGTCTCCCCGTCCGGTGAGAAAGCCACGCTGGTCATCGGCATGCTGGTAGAGAGGAACCACATCTCCTGCAACAACTCCATTTCGCTATCCAGAGCATATCGATATACACCGATCGATGTAGCCAGGGCGATGCTGCTTCCATCCGGCGCAATAGCCGCGTCGTAGATCGTCCCTTTACCCAACCTGGCGACGGCGCCATCGGGCAGGTCCAACGAGAGATAATCTTCATAGGGCATCCTCGGTGTTGCTGTAGGGAGAGGTGTCTGGGTTACGGTAGGCGTCGGTGAGAGTGGGATTTGTGTGGCGCTGGCCTCAAGAGTTGGCTGCGGGGTTGTTGTTACGTCGTCTTGTACTGACCCACAAGCAGCAACCAGACTAACCCCCGCGAAAATAATACATACCCGAAACACTATTCTCAATCGTTGGATGCGCGCTTTCATTGGGACCTCCAGGCTTGTATGTTCGACTTAAGTGTAGTTAATTAGTGTTCCAAACATTTGTCAGTGACGTCACAACCTGGCAACCAGCTGTTGCGATTTGGTAACATCAACCTTATGGAAATCAGACCACGATAAGCTGGCCGCCGAATTCCGAATTTACTCTTCGAGGATTACTTCAATTGGAACCGGGTTGGACCCGGAGGTCTCAACACCAGCACCTAACTGCCCCTTATCGTTGCTTCCCCAACACATGATCGTTCCATCGGCCAGGATGGCACACGTGTGGCTTTCACCAGCTTCGATGTGAAGAACGTCTTCCAAACCTTTCACTTCCATGGGTATTGTCTGTGTTCCTGTTGTGCCATTCCCTAATTGACCGTTAACACCCTTCCCCCAACATTTCACCCGGCCAGATGTAGAAAGGTAGCAGGTGTGGTTGAACCCGGCTGCAATACTTGTCGCTCTTTCAATACCCTGGTCGACTTTTACAGGTGTAAGCCGGCTTTCTGTCGTACCATCCCCCAACTGCCCCCATGTATTATCACCCCAGCATTGAACCCTTCCGTCGCTGGACAAAGCACATGAATGGGCAAATCCTGTCGCCACCCTGACCATTCCGAAGTCCAATCCAATGACCTCAACCGCCTTGTGTTTCGGGGTAGTGGTGCTATCCCCCAGCTGACCATGATCGTTCAACCCCCAGCAATACACCGCACCCTCTGACGATACGGCACAAGTGTGGTCATATAAACTGGCGATGTCCTGCATGCACCCTTGTAATCCAATCACATCACCCTTGTCTGAGTAACTCGATCGTTGATTGTTGTTATCGGCACCCCAGCACACCACGCCTTCCGCCAGGGCTGCACATGTATGACCCCCGCCGGCAGCTATGGCGGTCACCTCATCCAACAACCCGTCAACAAGCGCGGGCTCCATACGGTCCAGCAATGTGCCGTCCCCAAGCTCACCAGAGAAATTCGCTCCCCAGCACATCATTTTGCCATCAGTTAATAAAGCGCAGGATTGGTTGCCTCCGGTGGCAACGGACACTGCATTCCTGCCTAGGCTTTCAACCACAACTGGCGCGGCAGATGGGTTCCTGGTTCCAATGCCCAGCTGCCCAAGATCATTTGATCCCCAACATACCGTACGACCATCTTCAGTAATGGCACAACTATGAAAACCGCCCGAATCAAGCGGCTTATATACTTTCGTCTGGCCACATCCATCGGCAGATTGAGGTGACTGCCAATCGTTCCACACCTGGCCATAGTCATTCGCTCCCCAACAAGCGATCTCGCCAGTCTCAAGAACCACGCAGGTATGCTGCCATCCAAGACCCATATCGACTACATCTCCCGGCAGCCAATCGACAGCCACTGGTACGGTCTGCTGCGAGCGGTCTTCAACCCCCAACTGACCGTAATGATTCCAGCCCCAGCACAGCATTTGCCCATTTTCGTCGATCGCACAGGTGTGATTGCCACCTGCAGTCAGGCTGCGCATACCTCCCAACTGCAATATCTGTACAGGCGTATCACGGTTTTCAGTTGTCCCATCCCCGAGTTGTCCATATCGATTGTTACCCCAACACCACACATCTCCATCAAAAAGCAAGGCACATGTATGGCCGCCGCTGGCTGCTATCGCGCCCACATAGCGACCCGCTTCATGGCCCAGTTCATCAAGGATAATACGCAATGGCATATTCTCCTCTTCTGTGGCTTTGCCCAGCTGGCCGTATTCATTGCTCCCCCAACAAGTTACGGATGAACCGTAAATTATTGCGCAGGTGTGCTCCCAACCCGCTGCCAGCTTGCTAGCCCTGCTTACACCAACAACGTTCACCGCGCTATTTCGGTTGAGGGTCGTACCATCTCCCAACTGTCCTGACCGGTTGTATCCCCAGCACTGCACATCCCCTGTTTCCGTGATAATACAGCTGTGATCATCCCCCACGCTCAGTGCTTTCACAGGTCCGGACAAACCCTTAACAAGAACCGGCAGACTGCTGTGGATTGTCGTGCCGTTCCCCAATTCTCCATTTTGGTTATACCCCCAGCACCACACCGCTCCGTCATGGGAAATTGCACAAGTGTGACCCCACCCGGTCGCCAACATTTGGATTCCTTCCAGTCCTTTGACCTGCACAGGAATTTCTCGGTTTTCGTTCGTGCCGTCACCCAATTGGCCGTAATTGTTTTTCCCCCAGCATCGCACCGTGCCATCACTGATCAAAGCACAGGAATGCCCTTCGCCAGCGTCAATTCGACGTGGGTCAGGCTGGGGTATAGCAGTGGAAGTAGAACGGATGATGGGTGTGGCTGTGGATGCATCAACCTGCGGTTGTGGCCGTGTTGGAGTGATCACCGCAGTGGTTGTTGTATCGGCGGCAATGGATATCGCTTTCTCCGGAGCGTCAACAACCACCATCTCAACGTGACAGGCCGCAAGAATGAGGCTGATAAACAATGATAATGGTTTTCGGTAATCCATCTACACTACCCAACTACGCACAGGTTTCGTCACATGCTTTGAAGATCGATCTGCATGATTGCAAATCCATTCGTGACAGACGCAGCCATGCAAGTGTTATCCGGCACAACTCCAATCGATTGGTGAAAGAACGAGATGCCCTCCAAGCCCTCCAGGATTCAATCCTTGGTCCTCCGAGACCAGTCAAATTGACAACTCACCTCATAGTGATATTGAATATCTTCCACTGGGACTTCTTCAAAAATCCCGATTGTTGGAGAGACAATCCAGGCTCGCTCGGTTGTATTGAAATGCCCATCCCGACTTTGGTGGGATGCAACAATACCTACCGCATGTAAACCTTCGTATTTCGAATCAGTATCACATGACAGAGATATTAACTCGTTCTCCTTCAATGACGGCAGCAGGATCTCATCCAGGACTTCCCAATACGAATCGCCGTTCTCATCCTGGCAAACCAAAACCTCCAGCAAGATCGCGTAATGCTCCTGCTTTCTTCCCACGGTCGCAATATATGACCTGTCCTGAAATGTGCCGATGGGAATATATTCCATCCACGAAAAGCCTTCCATGCGTCCTGAATAAACCAATCCAACATAATTACCTTGCAAGACAACATTCGATGCTGTTTCGGGCGGACACGTAGGTGCTAATTGCGGATTATCTACCGAGCTGACCATTTCTGAAGGGCCGGAATCAGTTTCGTGTGAGGCCTGCCAGTCATTCCATATCTGGTTGGACTCGTTAGCACCCCAGCAGGCAATCTTCCCTGACTCGAGCACAACACAGGTGTGCCGCCAGCCCAGCCCCATTTCCTTAACCAACCCTGGCAAGCCAACAACCGATACGGGTTCTGCCTGCATCGACCGGTCTTCAACACCCAGCTGACCGTAGTAATTCCATCCCCAGCACAGCATTTCACCGTTCCCAACAATCGCACAGGTGTGTCTACCACCTGCAGCCAGGGCACGTACGCCCTCCAGCTTCAATACCGATACCGGTACAGCGCGGTCGATAATCGACCCATCGCCCAATTGGCCGTACTGGTTGCTGCCCCAGCATTGGGCTTTTCCGGTTTCCAACAATGCACATGTATGACCCCCATTGGCTGTCAATGCGCTGGCCGCGCTTTCCAAACCTTTTACCTCTACGGGTAATGGTACATTTTTACCTGCCGAGTCATGCCCCAACTGACCGTATTCATTGCTTCCCCAGCAATACACCAAGCCATCTTCCGTCAGGGCACAAGTGTGTTCCCAACCCGCTGCCAATGCCTGCACGCCGCTCAGTTCGTCAACACGAACGGCCACAGTTCGGCTGTCTGTTGTCCCATCTCCCAGCTGGCCGGATCGGTTGAAACCCCAACACTGCACCTCACCTGTTTCCATCACTGCACAAGTGTGATCGTCTCCAACGGCGATCGACGTTACCACCCCCGACAACCCATTCACGTAGACTGGTTGGCTTTTGTCAATCCTTGTGCCATCGCCTAACTCGCCATTTGCGTTATAGCCCCAGCAAAGTACGGCACCCTCATCTATCAATGCACAGGTGTGGCCCCAGCCTGCGTCTACATTCTGAGCGTTTTCCAAATTCTCGACCTGCACAGGCTCATCCCGATTCTCGATCGAGCCGTCTCCCAATTGACCGTACTCGTTCTTCCCCCAACATTCCACTGTGCCGTCGTTGATCAAAATACAGGAATGCCCCTCACCGGATTCGACACGATGCACGATTGGCTGCGGGATAGCCGTATTCGTGGGTTGAGAAGATACCGTCGGGGTGAACGTCGCAAGGGGAAGCAGCGTTTCTGTCGCAGGGACTGTGGCGCTGGGCAGCGTTTCGAAAGCCATGGAGATGCCATTCATGGGTGTCTTGATCACCAACAACTCAGCCTGACAGGCTGTTAGCAAAAAGCTCAGTAAGAGACCGAATGCTGCTCGAAAACGCATATCCTACACCTATTCCGTACAGAAAAATCTGTGGCTCAGAGCCACCAGGACACCTGTGAAAACCTGGAGACCATAATTCTCAATCGTTTGAATCACACAACACACCATCGACATCCTTCACAGAAATTTTCTCAAATTGACCCGCTTCCTGGTTCACCGCCCATGCCTGACTCACCGGGTAGGTCATGCGAGTTCCATCCGGTATTGGGCCGACACCAACAATATAACCGCCGCCCAATCCCAAATGGTAACAATACATATAAATATGCTCGTGATCGTCCATGGAGGTCAGTATGATTTCATCGATGACTTTCCAATGCATAACCCCCATCTCATCTTCGCAAATCAACATCTCCAGGAAGATCACACGCTTGGATCCAATGAGATAGGAAACAGATTCCAGTTCCATGCCCTGATATGAGCCAGCCGGGTTCATACGCAGGAGTTCAAATCCAGGTTCACTCCATGGATCGACCGTACCGATATAGCTTCCATCACGCACCGCATCCGGAGCCGAAACCGGGGGACATACGGCTGCGGAAGCCTGCAAATCAGCTGGTGTAGTTGATAGGGCCTGTGTCGCTGTCGGTTGAACATCCTGTGCAAGCATGGAATCCGGGGGATTGACCACAACTTCTACCTGACAGGCAGTGAGAATGAAACCCAGTAATATGGCGAGTTTTCTACGATAACGCATTTCATACACCAGTGTTTTGTAATAGCTCAAATACACCCATCGATCTTCATCAAGTTATGGCATCGTACAAATCACATCCCAGATTTCCCAATCCGGAACACGCTTAAATTCCATGGTGTCCAGCGAAAGGACCCAGGCCTGCTTTGCCGACAGCCAATCGGCACCTGTCGGATTGTAACCAGTCGTACCTAGAAGGAAATCTGGCTGTTTATCTAGTGAATCGAACCGACAAGTCAAGCGAACGTACTCCCGATCTTCCAATGGGGGTACGAAGAATTCAGCAACGACTTCAGTGTAGCGCCAATGGTCGTCTGTTTTACAAATCTCTCTTTCGATGAGGATAAGAGTCCCCTCATCATTGCGATAGTATGCGATTCTAAAAGTATCGGACCCCTCTCTCACATTCTCATCAGGCCCGATTCTATATCCGTAGCCTTCCAGGCTTTCCTGATGGATAACCAAACCAATGAATTGACCCTCGGAAGGTCCGCTTGGTGTTGGCATGGGAGGACATGATGAAGCTGTGGACGAAGACCCACTACCCTCCGGCGTTGCTGATTTTTCCTGGACCACAGCCAGTGCAGAAGAATTCAGAAGCAATTCCGGAATAGGTGTCTGGGCCAGCAGCCAATCGTTCCATCCCTCGCCGTTATCATTCTCCCCCCAGCAATTGATCTGTCCAGAAATCGTGACCGCGCAGGTATGCCGCCAACCCAACCACATCGCGCTTACCCTTCCCTGCAAATTGCCAGCAGAAATTGGCTCCGCTCGAGTCATGAATATTTGGTCTCCCAGTTGGCCATAGTAATTCCAACCCCAGCAATTAATCTCACCATCGTTAAGAATCGCGCAGGTATGATTCCATCCTGCAGCCACAGCCTGCGCGCCGCGTAATCTGCGAACAGGTGAAGGCCGATCGCGATCCTCGATCGAGCCATCCCCAAGCTGGCCGTAGGTATTGACACCCCAGCACTTCACTTCGCCGGTGGTTATCAAGGCGCAGGTATGGCCACCTTTGGCTGTCAACGCTGTGACCCACTCACTCAGCGAATCTACCATGATAGGAGTTGGCATGTCATCTTCCTGGGTGTGCACGCCCAGCTGGCCGAATTCGTTGCTTCCCCAGCAGTACACCGATCCAGCCTCGGTCAGGGCACACGTATGCCCCCAACCTGCTGCCAGACTTTGTACGCCATTCATATTCGCAACCCACACTGCAGAATTTTGATTATCTGTACTTCCATCACCCAGCTGGCCTGTCTCGTTGAAGCCCCAGCACTGCACCATCCCGGCTTCTGTTGCGACACAGGTATGATCGTCTCCCGCGGCAATCACCATTCCCGCTCCGGATACTCCGCTCACTTCGACTGGCACACTGCTGTGCTCTGTTGTCCCGTCCCCCAATTCTCCATTGTCGTTGTACCCCCAACAAAACACTGCGCCTGCACTGGTTACCGCACAAGTATGACCCCAACCGGCGGCTATGGCCTGTGCGTCTTCCAATCCTTCTACGAGTACAGGATCATCCCGATCCTCTAGCGTGCCATCGCCCAACTGTCCGTAAACATTCTTCCCCCAACACTGCACCGCGCCATTGCTGATCAAGGCACAGGAATGACTCTCTCCCGCAGCCACAGAAAGCACAACCGGATACGGCAGCGACGTCTTGCTGGGTGTGACCGTTTCGGTAGGTGAAGGTGGGATATCTGTATTGGTGGGTGTGAGCGTGGCCGGGATTTCCGTAGCGCTGGCTTCGGCGGTTGGCTGTGAGTTTGTTGTCTCCACTGCAGGAGTACATCCAGAAAGCATACACAAAATCAGCAGTATTAGAAATCGTAATGAACGCATGTCATCTCACCCTAACGGGCACGTTGGATGCCGCACCACTGGTGTCCCCATTTCCCAATTGGTTGTAGCTATTATTACCCCAGCACATATGTACATCACCGGATAAACTCGCACAGGTAAAAAATATTCCCGCACTTACCGCACGCACATTTTGCAAATTCGCCACCGCCGATGGTCGACAACTACTATCAAATGATCCATCACCCAGTTGACCTAAATCATTCAGGCCCCAACATTTCGCCGTCCCCTCTTCGGTGATGTAGCAGGTATGAGATGAGCCACCAGTAATACTCACAACTCTGTCATCCTCTTGACGGACCTCAACTGGGGTTAAGCTGTCCCTACAAGTACCGTCACCCAATTGTCCGAATATATTCGAACCCCAGCAGCTGACTTTCCCCTCGATATCCAAAGCACATGAATGTCGATTGCCAGTGGCGACAGCAATTACCTCGCTATCTAGCCCTGATACTCGGACCGGCTCCGATTTTTCCTGTGTCATACCATTACCGACTTGACCAGATTTGTTGGTACCCCAACAAACGACTTCGCCTTCCTGCGTTACCGCGCAGGTATGGTAGGACCCCGCAGAGATATCGCGTACACCGGCGTCCAACCCATCGATATAGATTGGTTGGGATCTATATACAGTTGAAGACTCAAGATTAAGCTGGTTGTAATTGTTCAATCCCCAACATACAACACCCTCGGAGACAATAGCACAGAAATGTTCCTGGCCTGCTGTGATGGCAACAGCCCTACGGTGGATTCCGAGAACCAGGTATGGGGTCGTATGAATATCTTCACTATTCTGAAACTGAGTCGCCAAAGATCCTCCCCAACACCAAATCGTCCCATCCCGAAGCAACGCACAGGAACGTAGAAATGCGACAGCCACAGAGACCACTTTGTCCGGCAATCCATCAATATCGACATAATAGGACTGAAATTCCATATTCCCTTCTACAATCTGACTGGTATCTTGAAGTTGGTTCAATCCCCAACATTTAACTTTCCTGTTTGCCATCACTGCGCAGCTTGTGGCTATACCTGAATCAATAGGACTGTACACTCTATCAAAGGGAACCTTAAATTCGGCCAGGAGTGCATAATCCGGTGTATTGCTGGGTTGTATTGTTGCTGTTGCCGTGGGCGTCTGTGTCAGTGGAACTGCAGTTGCACTGGCTGTAGCAGTCGGCTGCAAGGTCACGGTAGCTGTGGCGATCTGATCCTCCACTCGCCCACAACCTGCCAGCACGAATATTCCAGCAAAAAAGACGCTGGTCCAAAACCAGGTATGCGATCGTTGGATTCGTTCTTTCATTGGATTCACCTGAATCTAGAGTTCGATTCAAGAGTAATTAGCGTACGTTTCATGCTTATGGCAAGGATGTCACAGATCGGTAACCTGCTGTTGCAATCCGGTTACATCGCCCACTGGCAAGCGGATAGTAAAAACCGTACCCTGCCCAGCCCGGCTGCGGACCGATACCTGTCCATTATGCCGCTCGACAATCGCCCGGACCAACGCCAACCCCAGACCGCTGCCTGGAACGACCCGAGCATTCTCACCCCGGTACAGTTCTTCAAAAACGTGCGGTAAATCTTCCTGCGGAATTCCCTGCCCCGTCTCTGCCACTTCGATCTCCACGGAAGAGCCATCCTCGAATGCTCGCACTTCGATCATATCGTCTGATTCTGTGAATTTGACTGCGTTGTCGAGCAGGTTATATACCGCCAGGGAAAGCAGGTCCCAATCCCCGGCAATGTGTGACAGGGGCCAGGGCGCCTGGGGAACCGTGAGGGTAATTTGACGCTGGGAGGCATCGGGAAGATCCTGCGCGGCTGTAAGCGTCTCCTCCAGGAGCGCCGCGACATCAACCGAAATGCATTCAAGCTGCCGGGTTTCAAGGTCAGCCAGCTTACGCAAATCGGAGACCAGGTTGCTGAGGCGCAGTACCTGAACGTTCACACTGTCGAGCGCTTCACTCCTGGTTTCTTGCCTCGATGATTCGGCCATGTTGGCCAATCCGGCACGAATGGCCGTAAGTGGGTTCTTCATCTCGTGATCCAGGCGCCGCAGGAAGCGCCTTCGCTCTTCCACCATTCCGACCTGGATTTCCGCTTTCAGTTTCTCATCGCGAGCCTTGAGCCAGCTTCGAATGCGGCGTGAGCCGATCACGCCAAGAGAGCACAATAATCCCAACAACCAGGGTATGGTCGATATTTTCATCCAGCTGTGCAGGAACAGGTTTTCCTCAATCACACGCTCCAAAATAACCGAACCCGCAATACCCAACCCGAGAGGAAGGAGTACTTTGAAAACGAACCCGATGAATTTCAGTCTGCTCATCGGTCCCCGTCTACGATGCCGACGAAACGGTAGCCCGCACCAGGCACAGTCTCGATATAGCGTGGTTCGCTGGGTTCATCGTCAAGCGTACGTCGCAGTTCGGCAACACGCGTATCGACGGCGCGAGTTCCCGCCGGGTAATCCCAGCCCCAGACCACATCCAGCAAGCGCTCGCGCGTCAGCACTTCGTCCGGATGCGTGAACATGTACTCCAGTAAGGTAAAAGCCTTTGGTGTCAGGGTTAATTCATCATCCCCCATCCACACACGTCGACGCGGACGGTCGAGTTTCAATTCCCCACAGGTCAGCTGCGCTGCCGTCGCCAACGGCCGCTCACCAGGCCGCATACGACGCAGCACAGCGCGGATGCGTGCCACCAGTTCGTGCGGATCGAAGGGTTTGTTCAGGTAATCATCCGCCCCTTCTTCCAGTGCCATCGCTCGTTCGGTGGCTTCGCCAACCTGTGTAAGCAGGATGATGGGCGTCCAGTTGCCTTCCCCGCGCAACCGGCGCAGCACTTCGCGTCCATCGATCTTGGGCATCATCACATCGAGTATCACCACATCTGGTTGAAAGGAAGCGACCCGATCCAGTGCCTCCTCACCATCCGCCGCGACCTCGACCTCGAAGCCCGAGCGCCGCAGAAATGGGGCCAGATTATCCGTAATGGCAGTTTCATCGTCCACGAGGAGCAGTTTTTGACCTTTGGTAACAAGCTCATTCATCACACTCAACCTCGTACTACGTCTCAGGCAATTACGGAAGCAACTCCGGAAGAAGTGCAGCTGATAGATTTTCGAAAACCCGCGCACCAGCAGCCCTTAACGAATATGCCTTGTTCTCATCAGGGCTCACACCTCGCAGAA
>Ga0272441_10014145_pt1 | contig 11371 bp, 4 predicted proteins | sample SSMProp6N_FD_193582 | JGI IMG/M metagenome (GOLD analysis project Ga0272441, IMG submission 193582) | Marine sediment archaeal communities from Little Sippewissett salt marsh, Falmouth, MA, United States - SSM-Prop-6N | ecosystem: Environmental > Aquatic > Marine > Wetlands > Sediment ... | reverse complement strand
ACAAAACAACTATGGCATGGAATTAGATGGATCTAATCACAATGTATTTACAAACAACATATCAAACAACAACAATATCGGAATACGACTGTTAGGAGAAAATAATAATATTTCAACTAACAACATTTCAAACAATGGAGATGGTATAAGATTATCTGGAAGTAGAAATAATATCTCTTCAAACAATATATCAGATAATTCTTACGGAATAATCCAAACCTTTGGATATTATAATAACATTTCATCTAATAATATCAGCTACAATATAAATAACGGTATTTATATAGTAGGATCAGGCAACTACAATAAACTCTATCACAACAATTTTATAGATAACAATCAAAACGCATATGATGAATGTAACAACACATGGGATGATGGCTATCCATCCGGGGGTAACTATTGGGATGACTATACCGGAGAGGACACTAACGGTGATGGAATCGGAGAAACGCCTTATATCATACCTGGAAGTAAAGGAAATCAGGATAATTATCCATTGATGGATCCTTATGGAACCACTAATATTTCAAGAGAATGGATAACAGGATGGATTGTTAATTATGGAACTGAGTGGTTGCAAGCAGTCAATAATTCAATCAATACCGAAATAGTCGGTTCTGGTTCAGGTGCTTCGCTAGTATTAACCCAATCCTGGGGGAGTTGGGAAAACATATGGTATGAGCCTAATTATTATACTAAAAATGGTTTTGGATATGAAACTGCATATACAAATAATGTTGATTGTAGCGGTTATGATCAAGCACGTTTTACGGCATATGTGAGAGGAGATTATTTATGGGATGATGGTCCTATTTATACTTATGGATATGTAAGATTTACAGGCACTTATGATGTTTTTTCCAAATCAGGTACAAGTTGGTACTATGGTGAGACATTAATTCCTCCAATTAATTATGGTACTGAACGTTTTGAAGTAGCAGGATCTGGGTATTATAATGGTTTTTGGTGGACTTATACAGATGGAACTGGTGATGAATTTAAAATCCAAGGACGTAATTGGGAGTATGATTCGCCAGGATCATGGGTTAGCAACTGGGAAGATTTAAATTTATTTTCTTTTCGTCAATTGAGTCTCTATATTAATTCCATTGGAGGAGGTCTAAGTGTCAAAGTCGAATGTAGTGATGATGCAAGTTCTATTAAGGATGATACTGGATGGATGACAATTAGTAGTACTGGTGATGTAGATATTAATATTTCCTATCTTGATGATGCACAATATTGTCGTGTGAGTTTTAATTTAATTGAAGGTAGTACTCCATCAGTAAGTGAATTTGAAATTCGTGGTTTTTCTAAGCCAACTGTTTTAACTGAACCTGCTGATATCCTATCTGTTAATATCGTTAAGTTAAATGGTAAGATAAATATTGATGGTGGCTTACCATGTACCGGTTATTTCGAATGGGGTTTAACTGAAAGCTATGGGAATTCTACTTATTCAATATCTGGATTGTTTGAAAATGATAATTATAGCCAAGTCATTTCTAGTCTTGAATCCAATACAACCTATCATTATAGAGCTGTATCAAATAACAGTATAGGTACAAATTATGGCAGTGATCAAACATTTACAACAATAATAGCGCCAATTGCAAATTTTACATATTCACCAATCAATCCAACAAATGTTGATATTATTCAATTCAATGACACATCGGTAGATTCAGATGGGGTTATTGTGAATTGGACCTGGGATTTCGAAGATGGAAACACAAGTTATCTACAAAATCCTACTCACCATTATGAAAATCCTTCGATTTATAATGTCTGTTTAACAGTCATTGATAATAACGGAAGTTCAAATTCTACATGTAAATCAATCAATGTATTAGAATTTGATTCTATGTTACCTCTTTGGCAAAATCAAGGGCAAAACAAAACCCATGTTATTCCCGGAGATAGCATATCATTATATGCTCAAGGAAGAGACAATTTTGCCTTGGATTGGGCATGGCTTGCCACCAATGAGACTGGAGAATGGCAAAATCATACTGGAAATTGGTGGGATAATGACTGGGATTATTGTAAGGTCCTTTCTATCAATAATGCCAACAATTCTTATCAAATGAAGATTACAATTGGTTATAATACCGGAGGTAATGTTAGTTGTAATTCCAATTGTCAATCTGATTTTGATGATATTCGATTCCTTGATATTGACAATACAACTGAATTACCTTATTGGAGGGAAACATATTCTCTTGGAGATAATGCAGTGTTCTGGGTAAAAACACCAGATGATATCGAAATAGATCAGAAAATTGTTATCTACTATAGTAATAAACATGTATCCACAACTAGTAATGGAAATGAAACTTTTATCTATTGGCATGATTACAGTTGGAATCCAAATATGATTGAGAATTCTAAAGGTGATTACACAATTCATGATGATATTGCTAAAACTTATACTGACAATTTTTCAATGTCTATTAAATTCAAATTAGAAGGGGCTTTTGCAGATGATTTTGGTTCTCCAAACTATATAGGTCTTTATGATTGGGGACAACTTGGATGGTACAGCCAGGATGATACTGGAGTTGGAGCACCAAGTAATGGCATAATAATATTTGGTCAGAAGAATCCAGGGGGATACTTTACTCCTGGTAAAGTAATTGATTATTATGATTGGAACACAACAAACTTACAGGTTTGTAATAACACGGTGTATTTTTCCTATGACGGCGATTTAGTAGCTTCTGCTGCTAGTTATAACGAGAGTGGTGTTAATACCTCCTTTTTTAAAGTTAGAGGATGGTCAAACACGTATATGAGTTATGACATTGATGAATGGGATCCTATAAATGAAAATATGCATTTTAAAATAAGAAGAACAGACTCTGGCACATGGAAGGAGTTTCGTTGGGATGATTTGATAATACGCAAAGCAAAAAACAATCCGCCTACATGGGGAGATCCTGGAACTCAACAGAACCTAAGTATCGAAACTATTTATGGATCCCCGATAAAATTACTGGAAAATAATCAATGGCAATGGTCGAATTTCACATGGCAAAATGCTTCCATTTCTAATGGGACAGTAATCGGTTGGCGGATTTACTATAAAGACACTTCGGGGAATGTGAATTTTACGGATATAATGGATTTTAGGGTATTAGAACCATCTAAACCCGAATGGCAAAATCAAGGGCAAAACAAAACCCATGTTTTACCTGGAGATAGTATATCACTGTATGCTCAAGGAAGAGACGATGCTGCCTTAAATTGGGCGTGGTTGGCTACCAATGAAACAGGAGTATGGCAGAACTTTAGCGGAGGACATTGGCCATATTTTAAAGAACTAACAATTGGAACACCTTCATCTGATTATCAAATGGTTATAACATTGTTTAAAGAAGATGGTCATGATAACACATCAAACAATACAATTGACTGTGAAAATCACTGTAATACCAACTTTTCTGACATTCGATTCTTTTCTAATGATAAGACAACATCATTACCTTATTGGATTGAAGAAACGGGCATTAATAACGGAGATCACTATGCACGTTTATGGGTGAAAACATCTGGAGATACTACCATTTATATGTATTATGGAAATCCTAATTCCACGATGATAAGTAATGGAAATGACACATTCTTATTGTTTGATAATTTTTCCTATGACTCTGATGGGGAATGGATAGAAACTATAAGTGGATCAACTGATTATTATCATAGAAGTCTTAGTTCTACAGTTGATAATGCAAGATTAAGAATGAAAATCAAGGTTAATGACATTAATGCTCGTAACTGGGCAAGTCCCTCAAACTTCGATATGGGTTTAAGTAATAATTCTGGATCGAGTATATATTTTAATAATTATATATCATACTGGTCAGATCCAGATACTGATGAGGGAGCAACTGAGTCTAGTCCAAGAGGTGGTTTTATAAGTAGTAATGCTTCAACTAGTGAAGGTTGGGGTCATGATCAGATAGTTACTGAAGGTAACACGTATAACTTTGAGTTACGTTTTACACAATCGCAATCTGAAATGAGGATATGGGATTATGTTACTGGAAATCTTGTTAGAAGTTCTGATTTATCTAATCGCATACCAGAAAATGTTCAATATCAATCTTTTAGACTGGCAGGTGGTGATTGTACAGGTCAAAATGAATTTAGATGGGTTTCTGGAAGTCCTAATTATTTAAAACTTTACGAAGAAGGCAGTCATTGGGGTTGTGATGATGCATGGCAAGATTATCATTTATATTGGTTATTTGTTTCACAATATGCATCTACGGAGCCTTCTTGGAGTAATTTTGGAAATGAAGAATATCAATATACTACAAAATATGGCTCCCCAATGAAAATGATAGAAAACGATCTGTGGCAATGGTCGAATTTTACATGGCAAAACACATCCATTTCAAATGGAACGGTAGTTGGTTGGCGGATTTACTATAATGACACTAATGGTAATTTGAATTGCACGGATATAATGAGTTTTACAATAAGTAATGAATCAATGATGTATAATTATAGTATTTCATTGAGCGGCGAATGGAATCTTATTTCCATTCCAGTAAACGAGTCGGTAAATAAGGACAATATTACAGTGAATTATCTTGGTGTTAACTATACATGGCAGCAGGCAGTTGACAATGGTACAATACTTGGTTTTATCTATGGATGGAATGCCACTAATCAGAACTATGTTTCTACAGAAACTCTAAAACCGGGAGAGGGTTTCTGGATGTATGCATATGATGAATGTGATATTTGGATAACAAGTAACTCAAGTAACCAAGATAATTATATAACAGATCTTTTGGAGGAGTGGAACCTAGTTGGATTACCATATGATATTCCAGTAGCTAAAGGGAATCTTATAGTACATTACAATGGCACAGATTATTCTTGGCAACAAGCAGTTGACAATAATACAGTTCTTGGTTTTATCTATGGATGGAATGTAATCAGTCAAAGTTATGAAACTACTGATCTTTTACATCCTGGAAAATCATATTGGATGTATGCCTATTATGATTGTATAATATTTAAATCATAGATCAAGAAAAATTCTAATGATATTCAATAATAATATATTTCCGATTAATATAATATAATGCAGTAACTATAAAATTGATTTATTTTATTCCAATAAAACAGCATACATAATATTTTTATATGTATATTATATTACATACCAAAATATAAAACCCACTTTTTATATAAAAGGGAGGTAGAGAACATTGAAAAGTGATATGGAAGGCATATATAAAAAAACATTAATATTAATAATAGTTGGATTTTTTATAGGAGCTAGCATAATACCAATCGTCAGTTCTGAAAATAATATTCTAAACGCAGACATTAATAAAACAATTTTTTCAAATATAGATTGTATTTGCACAATATATGTTGATGATGATAATATAGCTGGACCATGGGATGGTACCACTGAAAATCCATATAAGACTATTCAGGATGCTGTTGATAACGCAATTATAGGCAGTTGTATTTGTATATTAAATGGAGTTTATACCGAAAACATTGTGATATCTGGCCATAATAAAGATGGATTGTCTTTAAACGGCGAAGATAAAAATTTAACAATAATAGATCCTAATAATGTAGAGAATAAAGATACAATATTTGTGAATAATGTTAATTATGTTACAATAACTGGATTTACTATCACAGGAAGCGGACTAGATTATACAGAATCTGGTTATTCGAAAAGTGGTATTTTTTGCGAAAAAGGCATTGGTATATATATTTATGACAATATGATTTATGAAAATGGCAACGGTATAAATGGAGATAGTTTTTCAGATATAACAATAGAATACAACGACATATCCAATAATCTCTGTGATGGTATAAGAGGTCATTCAAAATTTCAAATAAATTATAACAATATATTTCATAATGGATATGGTGAGGGACCAACCGAACCCAATGGAGATGGAATATCTATATGGAGTAACGCAGACAAGTCAACAATATGTTATAATGTCATTACACACAACAAGGTAGATGGTGTTTGGGACGAGGGAGTTGACGGACATACAATTAGCTGTAATATTATCACTCACAATGGTCAAGCAGGTATTCATCTTGATGAAGGTAGAATATGTGAGATTAATGAAAATAATATAACTGATAATGGATTTGGTACAGAATTTGGTAGTATAGCTACAGCTGGTATTTTATTACACCAATCCACTTTAAATACAATTAATGATAACTCAATTATTAATAACAAAAACGGATTATTTATTAGGCAATCTCAATCTAATTATATTACAGGAAATGTCGTAATTGGAAATGAAAGAAACGGAGCATACTTACTTCAGACTTCTTCTACTACTGTAATTGATAATGTTTTCTCAGAAAATAAAATTGCCATCTCTCTATTAATAGCATCGGGATTTAAGATCAATAATAACGATATTTTTACGAATAAATTATTCGGACTTGTCGCTATAATAGGTATTGGAACTGCCACAGATAATTATTGGGGAAATGTTTGGGGGCCATATATGGGTAATATTGTAAGACTCCCTCCGCCCTTTCCTATTGTTTTTCCATGGTCAATAGATCCAAATAATCCAGAGTATGACAATGGAAATATGGATTATGAAAAATGGAGGCTATGAAAATATGAGAAATACAACAAAAATATTTGTTTTAAGTATATCACTATTAATCATTGTAACAGCATTTTTTCCAATTATAAATAGTGAACCTAAAACATTATATAAACTAAATTTAAATAATTTTCTAGATGTAAATAAAAATAAATCAGCCGAGATAATTCTATATCAATACTTTGAGAATGGAACAATAGAGAAAAATGTTAAAGAAATCCCAATTAATGACGCGTTACATTTTGTACAAAATCTTCAGACTTTTAAAGTTGGATCATTATTAGAAAAATTCTATGACATAAATAGATTATCCTATAAAGAACAAATAACTCCACAAAATAAATTATTTCCTAGTAGTTTAAAAACAATGAATACATATGATAAAAATACATTAATTAATAATATAAATAAAAACTTTTTAAGTCAAAATTCCAATGATGTGTTAATGCCGAATTTCTTATGCAAATTAAAATTTAAATTATTGGGATTAGGTTTTGTTCTGGGAACACATGGAATAGTTCCTATTGGTGCAGATATCTTTGGTATATTTGTAGGTCTTGGTAGCATAGATGTTACAGATGGGTTTCTTGACGATCAACATAAATCCGGGTTTACCATTGGTGGTTTTATAGGATTTATAGGTTCATTAATATTAGTCATAATACCGTTTTTTCCTGGTCCTTTCATAAGTGCTGATGGTACTGCAGTGGCTTCATTCTGGATATAATAATAGACAACTCTTCATCTTCAATATAATGAGAGATTGTTATAATAGAAAATATAAAATATTATAAATATCATAAATAAGAACGGGACAAAATAAATGACCGGAAATTACAAAAAAAAAAAGTTATCAAAAATATGGATTCTTATTATTGGAATCATTATTATTTCAACAAATTATTCTAATGTTTATGGAAAAAATTTACCAGAGAAAAAAAATATAACTATTTTTCAAACAAACCTAAATTATAAAGAATATTTTGATTCATATAATAATATCTATGAAATAATCAATGATATAGAAGAATCTACTCTTAGAGCATATATGTCAACGATTACTACTACTTTTAAGGGAAGAATAACTGGCTCTGAAACATGTAATAAAGCAGGAGATTGGATATATAATGAATTTAACAAAATGCCTAACATGCATGTTAAGAAAAATCACTGGTCAGCAAGATCAGATATCTTTCATTTTTTTAAAATCTATAACAGCTTTAATGTAGAAGCTGAGCTTCCTGGATATTCCAATGACAGCATAGTCTTTATTTTTTCTGCTCATTATGACTGTGATAGAGAAGAGTCTCCAGGAGCTTTAGATAATGGTGCTGCAATAGCAGCATTATTAGCTTCTGCAAACGCTCTTAGTAAATTTGAATTTAAATATACTATAAAATTTATCGCTTTTTCTGGAGAGGAGTTAAAATTTTTAGGGAGTTATGATTATGCTAAAGAAGCTTATTACAGTGGAGAAAACATAGCAGCAGTATTGAATGCAGATGTAATAGGAAATAATACTCACTTAACTAATAAATCTCATTTATTAAGAGCTTATTCCTCTTATCCTACTAAATGGATTGTAGACATTTTAGATTACGTAAGTAATGAATATAATATTGATATAGATGTTGAAGAACGTCGATATTACGGACACAGTGACGATAAGCCTTTTGATGATTATGGTTATGGAGTAATGCAACTGTACCAATCTGGAAATCAAATGGAAGAATATTTTGGAACTGCTAACGATACGATTGACTTGATAAATTTTAGTTACTTAGTTAATATTACAAATTGTATTGCAGCAGGATTAGCAGTGCTTGCTGATCTTCCTACAATATCCCCCAGGATCCGCATAAATAAGCCTAAAGAAGATAGCCTTATCCTCAAAGGTTTGAATCTTCTTAATCTTACAAAAGGTAAAACCATTGTTCTTGGTCCCATCAATGTTCAAGCGGATGTACAATCTAAAAATGGCGAAATCAATAAAGTAGTTTTCGAACTTGTAAAAGGTGATAATGAATACACGAGTAACAATGAGGAAAGACCAATTATAGCCAATTTTTCAGATTATGATCCTCCTTTTGAGTGGCTAATAACTGAAAGATGTTTTGGTTGGAATACCATTCGTGCTACAGCTTTTGATGAAGAAGGTAATTTTTCCAGCGATGAAATTGAAATCTTGTTTTTTAATATATAAAGAACTTGCTTGAAAGCATCATCTACCTTTAATGCAAGCGATTAAATCTTTCTAAATCTTAGATTCAATAATTAATTTCAATAAAGAAAAAAGAAAGGCAGTTTTATTAGCAGAGAACTATAGTCTCATTATTTGCCTAAGTAATGGGAACAGATGTGGATATTTCTCAAGGAATCGTAGGAATGGTGTGCTGATTGATTTGTTTTTAGGCATGCTTATAGATAATGGATCAGACCATTCACTTATCTCGTCATATTCATCCTTTGCTTGTACTTTTATCTGATAATCACCTTTTTCTTCCCATGTATGTGATGATGAAATTGTATCACCAGATTGAGCAAGTTTACTCCAAGTATCAACAACATTATCACCATCCCAATCCCAGCCATATTTAACTTGATGTCCATCAGGATCAGTACTGGATGTAGAATATGTATAGGACCTTCCGATCTTTCCATTAGGTGGCCCTGAGGGTATAGAAGGTTTATTAGGCGCCATGTTGAATAAACTAACAGTTAAAGCATCCGACCACTCACTTTCTTCACCATATTCATCCAATGCTTTAACCTTAACCTGATAATCACCTTTTTCTTCCCATGTATTTGATGATGAAATTGTATCACCAGATTGAGCAAGTTCACTCCAAGTATCAACAACATTATCATCATCCCAATCCCAGCCATATTTAACTTGATGTCCATCTGGATCAGTGCTGTATGTCGAATATGTGTAGGTACATCCTACAGTTCCATTAGATGGCCCTAAAGGCTCAGATGGTTTATCTGGAGCGTTGTTTAAAACATTGACAGTTAAAGTATCCGACCAATCGCTTTCTTTACCATATTTATCACGAGCTTTAACTTTAACGATATAGTTTCCTTTTCTTGCCCATTTTTTAAATTCTGTAACGGAATCTCCTGAGTCATGAAATTCTGTATTCGTTTTTGTTCCATCTCCCCAATCAAAGATATATCTTATAATATCCCCATCTGGATCTGTTGTACCAGTAGAATAACTTCCTGTTTCACTAACATCCATTGATATAGGACCAGAAGGTCTACTTGGGATATTAGGTGGATTGGTTGGTGCATTATAATTTGTAGATACTAATTCCATATCAAATCTGGTTAACTCCCTATCTAATCCTAAATCAAGATTGTCATAATCTACTTTAACAATATTTCCAGCCCCTAAGGAAAACCAATATCTATTTTGACTAGAATCCCTTGAGATTTCTAATACATCATAATTTACATCATTTACTTTAACAACTGTCCACTCAGTACATTTAAAATTAGTTTCATTAAGACCTAAGACTATTGATTTATTTTCTGCTATATTTGACTCTTCTAAATAAAATCCTAAGTAGGTAAAAGGATTACTCCATTCATCTCCAACATTTAAAGGGAATTTTATCGTGAAAAAATTAGTTTCATCTAATTCATTATTATAGTAGGCCATCCAAATATGTGAAATAAAATGTACATCCACAATTTGATCTATATATCCATTAATATCGATAATACCATTTAAAATATTAAGATCTGTTTTATTTACCTTTACCCACCCTTCAAGCGATGTTACTTTCAACTCACCCGAAACACTTAAAATATCTAAATCAACAAATATATTACCGTTAATATCGCCACTATTGACATTATAATTCAATAAATATTTATCACCAAGAACATTTACTACTTCAAATTTTAGATTGCTAATAGATATATCAAAATTTATATCAGAGCCGTGATTTCCTTTAAAATCTATATTATATATCCAACTATCACCAACATTCCATATTGGTAATTCTGCATCATTTTGCACTCCTTTGAAACAATAACTTGTTTCATTAAATGTTTTATCATAGGATTTTTTAGTTTCTTTAACAATATTTCCAGTTATATTCGGTAAAAAACCAGCTCCAATAAACAATCCTATTACAACAAAAATTAATACTTTTCTAAAAAAATTTTCCCTCATTTTTTATTACTCTCCTTTGTTCTTTTCCCCCCATTAAAAAATAGAATATAAAATACGGTAACAGATAAAATAATATAAATTTTACTATAAAATGTGGAACAGAAGTTAAAAACTACTTACAATAAGAGAAAGAGGGGATTATTAGGATTATCCCTATTACAATGTGAAAATCAAGAAACCAATTAGAATATAATTTCTTTCAGTTTCAACAGTTTGGTCACCCCAAGATGCTGATGCTATATATTTTATTAGTCCTATTCCAAATTGCATTGGTATTTTTAATGTTATTGTTTCCCCCGGCGATATTGAAGGAATAGAACCAGTATACATGTCACCTAAAATAACGATGCCAAATATTGGTTGAAATTCCCCCATAACAGCAATATCTGTAATAATTTCTGCTCCTGTATTGACAAACTCAATTAAAATTTGTGACGCAATTACTGCATCTGGAATATTTATTGTTACATTCTCTGGTGGATCATCTGTTTTTATTGATATAGCCAATGGAATCAGCATTAAAAGTGTAATAATAATTACAACACTTATAATATTCTTT
>Ga0272441_10014144_pt1 | contig 11371 bp, 16 predicted proteins | sample SSMProp6N_FD_193582 | JGI IMG/M metagenome (GOLD analysis project Ga0272441, IMG submission 193582) | Marine sediment archaeal communities from Little Sippewissett salt marsh, Falmouth, MA, United States - SSM-Prop-6N | ecosystem: Environmental > Aquatic > Marine > Wetlands > Sediment ... | reverse complement strand
ACAAACTCAAAATTATTAATTACTTCTTTTTTGAGCTGAACTTTTTCTACTAATGTTCCACTTTGTCCATCGTCCAAGCTAAAAGAATACAGTGTACACTGCCCGTTCTCCACTACAACTTTAATCTCCTGGTTGTAAAATTCGATACTACTTAAAAGACTTCGGAGGTGCTTTTCAAGTACTGTTTTAAGATCCTCCTCAAAAATTAATTCTATAAAATTTTCTTCGTTTGCTTTCACGGAAAGGAAATGTTTTTCCAACTCCGGATATTCGCCAGGATAAGTTCTTGATTGTATAATGGTTCCGTCTGATAGTTGAGCGTAGAATATCTCTTCAGTAAGTCCATATGAAACTATTTCTTCTCTCTTCCGAAGAATTATTTCAATAAATTTTATGGGGAGTGTACTGGGAGATACTCCCGAAGGTTTATCCAAGCTATATTGGTAAGCTCGAAATCTATCTGTACTAAAAACCTTGTCCCCATCGATTCTCACTCCAGTTACGGCTCCGGATGTCTTTTCTTTGGAAGCTCCGAATTTACATAGGTAAAGAGATTCGAGAAGTTCGTCCGCGATTTCTACAGCATTCGAGGAATTCACAGGGGTAAAAACACTCGCTTTGCTTATTTTAAATTTACCTTCTAGTCCTTCTGTTCTAACTTCCAGTGATTTTTCCTTAAAATTAAGTTCAACTTCCTCAGTATTTAAGTTCCGCAGAAGGTTAAGAAACGTTTCTCCTTCTATACAAAAAGAATTCTCTGGGAGGGGACTATGCGTAACTACGGCCACCACCCCGTCCGTGGCGTGAAGGTCTTTTCCGTTAAAATGTACAAAACGAAATTCAGGAATGAATGAATTCGTATTTACTACAGAAAATACTAACTCTAATTGGTCAACTAATTTCTTTCTATTTATTTTCATTTGGCTCTCCCATTAGAAAAAACTCTTTTGTGTATATGATCTTGTTAAAGGGAAATGTCTTATTTTTTCGCCTAAGTCTTGGAAGTACGTAATATTAGCATTTACTCTCATGTCCCAGATGTTAGCTAATTTTTCTTCTTCCCAACCTTTCTCTTTAAAATATTCTCGAATTCTTTCTACTTCAGGTTTACTGTGAACTCGAGTAAAATGGGGACGGTTCGGTTCAAGAAAATGTCCTTCCGTATCTTCCCTACCATACTTTGATTGTTCGGATACAGAAACAAGAAGAGGGTTCTGATCGTATTTAGGTGCTCCTGTTTCCCTATCGAATTTGGGAACTATTATAATTCCATAGGCAGCATGCTTAATCCATGTTGTACTGTCACAACTATACCATTTATACCGTAACATAAGATCGAGTGAAGTTACAGCAAAGCCGTGTGTTTTGATGTACTGGTCGGATTCCTCAAGAAGTTTAAATGCTGGGTCTCCATGCTGAAGAATAAATTTGGATTTAGTAATATCCTGACCTAGACCACCTATTCCTATATACTCGTATTCATCCATATACTTTTTAAGCCACTTTAAATCCTCTCCGAAGTGGAACACAGGTATAGGACGCAAACCCTGCGATTCTATATACTTTTGATGCTCCCAAGTTCTTTTGGGGTTGAAAATTACATCTAAATTCACATAGTCATACAAATGCTCTCCCCATTTGTGTACATATTCAACGTACCGTTCAAGAAAAGTTTTTGCTTCTTTTGTGTCGAAATAAGACCAATCTATTACGAATCGAGAAGTACTCCCCCGAAGAAACCCATTGAATTCTGTAGATTTGGATGCTGCATCAGATATCTGATGTCGAACTGCGGAAGGGAGTGAATCAAAAAAGTCACGATCAAAAGTAATAGAATCGCCTTCCTTTTTATTTTTAAGGCTTTTATCTATTCCATACTTCGTAGCTTCGTGGACTAACGTGTGTGCTCCTGAGTCCAAAAGAATCTTAACATCGGGAAACTTTTCGAACGTTTGAGCTACCTTTTTATCCTTGTAGAAAGTTTCGAGAGAAAAAACATTTCCCTCTTCAAGAAATCTAGGTCGATTTTTTATACTTTCGTTACTTCCCGAAGTTAAAAGATTTGCTAAGTAAATGCGTTCTACGCTCATTACAACTCCTCAATTATGCTTACCATATCGGGGATTGCGTTTTCGCCACTGTCCTTTATAGACGAAACGAGAGGATATTTCAATTCTGATTTAATGCACATTTCCATTCGTATAACCAAATCTTCTAAATTTTCATATCTAAAAAGTCCAGGATAAAGTTCCTTATAGCTCAATCTATCAGGAACAAAAGGAACACACCCGGCAAGAACTGCTTCCTGCATAGCTATTCCCCACGTTTCCTGTAAGGCACACGAAACAGCTATTTTCGATCTATTCAGAAGATCGTAGTATTCTTCTTTGGTTGAAGTAACTTCTTTTGACTTGACAAATTTCCATTTCCCACTTCCAGCTACTAAAAATTGGAATAGGTTTTCAAGCTCGTCGAATTCTTCTGGTTGTTTCTCTGAATCAAGCCGATGTGGAAATACTATTATGTTTTCTTTCTTTACCTTAGAATCACTGTGTTCGTCGTAAATAGGAAAGCCGGTTACATATATAGGACAGCGTCCTTTTCTCTTTTTCCGAATTAAATCTTGATGAAATTCTGTAGCTACAAATACAGCGTCTATAAACTGGAACCAACTCGTTTCTAAACTTCGGGCCCATTTTTCCATCCCTTTGTGTGAAAGGAAATCCTGACTGTCCCAAGTTCCGGCGTGTAGTAACCCTGTAATTTTAAAATCTAAATCAAGTGCGTCTCGAATATAAGCTAAAGATTCTAGACCAGGAAACCAGAGATCGTGAAACAAAAAGACATCTCCGTTCTTAACTTCCCCTGAATAAATCTTTTGACATATCTTCTGAATTTGAGATGCCTTAAAGTAATTGGTTCCCACGACGTCAAGAAAAGCACCCTGCTCTATTTTGGAAGTTAGTTCTTCCCCATATATTGTTTCGTATGTCACATTTAATTTTTTGAATTCTCGTGGAAACCAGCGGTTCCAATCTGCGGAGTATCTTTCTTCTAATGATTCAATAGGAATGTTCCAAATTTTCATTCTAACTCCTCAATATATTTATCTTGGGCAAAAAGGGGATCTTCTACGGGCGTTGTATACGTAAGCTCTAAACGTACATTTTTCCAAACAATCTCATCTCCTATAATGTATTTGTCGAAGTTGGAATAGGAAAGGATGTTTTTACTTTTTCTATATCTTATAATACTAAAACTACTAAACTTCATTCCACAATCGAATATTATAGAAGCACATCTATCTCCGGCCTCATCATTATCAACTTCGACGTCTAATTCAAATTTGTTTTTGATACAAAATTCGGCGAGAAGACGAACTGAGAACACGTTAAGATTTCTGTTGTTCCCAGCTCCGTAGTAGACTCGAGATATTTTTTCAAAGATCCTTTTTCTAGTTACTTCACGTAGTACTTCAGATAAATTTTCTGCAGTTCCAGGAACGAAAAGAACAGTAGCTCCTCGGTTAGGTCCTTCTGCCTCCGTTCCTACAAAACACTTAGTTTTCTTTTCTTCTGTTACATTCATATTTAATCTACTTCAATAAGTGCTCCGTTTTCATTGTCCTCAAAAATTGAAACTGATCTAATAGGCCAATTCATAAATTTATGTATTATTAGTTCTGCAATGTCTTCACATGACATCGAACCGAGTTCGATACAATCATTCGAAAGATTCTTACCTAATGAAGTTTGGATAAAGGAGTTAATCGCTCGTTTCACTCGAATAAACTCGAGATCTCGATTATTATGACTGACTTCTATCTTTACTTCGACATGGAAAATGTGACGGTGTTTGTTCCGCAGGAAGGCAACATCTTCGTGTGGGCAGTCGGGCCAATTATGTATTCCTTCAAAATGTGTTCGGACAATTATGTATTTAGACATTTTTACTCCTCCAGCTCAAAATGTTGATCAAGAACATGTTGGCAGATATCAATAAAATCTCCCTCTTCGTTGATAATATAATATTTCTTTCCACCTGCGTAGTTGGGGTCATAGCCGGCTAAACCTATAAAATATACTTGATCTGCAACTATTAATTCTTCCAGATGCTCAATTTGTTTTACACATCTGTACTTCTTTGTCGAATTAACCGCGTGCTCATACTGAGTTTGTTCCGATTCTTTCTCTACTAAACTTTCTCGATAACGTCCCATAGCTTCTTGGAAGATACCGAGAGCCTCATAATAATTTGAAGCACCCCAGTTTACAATTTCGTAGATGAAATTATCGGCCGCCCAAGCTTTTAGTTCATCCGGAATTTGTCGGAAGAATGCTTCAATCTTGTCTACTTCGGCTATTATTTCTTTTTCAGTTAATGGTTTTGTAATTTTTGGATCTTTGTTAGTCATGTTGTTGGTCCTCAATTTTCGTTGCCCCCAAATAACAGATCGAACACCAAATGTCTTCCTCTGTTCTGGGATTTCTAGCATTCTCGAACGTCCAACCTGCATAAGAATCTTTAGGCATATATCCAATAACTATTTCATATCGGCAGCCGCAGGAAATTTTGTCCTCAAGAGTGGTTATTAATTTATCTGTTAATAACTCAATAGCCGCAGCTCTGGAATTCTGAACATCTTCCTTACCCTCTCTATGAATACGAAAACTGTTTTTTATCTTATAGCTTCCTGCTAAAAAACCTTCGCCTTCTCTTATAGTAATATTATCTTTATTAACATTTCCTCTCTCGAACATTCTATCGAACATTCTATTGATTATACTTTTCTGTTCTTCTCTCGATAAGTTAATCTCTATCCTATCTCCTCCTTGTTCAAATTCTTCTCGCATATTAGCAATAGCTGTATCTATACCTTTTTGCACTGCAGATTGTATAAACTCCTTGATTTCAGAATCAGTCTTGCCTTCGTTCATTAGTGAGTGTGCAACTCCTTCAATGGCAGAATTGATATCTATTTCATTCTGATCCATATTCATGTTTAAACCCATAGCTTCCATAAATTCATCTTCTCTTTTACCCATATCTCTCATCTCCTCAAAAAACCAAATTTATAAAAGCCTTGCCAGCAATTCGCCATGCACACCTAGGACATCTTCTCACAAGCTCTCTCATAGAGTCCTCAGGCTTAATTTCTTTCTTGGGTAAAGTATCCAAATAGCTTAGATACTCCCAATCTTCTTCCGTCAATATTAATGGAGAAGCGTGTTCAAATGCTGATAGATTCTCCCTTTCCTTTTTTCTTCTAACTAATTCGATAGCTAATTCATCGTGTCGTTCTTTTAATTTTAAAGGAGAGAAAAGGCCCTTCTCCAGGTATCCAGATACGCTCTTCTTCTTTTGTATAGTCCCCAAAAACATGTGGCATTCGACGTGTTCACCGCCTAGATGTTTTGTGCAAAGAAACTTGGGATCGACTAGCCACATTCTCATTTCTAATTTCCTTAACTAGAAAATCTACTGGTACGTATATCCTGAACATTTAATGGAACCGGCTGAGATACTTTTCTCGCGGTATCTGCTACATTACTCCCATACATTCTCAAGAAGGAATAATTCTGAGCTAAACCTTTTGGAAGTACTCCTCCAGCCAATACTCGTTTTTCCATTTCTGCAAAATCTATTTTACATAATTTACGGTTCATAATTAATCTCCAAAAAGCAGACGAACATTTCTCCACTTGGTATAAGCTACAATCTTCTCTGGGTTATCTATATTATACTGTTTATCACTCCCAAACGTGAACCACTTTCCCCCAGAGAACATAGCTTTAATGTAGAAAGGAGATCTCTGTCCTGGATCATACTTAATTAAATAGATGCCGGGTTCTTCCGGCTCATTACCTTTATGATAAGTAGGAGTCATTCTGTAGTATCCTCTTCAATAGGAGACCAGTTTTCCCCGTCATAACTAACTGTTTCCGCGGACATATTAACTATTGTATAATAACCATCATAAGCTTGTTGCCTTATCTCTTCTGGAATGCAGTTCTTTTTTGTTATATCCCCGTTTGCAAAAATGAATAGAAACATGATTTCCTCCTACTGTAACAAGTTAATAATTGTATTCTTGTCTAAAGCCTGAGGAGAAAGATCTATAAATTCTCCCTCTTTAGGTTTCTCTTCAACTACTTTAGCTTTTGTATATTCTAACACATCTCTTAATGTTAACTTACTTCTCAAATCATTAATGAAAAAATCTCGGGCTTGCTCTGATTGAATTCCAGCGGCCGCTGTTATCGAACTTCCTATGCTTGAATTAGCAAAGAAGAATCTGTTGTAGCCGTTCTCGAATAAAAATACTCCTAAAGCATATTGACGATCAACTACACTTATATTAGCTTGGGCAAGAATATTATTAGGATCGACCATGTAATTTTTCTTTACGTCGCCTCTGCTTGGACGCTCTTTAGCCACAAAAACTTTTGTTGGCACTGGAATATATGATTTCCAAGTATAATAGTTCAAGTACATTAGCTGTGACTCGTAATCGTTTCCTTTTATATAAAATAACTCAGAAGCTCCGTTGGGTCTAGGAGCAGAAGTCATATCTCCTGAAAATAAGATACTCTGATTATTAGAAGAATAGTATGAATCCCAACCTGTCTTTCCCGAAACACCTATAGAAGATAAATCTAAATCAACTCGTTTATGCTTCTGATTAAACCAATGAATCCCAACTATCATGTCCTTATCTACTGATACTGAAGTGCCTGTTGGAAAATGTCCTGTAAACTGTTTCTCAGTAGCTGGAAGAGCGTAACTAACGCTATGAGGAATGTAAACTGTTTTTCCATCGACATTCTTCTTAACATTCTCAACTATAGATTGAAGAACTATATTTAAAGCTGCTTCAGTTTCCTCATCTAGACCGTACGGCCACAAAAAGTTAGCTGTCCAGCCTCTGCCGTTTCTAACTCTATATACAATAGAATTGGGATTCTGAAGTCGGAAATTTAAGGCATGAGCCAATCGAATCTTCCTATAGATTGTGGCTCCTTCCAGTTTATCAAGAAGCGTTGAATAGGAAAGCGTACTGTGCTTTATTCGGCAGGTCACATTGTTCAAGTAATCCTCAGGGAGGGGAACATGTAATTTTTTAGCGTCCTTTCTCAGCCGGTTGAAAAAACTCTTGTTCGTTGATACTGACTTCAGTGCTAAGAACAAAGGCTTGTAGCGATAGAAAATTGAAGCTAAGTTCCTTGGTGCCAGCTTAAGTAAATAGTCAACTCCGTGCGTATCGTATGCGTTAAGAGCTTTAATCGTCTCAATAAGTTTTTGACTTTTTATCAGAAGTGATTGTCCCGTAAGTTTAAAAATGACATATCGTAAATAATCTACTGGATCTGTAGGGGCCATATTATAATGATCGTACAGCCTCATTTTCAATTCGTTATTCTTGATCTTCTCAATAGGAATGTTGAGATTATACTCCTTTATAACAGAAATGATATCATCTAATGTCTCTTCCTTAAGTGCTATCCCGCTTCCGAGTTTTGTTATACTCTCAATAATAACCCAATCTGACATTCCTTTAACTACAGTAAGAGGAATATCATCTTTGACTTCAGGAATGTTCAACTCTTCATGAGGGATGTAAACCGTTTCGTCGGAATAGATCCCTAATTTCTCGAATCCATACGTTGAGATATAATGAATGACAGCTTGAGCCCATAAGGCTTCTTGAGGAGTATCTATTATAACGGACCAAGATTTATGGAAAGCGGAGTTTGCTTTTTCCCCTGAAATGCCTACTACAGATTCTATAGTATTCAACAGATCCGGAGTAGGGGCTATTCTAGGATCTAGAATATAACCCTTTTTGATAGCTCGTTTTATAGGACTGTGTAATGTAGCACTGACCCCACTCGCAACACGTACTCCATTAAACAATCTCAATAATGCTTTTGTACTACTCATTTCCAACTCCTCCGGTAAAAGAGGCGAGAGGTATTTTCATCCAATATGATTTTGTAAGGAACCTCCTATGCCTCAATTTATTATAATAAAGGAAGGGGCGGGGAGTATATCATCCGATATGATTTTGTAAGGAACTCCCTATGCCCCATTATTATTATTTACTACTCAGTTACTTCCTCTTCGCCCTCTTCTATCTCTTCATTTTCGGGGTCTGAGTCTGCTTGTACTGCGATTTCTTCTGAGGAAGGGGTCTCAGGTTCCGTTGCTTCCTCTTGAACATCAGACGTTGACTCAGGGGCAGTTTCCACCTCTTCCTTCTTTGCCTTCTTAGCTCGTGGGGGTTTAGCCATTCCTTTTTCCTTACATACATCGGCATAAACAGCCTTAGCTCGAGTGTATGCATACTTCTCTTCCTTTCCCTCGCCGACGTACACAGCAGCTACTGTATCCAGCACTGCCTGCATATCCTTGCCCGCATCGACCTCGTCCCTGCACAACTGCTTCACATTTACATTTCTTTTTACGTTCATCTTCTTCGTTCCTTTTTCTGTATGCTTAGTTGCGGTTTCTGTAACTTCTTCTTTCTCCCTTAACGACCTTTCAATTATGTCCTTTTCTATATTATACTCAACATCGAGAACTTTCTTTAACTTTTTTACGGAGGAAATTGCTTTTTTTGGGGAATTATATGCTAAAGCAAGTCCACGTTCCCCAGTTTCTCCTACGAAATATATACCAATTTCGTCTGCAACTGTTACTTTTACTTCCATTAATTTTAGTTCAAACTTCCCAAATGCCTTCATTATTTGGCCCTCGGTTTTAATGTTCGCCACTCTGCTTGATCTCCCTGCTCAGGAATAGCTCTGGGAATTAGACGACTGCCGTTCCGATCCTTCATTCGCTCAAATCTACTACCTTGCCCAGCAAAAGTGAGCATTTGAGAAATGTTTTTATCTCCCCATCCTATTTCTTTGAGCCTGTGAATAAAAAGACGTAACTCCTCGTCTAATCCTTTTGCTAGCAGTGGTGCGAGGTTAAGAAGATCCCGAATGTGCTGAACTACCTTTCTTTGTTCTGTTAAGTCATCTCCAGTAAACCAAAGCTTCTTAAATTCCATTTTCCTCTCCTTCAATAAAGTCTCGATTTATCTATCTTGATAGCCAAGTTTAATGCTTTCCCTATCTTTTTGCATATCTCTACTGCTGTATCCAAATCAGGATCTGTGAGAAGAACATATGGACAATTACTTTCGTTTACTCGCCAGACGCCCCATTCTCCTGATTCCACTTGCCGAACTCTCAAATGTTTTGTTCCCAATGGTTTGGCCATTTTAGTCTCCCAGGATTTCCAATCGAACTTCTGCTTTGATCTTCTGAATCCTTTCCTTGATACTCTTTTCAAGTTCGTCTCGCCGAAGTTTCATTGTCTTCAACTCTTCGTCCGATTTCAACCTTCGAATACTTTCCCGAAGAACCTTATGCATTTGTTTGTTGTTCATTTTAACTACCTAAGTTTGAACCTATATCGCCTGTTTCTTATATATAAAGTATAACAGATAAATCGGCTTAGGGCAAGCAGAAAATCAGATTTTTTTGAAAAATTTTTCCTAAAATTCAATGATAATGTCTATAACCCCAACAAAACTACGAATATTATCATAATCAACCCCTACAGATACTGAAGGATTAGGAAAATATCCTACACCTACCCCATGAAGAAGCTCTGTTTCTATCTTTCTATCTATTCTATCCCAGTATCCAAACAAAGACGAATAATCTTCTTGAGAATAGATGGAAACTCCAAGTAAACCATATATGAATATATTACTATTCTTTACTGGTTCTACCCCCAATTTTCCGTATAGAGCAAATTTATCTTCCTTTATAGATGCATAATTAGGAGAGTAAGTAGTAACAGATTCTTCAAATATATTATAGGTTGTGGTAGGATCGCCCCCGGAAGTTTCTGTGAGACCATTCCCCTTCCCGTTATTTCCAGGACCCCACCCATTTTTATCGTTGGAAAAGTCATTATTTCCGTTTCCTCCGTTTCCCCACCCATTTTTATCTTTACCAGAAAATTCAGTTGAGGAATTTCCAGGAACAACTTCAAAGGAAGTAGATATAATCTTACTTGTATCTGTTCTAATATTTGGAAGATCTTCAGTGCTGTCCAGTATAGATACTCCAGCTCCAAGATGTAATCTATTCCCGCAAGCAGTTAACAATTCCACGCCAAAACTATTTTCTCCTCCGGATCCAGAAACATACATTTCGTTGCATCCTGTCAACAAAAGTACTGCCAACAACATAATTATTAATCTAACCATTTTTCTTCTCCTCAAAAATTATAGTTTCTATACTTAAATTATACGGTCTTAAAGTAAAAAGCCAAGTGAAAGATCAGATTTTTTGGAAAAAATTTCTAGGATATTATAATATCCTCGTTTTCTAAAAATTCTTGAAAGGTCATTTAGCCTGTTTATTTAACGTTCCTCCGTACTTCCCGGCCAGAGAAGTTTATGAATCTGTAGTGAGAATTGAGCAGGAACTCGATCTTCTATCATTTTTTCGGCAAGTTGTCGGGGCCATCCTGCGGCTCTTTCTAATAATTTCGGAACTGAAAAATACTTTTTCAATTCTTCTACTGACATATCTTGAGGAGTATGATTGATTCCGCCCTCAACAGCTATAGCTGGACTAAAAACTTTCTTTGCTTCCCACTCAGGATGTTCTTTTATCACCTCTAAAGCTCGATTGTAATCGTTCCAATCTGAAATAACGAATTTGATTACGTCAATTTCGCGAAGACAGCTAAATGCTCTGGGATCCATTCTCTCTTCCATTCCAGAGGAAGGAAGTTTGTAGTCCATAACATACCGAATACTATGTCCAAAAGGAGGACGAATTGTACCATTCGTTTCTATAGATATTAGATGATCTTCCACCAATTCTAAACATAACTCCTTTACTCCTTCTTTCTGTAATAAGGGCTCACCCCCGGTAATTGTAACTTTAGGGAATACTACTTGTTCAACTATCTCATCTATTGTCATCCAATTTTCTGGTTTTGAAGGAATAGATTGAGGTGTATCGCAAGGATACTGACAATTTAAGTTGCATCCCTTCAATCTTATGAAAGTACATAGTTGACCCGCTCCGTCAAACGCATTAGCTTCTCCGTCTAAAGAATGAAAAATGGATTGAATATTCAACTTACTCATAATCTTTACCTTCCTATGCTATTAAGCCTCTAGTCAAAGCTTCAGCACACAACTTTGGATAAACAGGAAACTCGTCTGCGATTTTTAGCCCATGTACCTTTAATTGGCTAAGCTTTTCTGTAGCTTCCTCTTTTACCTTTTTTGGTAGAGATCTTTCTTCTAATATCGCAGACAATTGAAGAATCTTTTTCCTTTCTCTATCTGCTG
>Ga0272441_10014143_pt1 | contig 11372 bp, 9 predicted proteins | sample SSMProp6N_FD_193582 | JGI IMG/M metagenome (GOLD analysis project Ga0272441, IMG submission 193582) | Marine sediment archaeal communities from Little Sippewissett salt marsh, Falmouth, MA, United States - SSM-Prop-6N | ecosystem: Environmental > Aquatic > Marine > Wetlands > Sediment ... | reverse complement strand
CCGGGGTCAACAGAAATATTACAAAATTGCTGAAAACAACGAAAGCCCAGGTCCTTCACGCCGACGAAAGCCGGTCCAGGATCAGGCCGTGGAAGCGCTCTCCGGCTCCGCCGCTGTACACCCAGCCGAGATGGGCCAGGCAGCCGCCGCAGACCGCGTACTGCCAGGCGTAGCCCTTGAACCAGCTGTGCTCACTCGTGGGTTCCTCGGCGTCGAAGCAGCCCGGGGCTTCGCGGAAGCAGCCGATGCGGTACACGTAGCCGCCCGGGTTCACGAACGTGTGCTCGAAGGCGCCGCCTACGGATATGCGCTGCCTCCAGGTGGTGATGCGAAAACCGCACGCGCCGCAGCAGAGCCCTTTCTCCTCATCGACCGCCAATTCCTGGTCGAAGGAAGGCTCCCGGCTCTCCTCTCCGTTCTCCCCGTCTTTGAGGCAGTACCAAAGGTCCACGCCCATGGTACCATGTTAGCGGAAAATCCTTGCCTTGACAGCCCGCCGCTGTCATCCTATAGAGGATTCTGAGTGATCCGCGACGGAGGGATCCGCATGGCGGTTGTCGGAATAAACACCTTTCTCTGGACCACGGACTGGACCGAGCACGGCGGGGCGTCCGCGGTCCTCGACACGGTGGAGAACATCGGCTTCGATGCGGTCCAGATCCCCATCCTCAGCGTCGACTCCCTGGAGCCGGCGTGGCTCAGCCGGGAGATCTCGGACCGGGGCCTCACGTGCTGCATCTCGGCAGGCCTGAAGCCCGAGACCGACGTCACCAGCGAGGACCCGGGAACCCGCCGGCGCGGCACGGACTACCTGAAGCGGTGCGTGGAGATCGCGGAGGCAATGGGCTGCTCTTTCCTGAGCGGGTCATTTCATTCGGTCTTCGGCATGAAGCTGGACGAGCCGGTGGGAGAGCAGCGGTGGCTCCGATCCGCGGAGTGCCTGAAGGAGGTGGCAGCCGAAGCCGGACGCCGCGGCATGGATCTGGCCCTGGAGCCGATCAACCGCTACGAAAGCTTCCTGGTGAATACGGCTTCCCAGGCGGAGAAGCTCATCGGATTGATCGCAGAGCCGAACGTGAAGATCCAGCTCGATACCTTCCACATGAATCTGGAGGAGGAGGATCCCGCGGAGACGATACGGACGTTCGGGGATCGACTGATCCACTTCCACGTGGCCGAAAACCACCGGGGACGCTTCGGCAGGGGCACGGTGCCGTGGGACGCGATCTTCGCGAGCCTGGTTTCGATTGGCTACACCGGCGCCGTGGTCATAGAGTCCTTCGTCCCGGACGTGGCCGAGGTGGCCACGGCGGCCTGCATATGGCGGCGCATGGCTCCCTCCGCGGACGCACTGGCCTCCGAGGGGCTCGAATTCCTGAAAGGTCTGGCCGAGAAGCACGGGCTGTAAGGCAGAGGCCGGGAAAGACAGGCTGCGCGGAGTACCGTTCGGGCGGCGGAAGCCGGGAGCCGAAACCCGGCGTGAGAGAGATGGCAGACACCGAAAAAAAGCAGTTTCTCCTGGGCATCGACCTGGGAACCACCGGCCTCAAGGCGGGGCTCTTCGGCACTCAGGGAACACCCGCGGCCCTGGCCTACCGGAAGAACCCGTACGTCGACCTGCCCGAGGGCGAACGGGAGCAGTCCGCCGAGGAGTGGTGGCACGGCCTCTGCTCGGCCGTGAGAGAGCTGCTCGCCTGCTCTGAAATCGAACCCCGGCGGATAGCCGGGATCGGCGTCTGCGGCTTCCACCACTGCCCCGTGCTCCTCACGGCGGACGGCGCGCCCGCCCGCAGCGTTCTGCTGCTCCACGACCAGCGGCTCGTGGGGGCCCGGGAGGCCATGGCCCGGGAGGGATTGATCAATGCGATCGAAGGCCGCACCCGGAGCATGGTGAGCTCCGCTCATTTTCCTCCCATTGTCTACTACCTCCAGCGCCGTGAGCCCGGTCTCTGGGATCGGGTGCGGTGGCTGCTTCTTCCCAAGGACTACCTGCGGTATCGTCTCACGGGGGAGATCGCCACGGAAATCTGCGATGCCACCGGCACGAATCTGATCGAGCCGGGAGCCGCAGCGTGGTCCACGGAGCTGTGCCGGCTTCTCGCCGTTGATCGGCGGCTGCTCCCTCCCATCGGCATTCCCCGCGATCAGGCCGGGGCCGTGACTCCTGCCGCTGCCCGGGAGACGGGCCTCGAGCCGGGGACGCCGGTGGTCTACGGCGGCGGCGATTCTCACTGCGCCCTGCTGGGGCTCGGATGCGTGAACGGCGGCGAGACGGGCATGCTGCTGGGGACCAACAGCACGCTCCGCACCGTCTTCAGCCGCTTCGTCTCCCATCCCGAGATCAGGGTGTGGGTGCAGCATCACGTAACGGAGACCGGCTATACGGTTTCCGCCTCGAGCATGGCGGGGGCGTCTGTCCTGACCTGGGCGTGCGAAAACCTGGTCCCCGGCGTCGGGATGCACGGCGGAGAGGCCGGCCGGGGGGACCAAGACGCCGCGTACCAAAGGGCGGAGGCGCTGGCCTCCCGGTCGCCTCCGGGAAGCCGCGGCCTGCTCTTTCTGCCCTACCTCTACGGAGAGCGCTCCCCATTCTACGATCCCGAAGCGACCGGGGGCCTGTGGGGTCTCAGACACTTCCACGACGCCGGTGACATCCTCCGAAGCGTCTTCGAGGGGGTGGCGCTGAACATCGCAGGCTGCTACGAGCTCGTCGAGGAGTGCGCCGCCGCATCGACGGACACGCTCGCCACGATCCATCTGGGAGGCGGGGGAAGCGGGCCGGCGCTCTGGCACCAGATCATCTCCGATTGTCTGGACCGTCCGATCCGTGTTATGAAGGTCCGGGAGGCCGGCTCTCTAGGGGCGGCGCTGCTGGCCGGATTGAATGCCGGCATTTACGGCGATTTCGAAGAGGCGGTCTCGCGCTGTGTGCGGGAGGAGCGAGTCATCCACCCACAGGGTGACGCGGCGGCGCTCTACGGAGAGGCCAGACGAAAGATGAACGGAATCCGGGAAGGGGCGTGCGGATGGCAGGAGAGCTCCAGGGCAAAGCGGTATTGATCACGGGAGCGGCCGGGGCCATCGGCCGGGCGGTGGCGCTGCGCTTCGCCGCGGAAGGCGCGTCGCTCGGGCTGTGCGACTCCGAGGCGGGGCGCCTCAACGGCTTCGTCCAGGAGCTGCGGGCGGGCCCAGGGGAACCAGCGGCGGCGTCGGGGCAGAAGATCTTCGAAGCCGTGGTGGATGTCAGAGAATCGGCCCAGGTGGCGGACTTCGTCATACGGGCGGACGAGCTCTTCGGCGGGATCGACATCCTGGTCAACAATGCGGGGGTCACCGCGATCAGCAGGATCGACGAGACCACCGACGCCCAGATCGACACTATCATCGACACCAACCTGAAGGGATACCTCTACTTCGCCAGGGAGGTGGTGCGGGTCATGAAACGCCGCAACCGAGCAGGCGCAATCCTCATGATTTCCTCGAAGAACGGCCTGGAAGGGGCTTCGGAGAAGAGCGTGTATTCCGCCTCCAAGGCGGGCGAGCTGGCCATGGCGCGTTCCCTGGCCCGGGAGTTGGGCCGGTTCCACATCCGGGTGAACAGCATCTGCCCCGACGCGGTGCACCGGGGCTCCAAGCTCTGGGAGCGGGGCGGAGACTACAGCCGCGCCACCGCGCGGCGCTACGGCATCAGCGAAGAGCAGATACCGGAGTACTACAGAAAGCGCTGCAGCCTCGGGATCAACATCCAGCCGGAGGATGTGGCCTACGCGGCTCTCTTCCTGGTCTCCGAACGCTCCCGCGCCACCACCGGTGCCGTGCTCACCGTGGACGGAGGCGTGGCTTATGCCCGCTGAGGCATCGGAGCGGCTGCTTTACAAGGCGCAGCCGCTCGAACCGGGGTACAATCCCATCGCCGGGCCGCAGAACGCGGATCTCTCCCTCCTGGAGCTCGGGCGTGTGTGCCTCCCGAGCGGCGGTTCCTGGGAAGTCGAGACCGGCGGCCGGGAGCTCTGCTTCACGATTCTCTCGGGCCGGGGGAGCTTCCGGGTGCGGCCGGAAGGCCGCGGCCGGGAGCTCTACGCGGACGCCGGGGACCGCCCGGATGTCTTTTCGGGTGATCCGACCATGGTGTATGCCCCGAGAAACGCTCACGTCCGGGTCGAGGCCGGTTCCGGCGGACTCGACGCGGCGGTTTTCGCCGCACCGGCCAGGAGGGACACGAGTCCGACCTGCATTCGGGCCGCGGAGCAGAAGCGGCGCTCCTTCGGCGCCGCCAACTGGAGGCGGGAGGCCTGCATCGGCCTCGGAGAGGAGGTGGAAGCCGATCGGCTTCTGGTGGGCGAAACGTACAACCTGCCGGGAAGCTGGTCGAGCTATCCCCCGCACAAGCATGACACCTCCCACCCCCCGCAGGAAGAGCCCTACGAGGAGATCTACCTCTTCATGATCGATCCTCCCCAGGGATTCGGCCTGCAGCGTATCTACACCGATGCGGCCGAGCCCGACCGTCTGGACCAGGGCCTGGTGGTCGAGCACGGAGACGCCGTCGTGATCCCCCGGGGCTACCATCCCGTGGTCGCCGCCCCCGGATACCGCCTCTATTACCTGTGGGGTCTGGCCGGAAGCGGGCGCCGCTTCGGATCGTGGTCCGACGATCCGGCCCACACGTGGATCCGCGAGCTGGAATAGCTCCGCAGGAAAGCCGAACCGCACCTTCCGATGCGCGCCTTCCGCAACTCCGCCGCCGGCCAAAACAACGCTTGACAGGATCCTCGCTGCGGGCTAAATTGGGCTCATGTTTGCAGGAGGTCTCTTGGCAGCCCTATCCCTGTTGCTTAGCCTGGAGCTGCTCGGTCTTCGGGCCGGGGGCTCGGCAGGAAGAAAGGCTTGCCTGAGGCCGAAGGGACGCTGAGCGTCCGAAAGGTTCCAGGGCAACGAGCCCGCTGCCGAGTCCATCGGCGGCGGGCTTTTTTTTGCCCTGCTTTCAGGGGCCCAGGGCCGGCTTCCAGGGGCCTCGGCCCGCTCACACGACCCTTGCGCGGCGCGCTCAGCGGCGAGCCCTCGGCGCAGGGGCCTGGATGTATCGCAAGGAGGATCCGATCATGGGCAAGTATCGAGCAAGACCGGGGATCCGTCTCGAGGACCGCAGGTGGCCGGACGCCCGCATCGAAAGCCCCCCCGTCTGGTGCAGCGTGGACCTGCGCGACGGCAATCAGGCTCTGGCGGTGCCGATGAGCGTCTCGGAGAAAATGGACATGTTCCAGCTTCTGGTGGCGATCGGCTTCAAGGAGATAGAGGTGGGTTTCCCGTCCGCCTCACAGATCGAGTTCGACTTCATCCGCCGCCTTATCGGAGAGGGTCGCGTACCCGACGATGTCTCGCTGCAGGTCCTCACCCAGGCCCGGGAGCACCTGATAACCCGCACCTTCGAAAGCGTGAAAGGCGCGCGCAGCGCCATCGTGCACCTCTACAATTCGACCTCTCCACTGCAGAGACAGGTGACCTTCGGCATGTCCAGGGAGGAGGTAAAGGAGCTTGCCGTGCGCGGCGCGGAGCTCGTCAAGTCACTCGTCCCCACCTTGACCGGCACCCGCGTTCGCTTTGAATACTCTCCGGAAAGCTTTTCCGACACGGAGATGGAATACGCTCTGGAGGTGTGCGAAGCGGTGAGCGATGTCTGGCAGCCCACTCCCGACGATCGGATCATCCTCAACCTTCCCGCTACGGTGGAGGCCGCCACTCCCAACGTCCACGCCGATCAGATCGAGTGGTTCTGCCGCCACGTCAAGGATCGCCGCAAGGTCGTGATCAGCCTTCACACTCACAACGATCGGGGCACGGGTGTGGCGGCCACCGAGCTGGCTCTCATGGCGGGGGCCGACCGAGTGGAGGGTACCCTCTTCGGAAACGGCGAAAGGACCGGCAACCTGGACATCGTCACCACGGCCTTGAACATGTACAGCCAGGGAGTGGACCCGGGACTGGATCTGAGCGATCTCCCCCGGATCAGGGAGGTCTTCGAGCGATGCACCCGGATGGAGGTCCCTCCGCGCCACCCCTACGCCGGAGATCTGGTCTTCACGGCCTTCTCGGGCTCCCACCAGGACGCCATCAAGAAGGGCATGGACCGCCGAAGAAGGGAGAAGGCGCCCGACGCGCCGTGGGAAGTGCCGTATCTGCTGGTCGATCCGGAGGATATCGGTCGCAACTACCAGGCCATAATCCGCATCAACAGCCAGAGCGGCAAGGGGGGCGTGGCCTACGTCATGGACAGGGACTACGGCTTCGAGCTTCCCAAGAAGATGCATCCCGAAGTAGGGGCCATGGCCAATCGATTGGCCGACGACGCCGGCCGGGAGCTCACGGGTATGGAGGTGTACGAGGCGTTCCGCAAGGAGTTTCTGAACACCGGGGATCCTCTGTATCTGACCGAGTTCAACCTGGAAAGAGGAGGCCGGGACCAACGCTCCGTGGAGTGCCGCGCCCGGGTGGCGTACGGAGGCAAGAAGAAGACCATTCACGGCCGGGGAAACGGGCCCATCGACGCTTTCGTCCACGCCATGGACTCCCAGGGGTGGAAGGACTTCCAGCTGCTGGACTTTCACGAGCACTCGATAGGAGAGGGCTCGGAAACCGAGGCGGTGGCCTATGTCCAGATTGAGACCAGAGGCGGGCAGCGGTTCTGGGGCGCCGGCCGTCATACCAGCATCAATCTTGCCGGCCTGAAAGCCCTGATCAGCGCCTACAACCGCTCCAGGAGCGCCTGACCCCGGAATAGCCCCCTGGGCAGGTCCACTGCAGACCGTTGCATTTCTCCAGAAATCGGATAGAATAGGGACGTCTCTCTCAAGCGCAGGAAGCATTCCTCGAGTCCAAAGGACGATGTTCATGAGCGTGGAACTAAGACAGGTTACTTCGATACGCGACCTCAAGAAATTCGTGAGATTCCCGTACGGTCTCTACAAGAATCACCCCTACTACGTACCCCCTCTCATCCAGGCCGAAATGGAGAACCTGCGGTGGAAGGACAACCCGGCCTACGATACCTGCGAGGCCAGGTACTGGGTGGCCTGCCGGGACGGGGAGATCGTGGGCAGGATCATCGCCATCATCAACAGGGACTACATAAGCAAGTGGGGCAACAAGTACGGGCGGTTCGGCTGGATAGACTTCATCGACGACAGAGAGGTCTCCGCCGCCCTCTTGGGCGCGGCGGAGAAGTGGTGCCGTGAGAAGGGTATGGTGGGCCTCCACGGCCCGCTCGGTTTCACCGACTTCGACAAGGAAGGCATGCTCGTGGAGGGCTTCCAGGAGCTGGGCACACAGCCCATGCTGTACAACTACCCCTACTATCCGAAGCATCTCGAGGCCCTGGGCTACGAGAAAGACGCAGACTGGCTGGAGTTCGACGTCAAGAAACCCGACGTAATCCCGGAGAAGATCCTCCGGATACAGGAGCTGGTGCTCAAGAGGAGCAAGCTCAGGGTCTTGACCGCCCGGTCCAAGAAAGATCTCGTTCGCTTCGGCCGCGAGGCGATAGCCCTGGTCAACGAGGCCTACAGCGATCTGTACGCTTTCGTGGAGCTCACGGACTCCCAGATGGACCTGTACCTGAAACGCTACTTCGCCATGCTCGATCCGAAGTACACCAAGGGGATCATAGACGAGGGCAACCGGCTGGTGGCTTTCGGCGCCGCCATGCCGTCTCTCTCCAGAGCTCTGCAGAAAGCCCGCGGCAGGCTCCTACCTTTCGGGATCCTGCACATCTGGAAGGCCCTGACTTTTCCCAAGACCCTGGACATGTATCTCATTGCCGTGAAGAAGGAATACCAGCGGCGGGGTCTGGCGGCGGTGGTGCTGGCCGAAATCACCAAAGAGGCCTTTGCCCACGGGATCACAAAGGCCGAGACCAGCGGCGAGTTGGAAGACAACGATCAGGTTCAGGCCCTCTGGAAGCACTTCCCCACGCGGCAGCACAAGAGAAGACGCGTCTATCTCAAGCTGTTCGAATAACGGCGCATGATCTACCGCCTCCTCGAGCTCACGAGACGCCATTCGCTGGCGGTCATTCTCGCATCCACCGCGATCACCGTCTTTTTCGGCGTGTCGCTGTTGAACATACAGATCGATGCCGACATCACGAGCTTCGTGGCGGATGACGAAGAGATTACCCGCCTGATGCAGGAATACGGCGGCGGTGGTGACATCGAAGACAACTACCTGGTCGTTGCCGCAAACGCGCCCGACCCGTTTCGACCGGAGGCTCTGCGCGTTTTCGCCGAAGTGATCGGGCGCCTCGAAGCGCTGCCGGAGATCCACCCGGGGATAACACCGTTCAACCTGATCACCTTCGCCAAAGAGGGCAGGCGGCTGGCCGTTCGGCCCGCGGCCCCCGGCGGGGAGGCCCCGCGGACCGAGGCGGAGCTGTCCGCATTCCGGCGGAGGCTCCTCGAGACGCCGTTTGCACGGAATCTGGTCGTTTCGGAGGATGGGACCACTCTGGTGGGTTTTTTCCCGGCCGAAATCCCGGAGAACAACAGCCGGGTCGCGGAGGCCATCGAGACGACCCTGTCGGATCTGGCTCCGTACTACACGGTGCATATCACGGGAACGATCCCCTTCATGGCCACAACGGAGTCCTATCTTTCGCGGGACCTTTCCCGCCTCCTGCTCTTCGCAGTAGTGGTCATCCTGTCAACGTTCTATCTCGGTTTCCGTGCCGCACGCGCGGTCTTTCTTCCCCTGCTCGTCGTTCTCATGGGAACGGTGTGGAGCCTCGGATTCATGTCCCTGGCGGGTTTCGCCCTGACGACGATCAGCGTCATCATCCCGCCGCTGGTCCTGGCCCTGGGCAGCTCCTACAGCATCCACATACTCAACCAGTACTACAGGGAGGCCGGCGATCCCCACAAGGACGACAAATGGATCGGAAAGGCCATTGTCCATGTGAACCGGACCATCCTGCTGGCCTCCGCAACCACGGTGGCGGGACTGCTGAGTCTTCTGGCGGTCAGTGTGAAGCAGAGCCGGGAGTTCGCCGCCGCAACCAGTGTGGGGATCATCGCCTGTGCCGTTCTCTCCCTCTTTTTCCTGCCCGCCGTCCTCCAGCGCCTCAAGGCGCCCGCTCGGAAACAGACGACGCAGGTGCTGCACGGTCCTCTCACCCGCCTCATGAGCCGGCTCGCGGCCGGTGCTCTGCGGGCCAGATACGCGGTTGCTGCCGCGGCGCTCGCCATGGTGGGGCTTTTCGTCTACTCCGTTCAGAGGCTGGAATACAACACCGACGCCATGAGCTATTTCCCCCAAGATGCATCCGTGGTACGGGACATGCGTTTCTTCACCGAGAAGATCGGCGGCTTCGAGGAGATCGCCGTTACCCTGACCGCACCGGACGGCCGGAAGGACTACTTCCTCGAAACCGAGGTCCTGCGGGGGCTCGCCCGCATCGAGGACCGGTTCGCGGCTCTTCCCGATGTCTGCTACGTCTCCTCGTTCGTGGGGTACCTGAGACACCTGAACGACGTCATGAACGGCTCCTACGCCGTACCCGAGACCCGGGCGCTCACACTCCTGCTCTCCCGATACGTCAGGCTGATCTCCGCCGGAGAAACGGCGAACAGCCTTTTCCGCTCCCTGGCCAACGAGGATTTCTCGGCAGTGACCGTGAAGATGAGGATCTACGGCAGTGAACGGGGCGCCTTTATCGACGAGATCGAGCTCAGGGCGCTGCTGGAGCAGCTCGATCTCGTCCTGGATGAGGAGCTGCCGGCCGAGATCGGAGTCCGGCGATGGGGCGCGATTCTGCGCTACCTCTCGCTCTCCAACGTGCTGCAGCGGGACTCGATCAAGTCCATGCTGATCGCGGCGGCGGCGATCCTGATCATCACGACCGTGGCCTTCCGGTCCGTGCTCTTCGGGCTCTACGCCCTGATTCCCCTGGCCGTGGGGGTGATGTTCAACCTCTCCTTCATGGTGGTGGCCGGGATTCCGTTGGACATGATCACGATCATGGTTTCCAGTGTAGCCATCGGGGTAGGGGTGGACGATTCGATCCACTTCCTCATCCAGTACCGCAGGCAGCTTTCCGAAAACCCCGGCGACATCGCCACGGTGATCGGCAACACCATGAGGATAACCGGCAGACCCATCGTGTTGACCACCCTGTCGATCGTGGCCGGGCTGAGCATCCTGGGATTCGCCGTGTTTCGTCCGATCATCTACTTCGGCCTCCTGGTGGTGCTCACTCTTGCGGCGACCTGCCTGGGCACGATCATCGTTCTCCCGGCCGTGCTGTCTTTCCGCCGCAGCGCCGGCTCGCGGACTCATCGCCAAAGCCGCGAAAAACCACTAAGATAGTCAACAAGATCACGGATCGCCGCGGGAGTCGCTTCGACGGCCCCGGAACGCCGAAACGTCCGGAGAGACCTCTGCAAGGTTGGGTATATGAGGCATTCCAGCTATTTCAGACTGCTCAAGATCTACTCGGATCTCTGGGCCCGGAGAAACTGCCGCGTCATCATGTCCGGAGAGGAGAAGCTCGACGCCGCAGGGCCGCGGATATACGTGGTGAGCCATCCGACCACGTGGGACCTCCCGCTGCTGGCCCACTTGGCAAGGAACAACTTCTACGTCGTGGTTGCCGAAGGACCGTTCGCCCATCCACTCGTCGCATGGCTGTTCCGGGGAGCCGGTTTCATCGAGCTGCAGTCCGATGACAGCGCCAAAGCCATTCAGCATTCGTGTCAGATCATCCAAAGCGGAAGGCCGCTGATATACTCCCTGAAGGGCTTTGGCGTCGACTACGGGGAGGACGTCAGACCAAGAACCGGCAGCATCAGGATCGCCCATTACTCCGGGGCGGACATCTACCCGGTTCATCTTATGATCGAGGAAGGCAAGCGGATTTTCAAGTACTACCGAAAATCCGAGACCGAGAGTCACAAGTATACCGTGTTCTCCGACACACTCTATTTCGTGACCTTCTGCGAACCGCTGCGCTACAGCGAATACGCGAAAGGCGACATGGAATACGAGGACTACAGGGAAATCGCCTACGGGATAGAAGAGACGTTCGTGCAGCAGCAGCGCCGCATCGAGAAGCAGCTCGAGGAGGACCGCGAGTACTACCGCGGCCTGAAGAGGAGAGGGGGATCGAAGAAGCGCGTCTTTTTTTGAGAGCCGGGGTGAGACGGGCCGACGCCGGGACCGCCGATGTCTCAGCGGATGCGCGGCGGCTGTACGAGCGGTTGCGCAGCGGCTCTAGCGGCGGTGGTACCGCACGTAGACGAAAACGTCGTCACTGACGCCCAACATGGCATGGACAACGGCGGGATAGAGGATCGAGTCGGTCAAGAGAGCGATCAGTGCGAAGA
>Ga0272441_10014142_pt1 | contig 11372 bp, 4 predicted proteins | sample SSMProp6N_FD_193582 | JGI IMG/M metagenome (GOLD analysis project Ga0272441, IMG submission 193582) | Marine sediment archaeal communities from Little Sippewissett salt marsh, Falmouth, MA, United States - SSM-Prop-6N | ecosystem: Environmental > Aquatic > Marine > Wetlands > Sediment ... | reverse complement strand
CAAAGCAAACGCGCGTCAAGTCGAGGGCCCCGTCACCGGTGTTCTTCAACTCGATGAACTCGTAGTCGTCGTTGTCTCCACCATCAGGCGGATTCTGCGGGTTGTACATCAGTTCCGTGACCCGCAGATTGGCCACCGTCCCCTGCCATCGGCCATCACCGGCTACGAACTGGATCGGCTCGGACCAGCGACTCCAGCGCCCCGTGGTGTCCTTGACCCGGCAGCGAACGCGATAGGTCCGACCCGGCCTGACCGCATCGGCAGGAATGATTACGGCGGTTGCCTGCGGATCGGTGATCTCCTCGCTTTCCCAGATGGCATGGATCTCGTACCGACCTCGCTTACCGCGTTCGATGGGATACGCCCACGTGTCCATCGGTGGGCTGTCAGGTGGTTCATTGTCGGCGTCCTGCTCTACGACGAGACTGGCATCGATGGACATATCGCTGCTGCTCAATGTGGCGTTCAGCGCCTGGATCGCGAGGACGTTGGCACCCTCCCTGAGATAAACATGAGGGTCATCCAACGTGAATTCCTGCCAGACCGCATTGCCTACGGCAGGCGCGCCGCTGACGTCGTTGTACGCCCGGAATCCCGCTGATACATTGACGCGGGCGACTTCCGTCCCGTTGATCCAGGCAATGCAGCCGTCATCCACGTAGACCTTGAATGTGAGCGTGTCGATCTCGTTCATGTCCGGGACCGTGAATGTCCGCCGCAGGTATACCGTGGAATAGTTCGCGCGCATGTCGTTAAGAACCGTAAGGTCGTCGTTGTCACCGTAGCCGATGCTGGTTTGTCCCAACTGCCAGGCGCGGTCGTCGTAGTCGCGCTGCCGCCAGGCATCTACCGGATCCGAAGGCTCACCCGCGTCACCTGTGACGTACCTCCAGAGTGAGCTTTGAGCGGCTACGAGAGTGGCCCCGTTGGTGCCGGCAGGATCGCCCGGAGGCTCGATGGGAGGGACGATACGCGCATACGCTTCGACCTCTGCGATGCGCCATTGCAACGCCGCAAAGCTGCCCTCGCCTTGGAGATCGGCGTGCTCGCCTGTCAAAAAGGCCAGATCGTCCGCGGGATATCCCTCCGCGCCGACATAGGTCACCATCGGACGGATGGGCACATCCGGATCGACAAGCAACTCGTTGAACTGGGTGCCGCCGTAGCCGGGAGGTATGACGAAATCCTTGATATACCGAACCATGCCGGCGAAATCCGCAGAGACGAGAACCCGTGCGTACCCATGGAACCCCGGATAGATGTCCGCTCCCGGAAACGGTGTTCTATAGAACAAACCCGGCGCCGAGCCGCTGCGGTCTCTCGTGCGCGGGTTGTAGTCCCACATGGCCCGATCCACGTCGGCCATGGAATAGGGTAGATTGGGGTCCGCCACGATGGCCGCAAGTTCGTCAACCAATTGCCAGAGCTGATCTTGATTGAACAGCAAATCCTGAAGCTCCCGCCCCCGATCCTGGAAGGCGATCCTCGCCCCCGGGTGCTGCAGGACCTTCCTGAACTGCTCGAGGGTGCTATGAGATTGAATGCCCTTGGGACCCCAGCGGGCGAACTCTTCGTAGAGCAGGTCCACGTCCCAGGGCAGCATCCACCACCGGTCGGTCTCAGGCTGGTGATAGTACACGCAGTTTTCCTGCTCCCGCAAGTCCGAGTGGTTGATCACTTCCACCACCGCTCGGTAACTGTAGTAGGCATCCAGGTTGACGTGTCGCTGCCACCAGGAGAGGGGCTGGATGGGATTGGCCTTGTTGTACCCGCTGCCGGCGCTGATGAAACTCTGCAGGTCGGACTTATCCGTCGGCTGCGTCGGACCCTGGTTGAGGCTGTAGTGGGCACCCTGCATCTTGTATACATTGCCGTCCGGCAAGTCGTGCTCGTCGAGAAACTGGTTGTTGGGATTCTCGAAGGCCAGATAGAGTCCCCACAGATCTCCTTCGTACTGATTCGCCGGATCGATCTCCTGCGGTGCATCAATCACGCGAAGCTGAAACCAGGCGGTATTGGGGGCCGGCACGCCCACCATGTTGAAAAGTCGGAAGGCAATCGCTTCGTCCATGCCGGCCATCCCGCGATTCTGCGGGGCCCACGGGGAGCTGAGGCCACTGACATTCAGTGTCTTGATCGGCGTGGCGAACCTGCTGCCGTAGTCATCGCGCGCCTGAAAAAAGTGACCTCGATTGAACCGAAGCTTCCACTTGTTCTTGCCGCTGACGTACGTCGAGTTCTGGCCTCGGATTCGATAGTGAATGTGGTCGTAGACGTACCCATCGTAGACCAGCGTTCCGGCGAAGCGATAGCCGCTGTTTCGGTAGGCCGAATTGTATTGGCAGTCCAACACGTCGGATTCCCTGGAAATCAGATGGTAGACTGGTAGCGAGCCCATCACGTCGGAGCCGAATTCGACGACCTCACCCAGCGGGCCAGGCTCGCCAGGCTTGATGGCGCCCCGCCAGGCGGGCACCCCGTCGTAAACGAAGTACGCGAAGTTAGGCTGGGGATCGTCCGGATATGGCACGCGCACCGACAATCCCGCGCCATCGGAAGCGGTGATCCGGTAGCGTATGAGGCGCCGGTGAATCTGCATCAGCCCGGGCAGCCGGACCGTGTAGATGTGATCCTCCGCTTGAAGGTCCCCGTCGAGTCCGTCATCGTGCATCGCAATCGCGGTCCAATTCAACAGAAACTCCGGGTCGGTGAGCCGTATGTACTGACCCGGCGCCACAATCTGCACCTCCAAGGTCACGTCCACCACGCCATTCGGATCGGTCACTTTGGCGGAGATCGTCATCACGTCACCCGACCTGGGTTGCTGCGGCCGGTGCCGGACCTGGCGAATGTGGGGAGGGGCGTTGTCGGCATAAACAAGCGTATTATTCGCGCCCGGGGTGGGATAGCCGGACCGCCAACTGCCCGCCAGGTCGTTGTCCAGACGGGAGTTGATCAGTTGCATGGAATGACCCGTGCCGGGATAACTGCCGTTATCCGGGACCGCATCACCCACCGTGGGCCAGGGAAACCCAAGCTTGTAGTCAACGCGGTCGATCTCTGCCCCCTGGCCATTGCGAAGCTCGATTTCCTCTCCTTCGTTGTTGAGCTTGCCTTCGTAAGGCCCGAGGAGCAGATGCGAACTGATGACCGATCGCCGCGTGTTTCCCCATTTCGCATAAACCTCGGCGGGCTGTTGAGCGACGATGATGTAGCCACCTGCAGGCAGTGTCGATCCGGGCGGGAATCGGTACGAAATGCCGTCGCTAAAATACCACCCGGACAGATCCACCGCCTGATCGCCGAAGTTGTGCAACTCCACGAACTCCACCAACTCGGTCTTCACGTCCGGATTCACGTGAATCTCATTGATCACGACGTCCGCTTCGTGTGCATCGCAACGCCGAAGGCCGAAAACTGTTACAACTGAAAACGCAAGCGAACATAAGATGGTACGTTTAAAGCTAAGCATATCATCATCATAGCAGAAAATTGCCCTGTATTGATGGCCATTTTCGGCCCAAACTGTGCCGCGTGTGCAATGAATCATCCTGGCAGGGTCAAGCTGCGGTTCGTTGTGTTCTCCAGTAATCGCGCCAAGGAAAACTCTCGCACACGTGCCCCGCTGCACTGCCCGAAGCCTCTCGTTCTCCGATTCAACGACAGTGACACAGGCAATCTCGAACGAAACCCAAGCCTGCCGCCCAGCCACGGTCTCGCCAAAATCGTCTTTTGCAGCTTGACGCGGTAACATGCGTTCAGGTATTGTCGTAGCATGCAAGATGTAGGAATATAGTATGTGCAATCACATGTAGACTCCTCGCCAATCTGACACCCGCGTCCAATGCACATAAAGGAGTAAACCCGTGATGAGAGCAAACAGTAAGATACTGTCCACGTCAGTTATCGGGATCATGCTCGTTATCGCTGGCATGGGAGCGGGCGCAGAGATCTTCGTCGCTCCATCCGGTAACGATGCGAATCCCGGTACCGAGGCCAGACCGTTTGCCACGCTACGGCGTGCTCAGCAAGCTGCACGTGCCGTGGCGAGGCAGGAGCCGGTCACCGTGCTACTCGAAAGCGGCACATACTACTTCCCCGCCCCGCTTGTCTTCGATCGCCGGGATTCCGGGACTGCCTCGGCGCCGGTGACTTACAGGGCGCACTCCGACGGTGCCGTTACAATCAGTGCGGGCTGTCCCCTGGAGCTGCACTGGAGGTCCCACAAGGATGGCATCTGGCGCGCCGACGTGCATTCTGACATGCAGATTGACCAGCTCTTCATCAACGGCCAGCGGCGCCATGTGGCGCGCTGGCCCAATTTCCGAGAAGGCGACTACGGCGTCGACACGGGCTACAGCAAAGGTCTCACGCCTGTCGCGGGCGCGCCTGTCAGCCAGGTCACGCCGCCGTTACAGAACTGCGCGGGTTTTGCCTTCGACCCCAATCGATTCACGGCGCGTAAATGGGCCCAACCGGAAGGCACCATGCTGCACGTGTTTCAAAGCCACGGCTGGGGCAACATGCAATGGCGGCTGGCCGGCGTAGATTACGAAGCCCCATTACTCAAGCTCGGTCACGGAGGCTGGCAAATCGGAACGCTCTGGCATCAGTCACGCGTCAACTGGGTCGGACCCAACTCCAGGTACTATATCGAGAACGTCTTTGAGGAGTTGGACGTGCCGGGCGAGTGGTACCACGACGCCGACAAGCAGGTGCTCTACTACATGCCGGTCGAGGGCGAGGACCTCACCGTAGCCGAGGTCGTGGCCTGCGGCCTGAAAGAACTCGTGGTATTCGAGGGGACAGCAACACAGCCGGTCAGGCATCTTCACCTGCGCGGGCTCTCCTTCCGGCACACCGGCCGTACGTTGATGCAGCCATACGAAACCCGCCTTCGCGGCGACTGGGCGATCGCGCGCCGGGCCGCGGTTCGCATCGAAGGAGCCGAGCACTGTTCCGTGCGAGACTGCGAATTTGTTGCCCTCGGGGGCAACGCGGTGCTGCTGAGCAACTACAACCGCTACGTACGTGTGAGTGACTGCCTGTTTACGAATATCGGGGACAGTGCCGTGTTGGTCGTGGGCAACGACGACGCGGTGCGAGAGCTCCGCGTCCATCGGAACTATCACGTGCCCCTCGACCAATTGACCGACCTGGAACCGGGCCCCAAGTCGCCCAACTACCCCGGCGACTGTTACATCCACAATAATCTGATGTACCGGCTCGGCTTGTTCGGCAAGCAGGTGGCGGGCGTGTACCTCTCTGCGTGCAAGCGAATTCACGTCAGCCACAACACCATCTGCCTGATTCCGCGGGCGGGCATTTGCATCAATGACGGATGTTGGGGCGGCCATATCATCGAGTTTAACGATGTGTTCCTGGCGGTCTTGGAGACCTCAGACCACGGACCGTTCAATGCGTGGGGCCGCGACCGCTACTGGCAATCTCTCCATCGCGAGAACAGTCCCTGCGATATGTCGCTCTCCCGCAAGTACGCCCTCCTGGACAACTACCTGCCCACGGTCATCCGCAACAACCGTTTCGTGGACGACGGCTTCAGTTGGGGCATCGACCTGGACGATGGAGCCTCCAACTACATCGTCACCAACAACTTGTGTCTGGGTTGCAGCGTCAAGCTGCGTGAGGGCTACTTCCGCCGCGTAGAGAACAATATCTTCGTGGGCCCCAACCCGCCAAACAAGCATTGTTGCTTTGCCGGCAGCGACGACGTCTACACCAACAACATCTACGTCAATACGCGCAACCATTGGGCCCTGAACCGAGGTCCGTCCACCGAAGTATTGCCCAAAGAGATCGATCGCAACGTCTATTTCACCGACGCCGGCGACAATGCTCTCTTCGGCTACCGCGGCCCAATGCCCGGAACCGACACACGGCGAAGCGTCTCCCTGTCGTTCACCGAGTGGCAAACGCTCGGGGCCGACGAGAACTCTGTGCTCGCCGACCCCCTCTTCTTCGGCGCGGATAGGCAAGACTTCCGATTACAGAAGGGCTCACCCGCGCTCAGATTGGGCTTCAAACAGTTCCCGCTGGATCGGTTCGGCACACAGAACGAAGCCTTTCTGACCATTATTAGCGAGCAGGGCCTGCATACGTTGGCGCAGCTCGGCAATGCGGCGGCAACCTCTATCTGGATGGGCGCTCACATACGCCCGGCAGACGGCTACCGAACACACTCGGAGATACGCGACAGGTCAGCATCGACCGATAAACGTTAACCTCACTACACAAGGAGCACCTATGAACAGTCACGCACGTTACCTCCTACTGGTATCGGTTCTCGCCCTGCTCATCTTCGCTGGTTGCGCCGGCAAGAACACCAAACGCGTGGGCATGGTCATCGGCCTCAAAGCCGATAAGATCGCACAATATCGAGAGCTTCATGCGGACGAAAATCCCGGTGTCCGGGACCTGCTACGCAAGTACCACATGAGAGAATTCAACATCTTCCTGGTTAAGATGGACGACGGCAACTACTATGAGTTTGGCTACTACGAGTATACGGGCAAGAACTACGAGCAGGACATGGCCAAACTCGCTGCCGAGCCGCGCAACGTCGAGTGGCTCAAGATCTGCGACCCCCTGCAGACCCCGCTGGCCGGCGAGCAGTCCTGGAAAATCATGGAACAGGTCTACTACAACGAATAGCGGCATATGAAACAATCGACGCCGGCCGAAAAGAAAGCAGTTCAGGATTCCAAGCCGGACAGATTCGGTTCCAGTCTCTTGTTTTCCCGAATCAGCTCATCCATCGTCAGCGTCGTATGCCTGGTAGCGGCTTCTCTGCCAAGGATGGAGGCCAGATTAGAGTTCACACTGGCTTCGACCGTTGGATTATCGAAAGCACCTTCTGTGATGCTCTTGTGGAAGAGACGAATATTTTCCTGCGCGCCCCACCGATAGATATCAGGCTTGTCGCCGCCCTTATATCCGCCCTTGTTGCTGCGAATCCAGTTCTTCTCGGAGTATCGTGCCTCCATGTAGCCGTGCTGGCCGTAGACATCGCAGTAGCCGATACGGCTGTTGAGATTCCTGAAATGCTCCCCCGTATGATTGATGATTAACCGGTCGCCCTTGAATCGATAGGTAACCGAGTAGATATCCCGTGTATTGCCATGCGGGTCGGGACGCACAACTGCGGCACTTCCGCTGGCGCTGACCGGGATCTCTCCGGCGATCCACAGGGCCGCGTCGATGGCATGTATCCCCGAATTGACCAGCTTTCCCCCGCCAAGCTCGACGTCATTGGCCCAAACCAACCCTTGCAGCCGTCCGGCTATGGTCTCTTCCAGAGGAGGATCCCGATAGCCCTCGTCGTCGTAGTACGATCGAATAAAGTTGATCTCGCCTATGATGCCGTCTCGAACGCGTTTGACGCACTCGACCAGATACGGATTCACGCGCATCTGAAAATCCACCAGGAAGACCTGCTTCTGCCGCGTCGCCTGCTGTCCGGCCCTCTTGATTGCCATCGTGCCCGGCACATCCACCGCTACGGGTTTCGCAACGTAGACGTGACAACCGGCATCAACCGCCGCCGCGGCATGATCGGGAAAACAGTAAGGCGGCGTCTCCAGTACCACTGCCTCAACGCCCGAGGCGATGAGCCGCTTATAGCCAAGCAGTCCGCTGAAGCGCCGTTCTTCGGCGACGCCGAGCCGTTCACCCACCCGGCTCACGACGTTGCCGAAATAATCGCATGCGGCGTGAATCTCATACCCTCCGTGCTCTTTGAAGAAGTTCGCGATCATCCTGCCTCGTCCGCCCAGGCCGATGCAACCGACCTTGATCCTGGAGTTGGCCTCAGTCCCGCGAATCTGCTTTGAAGACAAGATGACGAATGAAGCGGCCGCCGCCGTTCTTTTCATCAAGTGCCTTCGTGTAAGATCCTTGCGTCTTCTCATGCTCATCGTGCACCTCACAGCAAATCGAGGAAGTACCGATTCAGTATGCGATCACTGACGTTGCAGTGCCAGGCCGGCCGCCTCAAAAACCTCATGTTCTGCTGAGATCCTTGGAACCTTAGCATCGTGACATCGCCATGTCAAGGCAGGACCTGTATTCAGCGAGGCGCCGGATCGCTTCGCCATAGGCAAGCCCACTGCCCCCCTCCGGGGCAAGTCGTCGCAGAATCAGCGTAACCAAGTCTTGGCATTTTACGACGAGACCTTATACTGACACTCGGACAGCCTGGGAGTATGTTCAGGTATGGCCAAATGGAACGCTGGTTCGTAGTGACCGGCCCGGCGACGGAAACCCGGTCACTCCTCAGTTGTTAGTGTAAGTCCATATTGAAAAAGGAGCAACCGAGAATGAGAGTTAAAGTCCATGTTGCATACGTCGTCTCTGCGTGTATTCTCGGCTTCGTCGCCGCGCCGAACGTTCGTGGCCAGAATTCTACGGAACGAATTCTGGAGAAGGCCGAATCGCGACTGCGCGCGATCTACGATCGAGGAGAGTTTCGCCCCCGGAGATACCGCGCCAATTGGCTTCCTGACAGTTCGGGATACACAACCACAGAGCCGGTCCCCGGGAAGGATGAATCGATGCTGGTACGCTACGACGTCGCCAGCGGCAAACGCACCGTGCTGGATCCGTCTGACAAAAAGCAAGGCGGCGCATCGAACAACACCTCTCCTGACGGCCGACATGTGATCTACTCCGATGGGGGCAATTTGCACGTGCGCGACCTGCGCAATGACCAGAGCATTGCCCTCACCAACGATGCCGACGGCAACTCGGTTTCAAACAGCCGGGCTGCCTGGAGCCCCGATGGAACGCGGATCGCCTACGTGCAATCAGACTCCTCCCGCGTCAAGCTCAGATCAACGCTCATCCCGGGCGACCCGTCATACCCGAAAGTAAGGGAAGTCCGATTCGCCAGGGTGAGCGGGACCATACCGACCTTGCGTGTCGGCGTTGTCGATGCCAGGGGAAGTGAGACACGCTGGCTTCCCATTCCCATGCCCTCGGAGGGCTTCTATCTGGGGCAGGTAAGCTGGGCCGGCAATTCCACCGAACTACTGGTGGAGAAGCTGAGCCGATTCAGGGATAAGCGTGAGTTCCTCCTCGCCGACGTCCACACCGGCGCCATCACGTGTATCTTCCGGGAGTCAGATCCGGCCTGGGTCATCGCGAGCTACGCCAAAAACGCTGGGCTGGAGTGGATCGATGACGGCCGCGCGTTCATCGTGCTGAGCGAAAAGGACGGCTGGCGGCGCGCTTACGTCTACTCACGCGACGGAAAGGAACTGCGCGTACTAACGCCCGACGCGAGCGACATCATCGAACGGGGAACGGTTGACGAGGCGGGAGGCTGGTTCTACTACTACACGTCGCCTGAGAATGCAACCCAGAAGTATCTCTATCGTGTGCGATTGGACGGGACCGAAGGGCCCGAGCGGATCACCCCGTCGAGCCAACCCGGCACCCATGACTACGATTTGTCCCCGAACGCAAAATGGGCATTTCATACGTGGTCGACATTCGATACGCCCCCAGTCACTGAACTCGTGCACATGCCCGACCACCGGGTCGTGCGCATCCTTGAAGACAACAAAGAGCTGCGCGAGCGGATGAGCCCGTTGATCTCTCAGCCAACAAAGTTCCTCCAGCTCGACATCGGCAACGGCATTGTAATGGACGCGTGGATGATCAAACCCGACGATTTCGACCCTGCACGAAAATACCCCGTTTTCGTATATGTGTACGGAGAACCACATGGACAGACCGTACTGGATGCGTGGGGGCGCTCTCAGGCCGATTTCCATCGCGCGATCGCCAGCCTCGGCTACCTTGTGGTGTCCATCGACAACCGGGGCACACCGGCGCCAAAGGGAGCCGCATGGCGACGATCCATATTCGGCAGCCTGGGCCCTCTCTCCACGGAGGAGCAGGCGACGGGCCTCAAAGAACTGGCGCGGACCCGGCCGTACGTCGACTTGTCCCGGGTGGGCATCTGGGGTTGGAGCGGCGGCGGTTCAAATACACTCAACGCGATGTTCCGAAAGCCCGATGTGTATGACGTGGGGATCGCCGTTGCACCCAAGCCTCAGCCGCATCTCTACAACGCTTGGTTCCAGGAGATCTACATGAGCACGCCGGAGGTGAATCCCGAGGGATACCGCCGGTCTGCTCCAATCAACTTTGCCGAAGGCCTGAAAGGAAACCTCCTGATCGTTCACGGAACCGGCGAAACCAACACACATATCCAGATTACCGAAGGGCTGGTCGACCGCCTCATCGAGCTTGGCAAACGATTCGATTACATGGCATATCCCAATCGGGACCACGGAATCCGCAAAGGCAGCGGCACGTCCGTACATCTGCGCATGCTCATCGCGCGGTATCTTGTCGAACATCTGCCGCCCGGTCCGCGCTAAGACCCGCGCGGCCCTTTCGCCCGTTCAGGTTGCACAACTCGTCCGTGACGATTCGTTGCACGCTCGAGGCTGTCCTCGGCTGGCTGCCATCGTTCTCGATGCCGGCAACATTCGGCATCGTGGCAAGCAGATCCCCGAACTCGCGGGACATACGAGAAGGCCGCGACGATGCTGGCTCCGTGTACGCCTAATCTTCGCCATCGCCAGTTTTTTCACGCGCTACACCGCCGGCATCGGGATCAGCATCAGCAACGCAATGATGGAAATCACTGCCAGGCGTTCGATCAGCGCGAAACCTTTGAGCCTGCGCAAAACAGTTCTTCCCACCATCAAAATATGGGGGGCCTATCAATATAGGCCCCCCTCAACTGGCGTAGTGATATGAACATCAAATTGGCTGCAATCGCCTTACTGCCCTTGTGCGAAACTGAAATCGTCGAAATAGACGGTCTCGATCTCTTCCGTCGGCCAGATGTCAACGCCGGCCACGCTGGAGGCCGGACGCGTGGCTAAGTAGACGTTGTTGTAATAGAAGTGGGCCATCTGCGAGTCCAGGTCAATCTCCACACGCAACTCCACCCACGTGTCATATGCCAGGTCCACCTGGACCGCCTGATCCTCCTCGCAATAGGCCTTGCCGGTGCCGAAGTCCGCGATCACCGAGCCAATCCAGCCAACCGTTTCGGTCGCAGCGTCATACTGCGACAATGCACCGAAATACATCTTGCCGGCAGCCGCTACGTTCGACGGACAGTACTGCATCACCGTCAAGCTCCACTGGCCCGAGGTCTGCGCCGGCCAGTTCGGCACCAGGTCGTCACGATTGCCCACGATCTCCAGGCAATTCGTTCCGCTGTACGCCACCACGTCGCTCACCCGGGCGCCCCACTGGGCGTCACCGAACCAACCTTCCCAACCGTCGACCTCGTTCATATTGGCACCGACGGCCAACGAGTCGAAGTTCTC
>Ga0272441_10014141_pt1 | contig 11372 bp, 9 predicted proteins | sample SSMProp6N_FD_193582 | JGI IMG/M metagenome (GOLD analysis project Ga0272441, IMG submission 193582) | Marine sediment archaeal communities from Little Sippewissett salt marsh, Falmouth, MA, United States - SSM-Prop-6N | ecosystem: Environmental > Aquatic > Marine > Wetlands > Sediment ... | reverse complement strand
GGGGGCACCACGTGGTCGGTCTACGTCCGCGACGGCAAGGTGGACAAGGTGCGCCGCTCGAAGCACCTCTGGCGGCCGGATGCGAAGCTCGAGCCGCTGCCGCAGGCGGCGTTTGCAGCGGCCTCCAGGGCGGGGCTCGATGCCTGGTGGGCGAAGAACCCGAAGGCGAAGCTGTTCATGAGGCTCACGCCCATCTCGGGGGCTTCCCCCGGCAAGGGCGGCTGGCTGTGGCGCGCCATGCTCTCGGGGCCTGGGGTGCCGGAGGACTTCAAGCTCACGCTGGATGGCGAGAGCCTGGCCCCGCTCCCCGGCAAGTAGGCCGGCACGAGCCGCTGCCCGCTGGGCGGGTGGGGCGGGTTTCACCGGCTGGGCTTCACGCAGATGCACACGGAGAAGGCCGTGCCCCCATGGCCGTTCTCGAGCCGCAGGAGGATGCGGTTGTAGCCCTTGCGGAAGTGTACCTTGCGGAAGCCTTCGTCCACCCGCCAGCCCTTGAGCTGGCTGCCGCTCACCCACACCTCGTGGCCTTCCACCCAGACCTTCGACTTGTCGTCGCTGCCGATGGCGATCCACAGGTCGCGCGGGCGGTCGCTGTAGACTTCCGTGTAGGCGTAGTAGATGGCATACGTCTCGGCGTGGAGCGGCACGCAGGGCATGGTGACGGACTGCATGAACTCCCATCGCACCCACTTGTCCGCCTTCCCCCTGTACGCGCCATCGAGGTCCACCACCGTCTCGGGCGCCAGCTTACTGTCCATGTAGCGGCGCATGGGATTGGGGAAGGGGCCGATGCAGTACCAACTGTCGATGAGCATCCAGTCGGCGCCCGTGCCGCGGGAGAGGATCTTGCGTCCTGGGAGGGCTTTCACATAGCGGGGCGAGATGCCGGGCGGGCCTGATGGGCCGCCCTTGCCGTCGCCGTGGCCGCCCTGGGTGTCTGGCCCCGTGCCCGTCCCCGTGGTGCCTGTGGCGGCAGCGGCTTTCATGGCGCTCGAGAGGTCTTTGGCGCGGGCGCCGGCGTCCTCGGCGGCCAGGTGGGCCATCTGCTGATACTGTTCGGCTCGTGCGTGGACCTGGTCGAGGGAGACGGCGAAGCCGTCCTCGCCCGCAGTGACGAGTCCGCGGGCGGTTTCGAGCATGCGCCGCCCGAGCGAGGCCATCGAGCCGATCTCCTGGATGGCCTTCTCCATTTCCTTCTTGTGGGCCTGGAGGGCGCCGCCCGTGCGGATGCTGCTGCGCAGCAGACCCGCATCGAGCTGGGGGCGGGCGGGCTGCGCGACCTGGGTGGACTGCATGGCCTGCGCGAGGGGCATGCCTGCGACCATCGAGAGGTCGGTGGCTCGCACGTGCTTGTAGGTTTGGGCCACGCGGCCTTCGGCGTCTGCGGCGGTCTTGTAGAGGTCCGCGAGATCCATGGACGCCAGATCGGGGCGCGGCTTCGCCGCATCGGCGGGCGGGGTGTCGGCCGTGCTCTGGGCCACCTGGCCCTGGGCCTGGACGGCGGCTGCGGCGGCGTTGCGTGCGGCGGCCTGAGCGTCGCGCGCGGCGGCCTGGAGTCGGCGGGCTTCCTGCTGCGAGGAGCGTGCCTGCTCGCGGGCCGTGCGTGCCTGCTCGGCGGCCTTGCGGGCGCCCTCCTCGGCCCGGCGGGCCTTCTGCTCGGCGCGCTCGGCGTCGCGCTGTGCGCGCTTCGAGCCGTTGCTGGCCGCGGCCGCCTTCTGGGCCTCCGCTCGCGCCTTGTCCGCCGAGGCTTCCGACTTGCGCGCCCGTCCGTCCCGGCTCTCGGCCTGGCGCTGTGCGCTGCGGGCCTGGCGCTGCGCCAGCGCGGCCCTGGCCTGGGCCTCGGCGGCCTGCTTCTGGGCCTGGTGTGCCTGGCTGAAGGACGGGTCGGCCCACCCGAGCGCCCGCTCGGCCCGCTCCTGCGCCTCGCGGGCGTCCGTCTGGCTGGCTTCCGCCCCCTTCTGGTGTGCTTCCGCGGCCTTCTTGTCGTCCTCGCCCTGAGCCTCGAGGGCGTGGGCCTGCTCCTCGAGCGCCTTCGCCTGGGCCTTCAGGGCTGCATCCTGTGCTTCGAGGGCTTCGGCGGGAGCGTCGGCGAGCTTCTCGGCGGCGAAGACCTCGAACTCCTCGGTCTTGGTGTCGAGGATGGCCTCGAGCTCGTCCTCGATGGCCAGCAGCTCCTCCACCTGGTTCTCCACCTCGTTCGCGTTGCGCTCGCGGATGTAGTCGACCACCTCCTCGAGGCGGTCGCCGGTGAGGGTCACCTCCACGGCCTCGGGCGCGGCCTTGCGGGGGAAGATGATCTCGCGGATCGGCGTGAGGGCCACCAGCGCGATGTAGAGGCTCACGTGGAGAGCGAGCGAGAACGCCCACCACAGCGGCGTGTCGCGCCGCCGCGAGCGCCGGTCAGTAGCTCGAGCCCTTCCGCTCGCGCTTTGTGCGGATGGCGACATTCTTGAGTCCCTCGAACTGGCACAGGTCTAGCACGTGGACGACGTGCTGGAGCCGTGTGACCTGATCGCCGTCGATGCGGACGCGGCGATGGGGGTCGGTGCGGGCCACGTTCCGCAGGTGCTCGTGCAGCTCCTTGGTGGTCACGGGCTCGGCGCCCAGGTGGAGGCGTCCCTCGCGGTCGACCGAGATCACCAGCGTGTCGTCCTGCTCGCGCACCTCGATGGCGGCGGCGGAGTCGGGCAGCTCCAGGGGCAGCTCCTTCTGGATCTTCTTGAGCGTGGTGGCCAGGAGGAAGAAGATGAGCAGGAGGAACACGCAGTCGATCAGGGGCGCCATCTGGACGTCGATGGACTCGCCTTCGTCCAGGTCAACCTGCATGGTCGACCTCCTGCTTCATGAGCCAGCGGCTCATCAGGTCGGTCACCTGCTCTTCGAGGAGCACGCCGTAGAGGGTGGTGCGGCTCTTGAAGTAGTGGTAGAGGGCGAGTGCGGGGATGGCGATGCACAGGCCCACGGCGGTGGTGATGAGCGCCTTCGAGATGCCGTCGGCGAGCAGCGTCGCGTCGCCGAGCGCCCCGGCCACGGCCACCATGTCGAAGGCATCGATCATGCCGAACACGGTGCCGAGCAGGCCGAGGAGGGGGCTGAGCGTGGCGACGACGGCGATGGGGTAGGTTCGTTGGAGGTGGCGCTTGAGCTCCGTGGCGGCCAGGTCGCCGGCGGTCTTCGCCACGTCGGCCATCGGGTTGGAGCGGTGGCGGATGATGAAGGCGAGCACGCGGCCGAGCGTGCTCGGGTCGCTCTCGCACAGGCCCAGTGCCTCGCCGTAGCGGGCCTCGGCCCACAGCGAGTCCGCCGAGGTGGCCAGCCCCTCGGGCACGATGTCGCGCCGCCGCAGCCTGAAGAGCCGCTCGAGAGCAAAGGCGCCGCCCATCACCGAGAGTGCGGCCAGGAACACCATGGTCCACCCGCCCTTGGCCAGCTTGCGCAGGACGCCCCCCGCAGCGGTCTTCACCTCCTCGTCGCCGTCCGCAGGGGTCTTCGACGCCGGCCTCGGCTCGTCCGACGTTCCTGTCTGCGTGGCCGTGGCCGCGGCGGCCGCGGCGGTCGTCGCCTTGGGCGGAGTTGCCGAGGAGGGCTCCGCTTTCTCCGCGGCGAGCGCGAGCCCACCGAGTGCCAGGAGCAGGCAAAGGACTACGGGCATCTGGAGGATGCTTCTCATCGGGCCTCCAAGCTATCGGTCGCGGGCGGAGCTATCGAGCGAAGCCCACGCGTTCATCATAGGGAACAGGAGCGGGCATTCAAGAGGTCGCGGCGCCATGTCCCTCCCTACTCGGGGAAGCCGTACTTCTTCCTGGCTCGTGCGAAGGCCTGGGCCACCTGGCGGCTGTGGTCGGTGGGGGTCTTCTTCACGAGTCCCAGCATGGCCTTGCCGAAGGCGTTGCCGATGCCGAAGAAGGTGTCGGCTCTGCCGCGGTAGTGGTAGCCGCCATCGAACTGCGGCCCGTCGAGGACCACGTAGGGGCTGGTGGGCACGTAGCGGACGGTGGCCTTGAACTCGGTCAGCTTCGCGACGCTTTCCTGTTGGGCTCGGAAGCCCATATGCTTGGCGCGATAGCGCGGGGAGATCTGCTGTTCCGCGCCGCTCATGCCCAGCTCGCCCACGATCATGGGGAGTGTGGGGACGCCGAGGTCGGTGCGCAGGTCGCGGAGCAGGTTCGCAAGGTTGGGGCCGTACTCCTTGTGGCGGCTGCCGTCGAGCATATCGTTCCAGCCCTGGAACCACACGAAGCCGCTCAGCTCGTAGCCCGCGCCGTCGTATTGGGGGAAGTGGGTTTTGAGGCCGGCCAGGGTCTCGTGCACCATCCGCACCAGGTCGCGGTAGTTGTGGCCGGCGAGCTTCTCGGGGTCGCCCTTGAAGCCTTTGCGTTTCGCCAGCTTCGCGAGCCACTCGGGGTCGAAATCGCCGAGGCCGGAGGATGGGGGACGGAAGTCGAACCGCAGGCTCCGCCCGCCCCAGCACACCTTCACCAGGAGCACCTGCTCGGCCAGGGCGTCGCCCACCACGTGGCCAAACTGAAGCTCCGCGCCGAACCGGTTCGGGGGATGGGCGTAGCCGACGGTCAGCTTCCCCTTCCTGTCGAACTGCCCGTTGGTGTAGCGGATCAGCACGTCGGCGCGCTCGACCCACTTCCCCTCCGCGCGCAGGTGGGCGTAGCGCTTCGCAGTCTTGGCGTCGGCCAGGAGCTGCTCGAGGTGCTTGATCGCCCCCTTGCCCTCCATGTTCGACTGGCCGGAGAGGATGAACACCCTCCACGGCCCCTTCGCCGGCGCCTCCGCGGCGCCGGCCCCCATCGCGAGCACGAGGGCAAGCACGGGCATTGCTGCTGTCCTCATCCGCATGTGGCGTCTCCTGTGTGGTTCGGCGCCGGCCATTCCACCGAGTTACCAGAGCTTCCGCGGCGGGTGCCTGGGGTCGAAGGAGAGGACCTCCAGATGGTCGAGGGGCGCCCAGCGCAGCGAGTCGTCGCCGCCCGAGCCCTGCTTGCCCGCCCAGAAGGGGCAGTGGGGGCAGTCCTCGCCCTCGGGGAAATCCTTGCCCTCCTCGTGCGGGCACCCCAGGACCACGGGCGTTATCGTGACGGTGCGTACGCCGTGGCGGGCGAGGAACTCGATGATCTGGGCCTGCACGTGCGGCTCCGACATCACGTCGCGACCGAGCCAGCTTTCGAGGGCAAGGATCTCGTCGTCCGGCCCCCGCAGGACCGAGACGGCGAGCTTTGTCACCGTCTGGTCGTCGGGACCGTAGGTCGCGATGGTTGCCAGCGGGAAGCGCAGCGGCGGCAGCTTGGGCTTCCGACCCTGATGTCCTCGTTTCGGCCGCAACGTCCTTCCTCCAAAGGAGCCTCGACGGTGGGAAGCAGCCCCCTGGGCACTGCGCCGCCATTATCCCCATGCTCAGCCCGCCGCGCAAGCAGCCCACCTTGCCCTCTGCCGCCTCTCGACCCACCGCTTCTTCCCTGCACGCGGCTTGACCGAGGCCCCAGGATCAGTACAGTGCTCTCGGAGGAGGATGCCGCTAGACACCCTGAGGGCCAGGAGCGAATGGCGATGCTTCAACTTCCCGCTCGCGTGGTCTACGTCGACCCGAAGGTGCGCGAGAAGGCCAACTGCCGCGCACGCCTCGAGCGCGTGCTGCGCCACGTGCCGTGCGACGACGTGCGAGAGCTCGATGCCGAGACCTATGAGGACCTGTGGCGCGCGAGCAAGCGCCGCCACGGCAAGGACGATTTCGGCGACGACGCCGTGGTGGCCTTCACCGACTTCGACGAGAGCCGTACAGCCTGGTACTACCACCTGCGCGAGGGCGCGGCCAAGCTCCAGCGCCGCGGCGAGTGGTGCCAGACCGCCCTCGAGCTCAACCTCGTGGACGGATGCACCTTCCGCTGCGCCTACTGCGGCTTCGGACGCCGCGTGATCTTCTCGCTCGACGTCGAGCGTTTCGTCGACGGCCTCGACGAGCCGTTCGCCCGATACCCCAAGCAGTCGCTCTACAAGTACAGCAACATGACCGACCTGCCGCCCTTCGAGCCCGAGCTCGATGCCGTGCGACCGCTGGTCGAGCGCTTCGCCCGCGAGCCGAGCCGCTATCTGATGCTCTTCACGAAAAGCGACGCCATCGATTTCCTCCTGCCCCTCGACCATCGGGGCCACACGATCATCAGTTGGTCAATGGCGGGCGACACGCAGAGCCGCCTGATCGAGAAGCGCACGCCCTCGCTCGACGAGCGCATCGAGGCGATGCGCAAGGCCCAGGAGGCCGGCTACCTCGTGCGGGCGCGCCTCAGCCCCATCGTGCCCGTCAAGAACTGGCGGCAGGAATACCGCGAGCTGCTCGAGAAGCTCTTCGCACGCGCGAAGCCCGACGTGGTGACCCTGGAGCTGCTCGGCTGGTTCGACTTCGCGGACCTGCCCGAGATCATCCCCGCCGAGCTGTTCGACCCCGATGCCTACCAGGCCGCGCAGGATGCCGAGGAGGCGATGCGGGGCGTCCACTCCGGGCCGTTCACCGAGGCCACCCACCAGGAGATCTACCGCTTCTGCATCGAGACGGCCAAGAGCCTCTCCCCATCCACGCCCGTGGCGGTGTGCCACGGCACGCCCCCCACGTGGGCCGCCCTCGGCCCCCTGATGGGCATGGAGCCCACGAACTACATCTGCAACTGCGGAGCCACCTCCACCCCCGGCAATCCCGTCTACGACCGGGCCAACGCACCGCACGCAGGAGAAACCCCATGAGGCCGCTCGTCGCACTGAGCCTGCTGGCCGCAGCCGTGCCTCCCCTCTGGGCGGGCGCGCCAAAGCCGCGGCGCAAGGCAGAGGTCGAGGCCGCGCTGGCCAAGGCGCCCAAGCCGCCGGCCGAGCTGCGCCCGCTCCACGTCGTCCTGCTCGCCGATGTGAAGGACCACGGGCCGGGCGCCCACGACTATCCGTGCTGGCAGAAGCGCTGGGCACTGCTCCTCGGCGGCGCGAAGGCGGCGGGGCCAGATGTGAAGCAGGTGAACCTCCACGGGCCGCCGCGCGGCGACCTCGCGACCGTGGGCGCCGGAGCGCCGAAGGTCACCGTGACCACCGCCTGGAAGTGGCCGAGCGACGAGCAGCTCGCCGCCGCCGACCTCATCGCCATGTTCTGCTATCGCTCCGGCGGACCGCGGCGCACGTGGGACGACAAGAAGGTGGCGCAGCTCGAGGCTTTCCTTGCCCGAGGCGGGGGCTTCGTGGCCATTCATCCCGCCACGTATTCGCTTCGCGACCTCTCGAAGCCCAAGAACGCGCGGGCACTGGCATTGAGCGCGCTCGGCTTCGACCGCACGATCCGCGTCCGCACAGGCCCCATCGACCTGAAGATCGCGGCCCGCGAGCATCCCATCTGCCTCGGCCTGCCCGAGGTCATCCGCTTCGTCGACGAGCCCTACTGGCCGCCCGTGGGCAACGTGGCGGGGGTCACCGTGCTCGCCACCTCGGACGAGAGCGCGGCGAAGGGCTCCGCACAGAAGGCGCCGCAGCCCATGTACTGGGCCGCTCGCCACGGGAAGGGCCGCATCTTCGCCTGCGTGCTCGGCCACTACAACTGGACGTTCGACGACCCCTGGTTCCGCATCCTCCTGCTGCGGGGCATGGCCTGGGCCGCCGGCGAATCGCCCTATCGCTTCGACCCCCTCGCCCTCCGCGGCGCCGCCGTGGCGGACTGAGCGGAGGAGGGCGACTGCCCCTATCCATGGAGGGCGGCGTGAACCCCGAGGACCTCATCGCGAAGTACCGGCATCGGCCCGACTTCCATCTCACGCGCGTGATGGGCTGCTGGGTCGTCATCGTCGGCGGCGAGGTGGCCGAGGTGGACGACAGCGAGGCGCTCGACCACTGCCCGCTCCAGGCACTCCTCAGCCACGCCGATGCCGCAGACTACGCCCGCGAGAAGATCGCGACCCTCAAGCAGTTCACCGCCGACCGCGAGGTGTGGCGCGATACGCTCGGCGTGCCCTTCGGCACGAGCGAGATGATGATGCACGCCGTGCGCAAGGGCATCATCGACTGTGCGGTCACCGCCTGCGACGGGGCGGGCACGGTGGTAACGGCCGTGCCCGAGGTGGTCCAAGGCATCGGCGCGCGGATGAACGGCCTCTTCTACACCAGCCCCATCCGCGAGGTGCAGGCAAGGCTCCGCGAGCACGGCGCCATCGTGTTCGACGACGCGCGGATCGACCAGGTGGCGGGCCTCCGCCAGGCGGCCGCCGCCGGCCATCGCCGCATCGCGCTCACCGTGAACGGCCGGTACGGCGCACGCCTGGCCGACGTGCGCGAGGCCGAGCGGGAGACAGACACCCAGGTGATCCTCGCCGTCGTGTGCACCACGGGCGTGAGCGAGGAACGCGCGGACGAGATCGTGGCCACGGCCGACATCGCGTGGACCTGCGCCTCCCGGCCGATGCGCGAGAAGAGCACGGACGCCCTGCTCCAGCTCACCCAGGGCATCCCCATCTTCGTCTACACCGAGCGCGGGCTGGAGCTTCTGGCCGCGTATTCGGATGAAGCTGGCGGCGAGGTGCTCCGCGGGCTCGACCGTGCGAAGCACTATCTTCTGGCCGCCCACGGCGACGGGCCGCGCGTCCGTCTCGGCCCCGCCCGCCCGGCCGTGGTCGAGGCCGAGCTGCCCGTCCGCTCCCGCAACGAGCCGCGCCCGCTGCGATGAGATAAGCCCCCGGCGTGGCACGAGCGGCTCGGCGGGAGCCTCGCCCTCCCACGCCGGCCTGCGCGCTCCATCCTGAAACAGGGTCTCAGGAGCGCTCACAGGCGATTCCATCTTCCTCCCGCGTGTGGTATAAGGACGGCACCGGGTTCCACAGCACGCGCAGCACCGGCCGCCGTGGCTCGGGCGGCGGTTTCCTCCAGTGGAGCGGCAGACCTTGGACTTCATCGACTACGCGGTGATCGGCGCCTACTTCATCGTGGTGATCGGGCTGGGCTTCTGGTACCAGAAGCGGGCGTCGAAAAGCCTGGAAGCCTACTTCCTCGGCGGCAAGCGCATGCACTGGCTCGCCCTCTCGATGTCGGGCTCCGTCTCGACGTTCGACATTACGGGCACGATGTGGATCGTCTCGCTGCTCTTCGTGGCGGGCATGCGGTCGATGTGGAACCACTGGATGTGGGGCTGGATGATGGGGGCCTTCTTCCTGGCCTACATGGGCAAGTGGGTGAACCGCTCGCGCGTGATGACGGGCGCGGAGTGGATGGTCACCCGCTTCGGCGACGGTCGCGACGGCCGCGTGGCCCGCTCCGCCTACGCCTTCATGGCCGTCATCACGCAGGCCACGTTCATCGGCTACGCCTTCCAGGGCATCGGCAAGTTCGCCTCGGTCTACGTGGCTCTCACCCCCACCACGTGTGCCCTCATCGTGATCGGCACCACCACGCTCTACGTGCTGCTCGGCGGGCTCTACAGCGTGGTGGTCACGGACGTGATTCAGACGGCGGTGCTCACAGTGGCGAGCGTGGTGATTGCGGCCGTGGCCTACGCGGCGCTCACCCCGGGCCAACTCGGCGCGCTGCCCGAGGGCTGGGCCTCCGTGACCCCGCGATGGCACATGCCCGAGATGGCGGGCCACGCGACCCACGCATCCTACGAGTGGTTCGGCGCGCTGGCGATCGTGTGGGTGCTCAAGGGGCTCATGCTCAATGCGGGCGGGCCGGCGCAGATGTACGACTTCCAGCGCTTCCTCGCCGCGCGCAACCCGCGCGACGCGGCGAAGCTGGGCGGCGCCTGGAGCCTCTTCCTCATCGTGCGATGGGCCATGTGCGCGGGTATCGTGCTCCTGGCTCTCACGGGCGTGGGGAACGTGACGGACCCCGAGAAGGTGATGCCCATGGTGCTCGGGAAGTTCCTGCCCATGGGCGTCCGCGGGCTCGTGATCGCGGGGCTGCTCGCCGCCTTCATGTCCACCTTCAGCTCCACGGTCAACAGCGGGGCGTCGTATCTGGTGCGCGACTTCTGGCAGCCGTTCGTGCGGCCGAACGCGGACGACCGCCACCTGGTGCGCGCGGGCTACGTGGCCACCGTGCTCATCGTGCTCGCCGGCATCGCCATCGGCTTCCAGGCCACCTCGATCAAGCAGATCTGGAACTGGCTGATGATGGCCCTTGGCGCGGGCGTGGTCGTCCCGAACGTGCTGCGGTGGTACTGGTGGCGGGTGAACGGCTGGGGCTACGCGGCGGGCACGCTGGGCGGGATTGTGCTCTCGCTCGTGCCGCTGTGCGTAAAGGGCATGCCGCTCTACGTGAGCTTCCCGCTGATTTGCGCGGGCTCGCTCGTCGCCAGTGTGGCGGCCACGCTGCTCACGCAGCCCGTCGCCGAGAGCGTGCTCGTGTCCTTCTATCGCACGGTGCGGCCGTTCGGCGCGTGGGGGCCGGTTCGCGACCGCTCCGGGCTCACGCCCGAGGAACTGGCCGCGCCGTCCGAGAGCGCCTGGCGTGCCGTCGGCAACGTGCTGCTCGGCATGGTGGCGGTCACGGGGCTCTACCTGTTCCCCATGTACCTCGTAGGCCACTGGCACGTCCGCGCGGCGGTCTGCTTTGCCGTTGCCGCCGCCGCCATCGCGGGGCTCGTCTTCACCTGGTACCGCCATCTGCCGCAGGAGACCGTCGACGGGCAGGCCACGCCTCCCGCGGCAGGGGAGTGAGGAGAAACGCCATGGAGCATCTCGCTTGTTTCGCCACGATCGTCCTGGGGCTGTTCGCCGCAGCCGCGCCCGCCGCGGCCGCCGAGCCGCGCCTCCTCTGGCAGATCGGGACGCCCGACAACAACGCGGCGGAGTTTGCGCTCGCACCGAAGGGCTACGCCGTCTTCGACCGCGACGCCGAGTTCATCGTCGGCAAGTCCGCCCCGCGCCGCCACTGGCCCTACTGCCACCCCGGCCCCGCAGACGGGTGGGCGGGCGGCAGCGCGCACACCTTCAGCATCCTCTTCGGCCTCGGCCGCCGCCCCAATGGCCCGTGCACGCTCCGCGTGGACCTGGTGGACACCCACGCCGAGCGCCCGCCGCTCCTGAAGATCGATGTCAACGGCCGGGTGTTCGAGCACAGGTGCCCCCCAGGCGGCGGCGACGCCTCGATCATGGGCGACCCGAAGGCAGGCAAGGAGCATCGCTTCGCCATCGCCGTGCCCGCGGACGCGATGAAGGCAGGCATCAACGAGATTCGCATCACGAACACGGGCCTGAGCTGGATCGTGTATGACTGGCTCGGCTTCGAGGCGCCCGCCGGCGCGGGGCTGAGTCTCGCCGAGGGCGCCATGCTCCGCTCCGTGCGGCTCACCCCATGGCTCAGCCGCCACAAGGGCGCCCTGGCCCAGCCGCTCGAGGTCGCCCTGC
>Ga0272441_10014140_pt1 | contig 11374 bp, 10 predicted proteins | sample SSMProp6N_FD_193582 | JGI IMG/M metagenome (GOLD analysis project Ga0272441, IMG submission 193582) | Marine sediment archaeal communities from Little Sippewissett salt marsh, Falmouth, MA, United States - SSM-Prop-6N | ecosystem: Environmental > Aquatic > Marine > Wetlands > Sediment ... | reverse complement strand
TTCAGGACCTTTGCCCAGGTAAGAGAAGCCCCTCCTTTGCCGAGGTAAATCACTGTCTGTCCTTCTTCAAGATAAGGGGCTGTGAGCCTGGCGTATTCTTCACATACAAAGAAGGGAATCGGATTAAGGATTACCTGAGCGCCCTTTACAGCTTCAGCAATGTCATCAGTAGCACAGGAAACCTTGCCGAAGATACCCGTAGGTTTTGAATCAATATCGAGGACTTCTATTCCTCCCCTTTCTTTGACGCCGGCTATTTTTTCAGCGTTCCTTGAGAAAAGAGCTACCTCATAGCCCATGTTTCCCATATCCGCCGCACACATGAACCCGCCGCTTCCTGCACCGAGTACCGCGACTTTTGTAATCTCAGCCATTGTTTTCGCTCCTCTTCTGTTCTCTCAGGCTGGTTGTTTTTTCGTTATTTATTGTATAATCAGGATCTTCAAGAACAACGCCGTAATTTTCACAGGCGCTCTTAAGTGAAACTATCCCGTTTTTCACATCTGTCCGGACCATGTCCGGGTCCCGTTCAAGAGGATCTCCCCATCCTCCTCCTCCGGAAGGGTAAGAAGTATACACATCATTTTTCTTCAGCTGCAGAGACTCTTTTGCTTTCAGTTCCCGTTCTTCTTCAGTGCCCTGATTAATGAACGCAAGGTTGCATGATCCCGGTTTGCCGCCGTAAAGGCCGTATGGAGGGAAAACTTTTCCGTCCCCGAACATGACGAGACCGGGTTTATCATCGTGCATCCTTATCCTGTACTTAGCCCCGCATCCTCCACGGAACTTGCCGGCACCGCAGGAATCCGGGGTAAACTCATTGAATTCAGTAATATGCGGGTAATCCATCTCGTTGGTTTCTATATTCGGGGCTATCAGACCGCCCAGATCAATACCGTCACCGATATAGTGCCGGCCGTCCATCCCCGGCAGCCCCCCTGCTCCTCCGAAACCGTTAAAACCGAACATTACATAAAAATTATTATTTCTCGGGTCAATGCCGGTTATTGTAGGCCCGTTCCATCTGTTCCAGCCCGCGGGAACACGGTCCGGAAGCACCCTCGATAGTGCGATCCAGCAGGCTTCCAGGATTGCACAGGCGGTATCAAGGGTACAGGATGCTACCGGAGCAGGGAACCGGGGGTTAACAACTGATCCTTCAGGAGCTGTAATTTGTATAGGCCTGTATACCCCTTCATTATGAGGGATATCCGGGGTGGTTACTGTAGTAAGGAAGGCGACATAGACACAGGTAGCTGTGTTTGCAATAGGTGAATTGACAAATCCCGTCACCTGCTCACTGGATCCGGAAAAATCAACAAGAGCAGTATCACCTTGAATTGTGATAGATACCCGGATTTTTACAGGATCATCGCTGAATCCGTCGGAATCAAGACAGCTTTCTCCCATGTAGGTCCCGTCTTCAAGCTTAGCTATCTCCATCCGCATCCGGTGTTCCGCATAACGGTGTATATCTTCTATGGTTTCTCTGGTTTTAGCCACTTCGTATTTTTCGATCATTTCAATGATCCGCCGTTCCGCAACCCTGCAGGAAGCAACCTGGGCTTTCATATCCACCCAGAGGTCCTCGGGCATCCGGGTGTTGATTTTTATCATATTGACCACATCCATGATGGGTTCATCGTTTTTATAGATCCTCACAGGAGGAATCCTGATCCCCTCATGAAAGAGTTCAGTTGCGTCAGGACAGTAGGAACCTGCTTCCATACCGCCAACGTCGCCGTGATGGGCCCTGTTTATGGCAATAAACTGAAGCTGATTGTCAAAGAAAACAGGTTTCATTATCGTAACGTCAGGCAGGTGGGTCCCGCCGAGATAGGGATCATTTAGGACAAAAACATCACCGGGATTAATATCATCTCCGAATTCCCGGGAAACAGCTTTCACTGCCTCCATAGCGGAAGCTGTATGGCTCGGAACTCCGTCAATCTGCGCAACAATACGGTTGTTCCAGTCGCATATGGCGCAGGAAAAATCATGCACTTCCGCAAAAATTGGAGATATGGAAGTGTTGATCATGGTGATCCCCATCTCCTGGTTTATGGTCAGGAGCCTGTTGTAAATAACGGAAAGAGTTATGGGGTCTTTCGCACCGTCGAACTCTTTACGCCGTGTTTCCTGAGTACTCACGCCTGCACCTCCAGAATAATGTTCTCGTATCCGTCCACAGAGAGTTTCCATCCCGGATGGATAATAACTGTTGTTATCCGCTCTTCTACGATGGCTGGACCTGCAATAATATGTCCCGGTTTTAAGGAATCCCTGTCATAAACCGGTACTTCAATGAATCCGTTTTTTCCGTTTATATCTTCAAAGTACGCTTCACGGGTCCCTTTTTTTCCGGGAGCCTCTAGTTTTTCTTCAGCAGCCTTGCTGTACAGTCCTGTTTTATCAACACTTCCAACTGCAGTAATCCGGAGATTCATGATTTCCAAGGGATTTTCCGGAGTGCTGTAGGTATAGAGTTTTTCATGGGCTTTGTGAAATGTATCCGCAATCACCTCGAGGTGCTTTTCCTCGATTTTACAGGAATCGGGAATTTCTATGGTTACCTCGTGGTGCTGTCCGAGATACCGGACATCCAGATATCTGAGAAGAGAAGCCCTGTTCTCTTCCACTCCTTCCTGAAGAAGTTCTGCAAGAGCTTTCTTTTCCACATCCGCAATAACTGAATTAAAATCTTCCAGGTCGATCCCCGGTATACAGCTTGTATAGGTATGTACACTATCCAGCCGGATATCGGATTCCAGCATACCCAGGGCACAGAAAACCGATGCCGCTTTGGGAACAATTACCGTTTTAGACCCCACTTCTTCCGCTATTTTACACGCATGAATTGAGCATGCTCCGCCGGCGCTAACAAGAGCGTATTCCCTTGGGTCATGGCCCCGCTGGATGGAAACAACCTTTGTCGCATCTGCCATATTCTGGTTGATGATTTTAAAGACACCGTATGCCGCTTCCTCCCTGGTCATGCCTAATGGTTCTGCAATTTCCTCCTGCAGTATTTTGCCGGTCAGTTCTTTATTTACTTTCATCTCACCGCCGAGAAAATAATCAGGATTAAGATATCCAAGAATGAGATTCGCATCGGTAACTGCCGGTTTTTTACCGCCGAGATTGTAGCACACCGGGCCCGGGTCCGACCCTGCTGACGCTGGTCCAACTTTCAGCATGCCTCCGCTGTCCAGCCACGCGATAGACCCTCCTCCTGCACCGACTGTATTAATATCAATCATAGGTTTGGCAACCCGGTACCCGGCAATCTCCCCTTCTGTGGAGAGGGTAACTTTCCCCTGATTAATAAGAGTAACATCAAAGGAGGTACCTCCCATATCCATCAGGATCAGGTTCTTTCTGTCCAGGAGATCCGCAAAAAACATGGCCCCCACAGCACCTGCAGCCGGGCCTGAAAGAAGGGTCGCAGAAGCATGGCGGATAGAAGTTTCAGCAGTCATAACTCCGCCGTTGGAAGCTGTCACGTAAAAAGCCCGGGAAAGTCCGTCTTTTCTCAGTTTTTCCTCAAGGGTTGAAAGATAAACGGTAAGCTTAGGGCCTACATAGGCATTTGCAACTGTAGTTGAAGAACGCTCATATTCCCGTATCTGGGGAAGTACTTCAGACGAAATGGAAATAAACGCATCAGGAAGTTCATTTTCCACGATTTCCCGGATCTTTTTTTCATGGGTATCATTAAGAAAAGAAAACAATGTGCAGACTGCAACAGCCTCCACCCCTTCGTCTTTCAGTACTGAAACCGCCTTTTCCAGGCTTTTATAATCAAGAGGAACGACAACCTCTCCCCTGCTGTTTATTCGCTCCCGGATTCCGAGGCGGAGAAAACGCGGAACCAAAGGTTCCGGCACAGTCAGGTACAAATCCCAGATATTAGTCTTATGCGCCCGCCTCATCTCAAGGGTGTCCCGAAACCCTTCTGTGAGCAGAAGCGCTGTTTTTGCGCCGGTATGTGTCAGCAGAGTATTTGTCGCTACTGTTGTACCATGGGCAAAAAAATCAAGCTGAGTGAGGAATTCCTTTAATGTGAATTGAAAAAAAGCCGCTGCTTTGTTTACGACATTGTAAAGTCCAATGGACGGATCTTTCGGAGTAGACAATTCCTTAAAAGTACGGATCGTTCCAGTCTCATCAATAACTACGCAATCTGTAAAGGTTCCTCCGGTGTCAACACCGACTCTGAACTTCATGAAACCCTCCCTTCTGCACTGATGTAGTATTTGACCTGTCAGAAAATATCTTCTCTGAGAACCTTAATATGATTTCTCATCTCCTGACGGGCTTTTTCCGGATCACTTTCTCTAATGGCTTGTAAAATACTAAAATGTTCCTGGGCATAATTTTCTATATTGCCCTCTTTCTGCAATGCCTCTCCTTTTAAAACCTTCCAGTGGGTCTCTTTCATCATCAAATTAACACCGGAAAAAACAGTGAAGAGAACACTATTATGTGAAAACTTTCCTATTGAAAGATGATATTTTCTATCTTCTTCCATATAGGATTCGATTGCTTCCCTGTTTCCTTTTTTTAATTCTGCTGCAATAGCATTCAGGGCTTCCACATGGCCGGATAGATTATCCTTCTCTTCTTTCGTAGCCCGTACAGCTGTTAAAGCGGCAAGAGCAGGTTCCATTTCAAGACGGGCTTCGAATATTTCATAAGGGTCATGCCCCATAAGGAGGGATTTCAGCAGTTCGCCGTCTATTGTCCCTTCCGATCCGTCAGCTTTTATAAAATTCCCCTGTCCGCTTTTACATTCGATCAGCCCCAGCATTTCAAGGGCGCTAAGAGCTTCCCGGATACTTGCCCTGGAAGCCCCGAATTCCTGGGCAAGGGTCCTTTCCGGCGGAAGTTTTTCTCCGATTTTTAATTCCCCGTCTCTGATCGAATTTCTGATCTGACGGGCAATCTGCATATAATATTTCTGGGGTGTCACTTGCTCGAACATAATCCCTCTTTTCCGCCGAGAGTCTGACGGTTATGTGGCCTGACCACGATTTACCTCATCTTATCCTATGTTATAAAAAACTGTCAACAATTATCCCATGAAATACTGCTTGACATCAGGGAGAAACCCTCATATCCTCAAGGAGTATGATGGTCAGGCCACATTACCCATATCGGCTGATTAAAAATGCGGAGGAAATTGTATGAACTATTCATGTCCGAAAATATGTACACCCCTGCCCGGCCCGAAAGCCCAAGCAGTTATTGAACGGGATGAAGCAATGCTCTCCCCCTCACTAACCAGAAGCTCCCAGCTTGTAGGCAAAAAAGCGGAAGGAGTTTTTGTTGAGGATATTGACGGAAATGTTTTTCTCGATTTCGGCTCCGGAATTGCAGTAACAGCCCTGGGACACAGACATCCTGATGTTATTGCAGCTGTCAAAAACCAGCTTGACTCCCTTATTTTTGTTAACAGTCTTGATTATTACACTATTCCCCAGGTTGATTACGCTGAAATGCTCTTCAAAGCAACACCTGGAAATTTCAAGAAACGGGTTTTCTATACCAACAGCGGAAGTGAATCTGTGGACACCGCAATAAAAATGGCAAAATGGCACAACCGTAAAATATACGGTGTCGGCTATATAAACGGTTTTCACGGCCGCACTATGGGGGCTGTAAGTTTTACAACCACGGGTCTTACTGCCCGGAGAGGGTTCGCACCTCTCTATCCAATTGGCCAATTCGCTCCCTATCCCTACTGTTACAGGTGTCTCTTCGGTAAAGAATATCCCTCCTGTGATCTTTACTGCATGAATTATCTGACTGACATTATATTTAAAAAACTCATTGCACCTGATGAAACCTCATTCATTATTCTGGAACCGGTTCAGGGTGCAGGAGGTTATATTGTCCCGCCGAAAGAATTCTTTACCCGGCTTTCTGAAATAGCGAAAGAGCACAACATTATTCTTATCATTGATGAAGTTCAGACCGGATTCGGCCGGACAGGTAAAATGTTTGCCAGCCAGCATTTTGACCTGGAACCGGACATCATGACCCTTTCAAAAGCTATTGCCAGCGGGTTCCCCTGCGGCGCCGCGGTTGCCAGAGCAGAGATAATGAATTGGGTGGACAATGCCCACGAAGGGACCTTAAACGGCAATCCCGTTATTATGGAGGCTGCAAAAGCGGTTCTTACAGTTATGGAAAGGGACAATCTTGTTCAGAGGGCCGCGGAACTCGGAGCTTATATGAGGGAACAGCTTCTGTTTCTGCAGAAGAAATATCCCGTAATCGGAGATGTACGGGGTCTCGGACTAATGATCGGTGTGGAGTTTATCAAAGACCCGCAAAAAACTCCAGCAGCCGATTTCCGGAACAAGCTGATGGACAAAGCATTCAGTAAAGGACTGCTCCTCCTCGGGGCCGGGGAATCATCAATCAGACTTGCCCCTCCGCTGATTATCACAAAGGAACAGCTGGATACAGGGCTTTCGATTCTTGAGGACTGTCTGAAAGAATAAAAATATACAGTGAATTGCATATTTTCCTTGACAGATCATTAAAACCCCTTTTATTCTATTGATACCGGTCAGGCCAATATGCCACCTGACATCATTTACCACAAGGATTACCGGTATGGCAGAAAAAACTATTGTTATCGCCCTTGGGGGCAATGCAATTAAACAGAGCGACCAGGACGGCACAACAGAGGAACAGGTAGCCAATGTTGATGTTACAGCCCGCCAGGTTGTCTCAATTATGGAAAACGGTTACCGGGTTGTTATTACCCACGGAAACGGACCCCAGGCAGGGAACCTGCTGATTCAGCAGGAAGAAGCAGCCGATCTTGTCCCGCCCCAGGACCTGACCGTCTGCGGGGCCATGACCCAGGGGCAGATAGGGTGGATGATACAAAACCGAATCGGATACCACCTGCAGAAACGGGGCATCTATAAGAATGCGGTCAGCATCGTTACTCAGGTTTGTGTCGATAAACAGGATCCGGATTTTCAGGACCCATCCAAGCCTGTAGGTCCTTATTACACAAAGGAACAAGCGGAACTTCTACACAGGAAAAAAGGCTATGTTGTCAGGGAAGTAAAACCAGGCAGTTCACGTCCATGGAGGCGGGTTGTTCCATCACCGGAACCTCTTGAGATTGTAGAAAAATCCGCAATTACTTCTCTCCTGAATCAGGGTTTTATAGTAGTGGCTTCAGGAGGCGGAGGAATACCGGTTACCCAAAACGGTGACGGATGCTACACAGGAGTGAACGCCGTTATTGACAAGGACAAAGCAGGTTTTAAGCTAGCCCAGGCTGTAAAGAGCGATATACTTATGATTCTGACGGATGTTGAACAGGTGTTCCTTAATTATAACACCGATAAACAGCAGGCTCTTTCATCAGTATCTCTTGAAAAATGCAGGAAGTATTACAATGAAGGCCATTTTCTCCGGGGCTCCATGGGTCCGAAGATTCTCGCATGCACCCGGTTTACTGAATGGAGCGGAAAGGAATCCATCATTACTTCCCTCGAAAAAGCCTCAGAAGCTCTGGAAGGAAAAGCAGGTACCAGAATTATTCCCTAGGTTTTCCGGCTTTTAAAAAGGTCTCTGTTACTTTCTGCAGGGATTTCATAAATACCCTGGCATTTTCTTCTTGGGGACTATCCAGAATGCGGGGATCAGTAATCCTTAGGACTTCTATTTCCTCCCCTTCCTCATTCCTGCGGAACAAGGAAAGACCCCGGATTTCAGCTGCTGGTTCCGTTTCAGTCTGCCGGAGTTCATCGATCCCGGCATAGCGCTGGAAATCCCGCAGGCTCGATTCCTTTACTTTCCTAAAGACTTGATCCTTCTGGGATGAATGATTTTTCAGAGCTTTATCAAGAAAAATCAGCTTTTTCAATCCTTCTTCTTCATTGAACTCTACGTTACGCAGATTAACCTCATACCGAATAAGGGTGTCGCCGATTTTTGCATACTCTTTTGCTGTTTTGTATTTTATCGGAACTCTTTGGGCCTGCAGATACTGAAGGAAACTCGTATATCCGACCTGAGTATAGAGGCGTTTACGATCGATATTAGCCAAAGATTTACACACAGCAGCCCTTGACATCACGACACCTTTAACTGTTGCTCTTATCCCTTTTTCAATCTCTTCTATTTTATCTGATTCAATAAAATCAAGAGACACAATTCTGGAGATCTCTTCTCCGGTCCCGGTCCCGGTTTTCTGAACTGACAGATGGGAGATCTTTCTGTTAAGATCATTTACTTTTTCTAAAAGATTCGGCGAATCCATAATTCTATTCTATTACCGGCTGCATTTAAGGACAAGGATTTCTCGTTATACTCAATGATTTTTTTTCAATGGGAATAATCAGTTTATCTATAAGAAATTTGCTTGACATTTTTTATTAATTAAAGTATTATAATTGCACTATTGTGCAATTTAACTATTTGACAAAGGAGTTATTGTATGAACGATTTTGATATATTGATGGCGAAAGAACGTCAGCAGGAACTTTTAGAAGAAGCTGAACGCATAATGAAAATGAAATTTTTGAAGAAGAAATCTTCCGCCCAAAAAAACCATGTGATCTCACATTTATTGGCTATTATTTTTCAACATGATTCAGGGTAATAGAAACATTCATGGCCTGAAAATCAGATTCCGGTATATAGCAGCAGTATAAATTTACATGGAGGATTTCTATGCCTTTGGAAAAATCAAATACACCTGATGTTTTTACCCGAATAACCGAACTTAAAACATCAACAGTAATAGAAATGCTCTCCTCTCTTCAGGTACTTTCCCATAAATGGAAAAAAAGCGAATGGAAAGAAAGAGCCGAGAAAGTGCTTGGGGAATATTTTCTCGATAAACTGAAAAAATTTGGAGATCAATATCAGTTGCCCACAGCTGTATTTGAACTTGCAATCGATTTTGCTGAACCTCATGATGTACCGGGCTTCATTGAATGGGTCAATACTATGCCGGAGAAAGAACTTGCCTTTTACCTTCTTGGAAGACTGTATCCCTTAGAAATCCTCCCTGATAGCATCACCCGGGAAAGTATCAATAGTACGATTCATAATAATCCCCCGGGAGCCTGTTCAGGATGCATAACGGACCCGGTATATTGGGCTCGGGACATCAGCAGCATGCGCCGTCGGCTTGTCCGTCTTTGGAAGGACTACTGGGAAAATTTCTTTAAAAAAGACAGCCTTTTTTACCCGGAAAAATGGGAATCAAGCCTTAAAAATCTCGAACAGAAACTTATGAGATCAGGGGGCAAGGCACTGTATCAGGATTTTTTTAACACGTTGGAGTTCCCACCGGAAGTACCCCGGGGGATGCCTTATAAAGAAATTAGATACGTACCTGTATACCGTTCTGTTATTAATCAGTTAAAATTTTTCGGGTACGGTAATATTACAATCCTTTATAACTGCAGAATAAATGAAGAAATCAGCAAATCAATAGAACACGCCGGACAAAAAGCCCTTGCAATGGCCAGGGCATTAGGGGACGAGCGCCGAATAAAAATACTTAAACTGATAGCGAATAATACTTTCGGACTGAACGGCAAATCGCTGGCAAAGAAGATGGGACTATCCCCTTCGGTGGTTTCCCGTCACCTCGCCCAGCTAAAAAATTCCGGACTTATCATTGAAAAATCCGAAGACAACAGGGCAATTATGTATAGTCTGAACTGGGAAAATATTCAGGACCTCTCAAACCTGCTTCTGCAGTATTTCGGTGAAAGTGTGTAACAGTTCATGACGGAACATCCGCCTGCTTTTATTCATAGGTAAAACTAAAGTTAAATGTTATATCAGGATTAAGGCTTAGTACAGCGGGACACGATCTGGCTATTTCCTGGAGCTTTTCCCTGTTTCCCGCATCAATCTGCTGCGGAAGATTAAAATCTATATTAAACTGAATAACTTTTCTCGGTTCCTTCTGCATGATCTTTGCAACTTTTACCCTGCTGCCCTTAAAAGAAATTCCTTCGTTCTCTGCATATTTTGCCATTACAGTAATTGCACAGCTTCCTAATGCGGTGGCTAACAGATCGGTTGGAGAAAAAAGAGTCCCCTTGCCTCCATTATCAAGCGGCGCTGTTGTTTCAATTTCAGCTTTTGACGGCAAATGCACACATTTTGTTGATAAATCAGAAGTATATTCACTTACTATCTCTACTGCCATAATTACATCTCCTTTTAAAGAATCTTCTTTAGACACATAAAATCATTTCACGAAGTTTATCTAATGCACTGCTTGTATTCCTTATCAATTCCTCCTGCTGAAACAGATAAGGAGAAAGAGCCGGTTCGCCCACTAAATATCCGTCATATCCGGCATTCTTAATCGCCCGGCACACATTATTCCAATTAATATGCCCTTCGAAAACATTCCTCCATCCATATAATGTATTTACATTTTTATCGAAATCTTTGCAGTGAATACTGCAGATGCGGTCATTTAAAATACCTATCCAGTCTTCCGGGAAGCCGCAAATCATCGTATTGCCAACATCAAAATAGATTTTAACATTCCTTCGATTAACATCTTCTAAAAACTCTTTAAACTCCCGCGGGGAAAGCAAAAATTTATTATAGAATACGTTCTCAAGGCCGATGGTCACATTGCGCACAACTGCAAAATCAGCAAGTTCCTGGATAATTTTCTTAGCGCGTTCCCATGCATCTGTATAGGATACCGGCGGATTACCAAAATCCAACGGCGGATCGGCATGCACCATACCGGGGACAACCAATATTGTATCGACATTAAGGAGGGAGGCATATTCTATCATCCGCTTAATTATATCGACACCTTTCTGCCGGATTTCAGGGTCGCTGCTCGTAATTGGATACTTCCAGAAAAGCAGGGAACATAAACTGCTTATATTTATTCCATATTCAGCCGTTTTTTGCTTAAGACCAAGTACATCCTTCTCCGGAGTTTCCAATGAAAAATCTCCTGTTTCCTCAAGATTCAACTCTATAGCATCAAAACTATGTTTTTTTGCCATTTTCATACATTCTTCTATAGAGAGGGATGATTCGAAAGCCCATCTATTAATTGATTTTTTTAACATATTTATTATCACTCCAATCTTCGCAATGAATGCTGACTGAGCCTGTCTAATCCCAAAGCAAATAAAAGCACCGGCCCCTTAATAACCATCTGAGAGTAAAAGAGAACATTCATCAAGATAAGACCATTTTCAAGGACACCTATAATTAAAATCCCGATGAGAACACCGGTAAATTTGCCTTTTCCTCCCATAATACTGATTCCGCCTAATACTACAGCAGTTATTACGTCGAGTTCAAAATTGTTGATCGGACTTGCTTGACCGCAATCAAGCCT
>Ga0272441_10014139_pt1 | contig 11374 bp, 8 predicted proteins | sample SSMProp6N_FD_193582 | JGI IMG/M metagenome (GOLD analysis project Ga0272441, IMG submission 193582) | Marine sediment archaeal communities from Little Sippewissett salt marsh, Falmouth, MA, United States - SSM-Prop-6N | ecosystem: Environmental > Aquatic > Marine > Wetlands > Sediment ... | reverse complement strand
AGCTCCACTGCCACTGCACGACACTCCCGTCGGAGTCCGAAGAGGAGGCGCCGTTGAACGCTACGGATTGCCCCGCCGTCGGTGACGTCGGACTGTAGGTGAACGCCGCGGTCGGCGGCTGATTGGGCGGCGAGCCGACGGTGATCTGCTTCGTCTCGCTGTCCGTCGCGCTGTCGTCATCGCGGACCGTCAACGTTACCGTGTACGTTCCCGCCGATGCGTAGCTGTGGCTGACGGCCTGGCCAGATGCTGATGCCCCGTCGCCGAAGCTCCACTGCCACTGCACGACACTCCCGTCGGAGTCCGAAGAGGAGGCGCCGTTGAACGCTACGGATTGCCCCGCCGTCGGTGACGTCGGACTGTAGGTGAACGCCGCGGTCGGCGGCTGATTGGGGACGGTGGTGGGCGCGATATACAGCCGTCCTTGGCCGAAGGCATTGGGATCCCCTCCCGGAATTACCGAAGACAGGAGCCGGCTTCGAAGCGCAGAGGCGCCGAGCGTCGGGGTCTCCGATAGCAGCAGCGCAGCGGCACCGGCAGCATGGGGACTGGAACAGGAGGTGCCGTAGAACGGGATGTATGGGTAGGTTCCTGTCGTCACGACATCGGGCGCGACGAGATCGGGCTTGCTGTAGCCGCCGTTGGACGGACCGCGAGAGCTGTAGTCTGCCACCGGTCCCGACGCGTAATTGCCGACGTTTGCAGCCCCGACCGCCACGACCTGGAACACGTTGGCCGGCGCGAGGATCGATCCTGCGGTTCGCGGTGCGTCCAGATTCTGGTAGAGACAGAACAGCTCGAGCTCGCCGGCTCCGGAGCCGCGAACACGGATGCGATACGTCCCGCTCGCCGCTGCGGTGAGGAACAGCGCCTCGGTCGGCTCTTCAATCCCGGTCTGGTACTTCGCAGAAGAGCCAATGAGCTGCCCGGATGGGTTGTACAGGTGCAGGTCGAAATCCGTGGACGCTGCGGGCCAATCGTTCCACGTGAGGTAGATCCCGATCGGCTGACCGCCCTGCACCGAGAAGGTGACATCCTGATCGTTCCATCCGTCGCTGTTGCCGTCCGCGAAGTTGCCGCTCCAATGGCGCTGCGCCTCATTGCCCGCGGAGTTCACCCAGAGGATGCCGCTGCCGATGGCGCGATTGGCGATGCCGGCAACGATGCCGGTACCGTCATAGAAGTTTGTGTTATACCAGCCCAGCGACTGGTTGATGATGTCCATGCCCTGATTGATGCAGTAGGTCACTGCAAGATCAAGATCGACTTCATCGGCGATCTTGATCAGGTAGAGCTGGGCGTCGGGTGCGATCTCGTGGACGATCTCGGCGACAACGGTGCCGTGGCTCAAACCGGTGGTGAGACCGGTTCCCGTGAGGTCATTCGTTTCCAGGGCAAACGGAAGATCTCCATTCGCTTGGGCCTGGGTCAGCCCCGCAAAGCCGAGATCGATGACGGCGACCTTGGCTCCAGTTCCTGTGATCCCCGCGCTGTGGAACGCCCCGGCATTGATCGCGGCAATCCCCTCGCCATCGACCGCCAGCGCGTGCGGCGTGTAGGGTGGGCGGATGTACGCCGATCCCGACAGCGTGCCAAGGAATTCGCCGAACTGCGAGAGAGGTACCTCCACGCGTACAAGCCCGGATGCGGATGAGGTCTCGATGGCACGATCGGATACGCCCATCGCGCGTACCTGTTGTGCCGCAACCGCCGACGAACGTGTCTCAAGAACTACGGTCACGGCCGTCTCTCCGTTCGTCGCCGTGGCAAGCGGGATCCCATAGAGCGAAGCCGTCTGCGAGAGGGCGTTCCGCGCTGTTGCCGGGAGGAACGACATCAGCGACGTCACCGCCTGCCCCAAGGCCCGCTCGACGCTCGCCAGGAGGCTGGTCAGTGCGCCGTCGACGTTGCGCTGGTGTTGCTCCTGCGGGAGCTTGTTGATGCCGGGCTCCGTGGCCATCCCCGTGGGACTGACTGGCGTGCCGCTCGCGTCTTGTCCCGCGGCGCGAGCCAACAAGCTTGTGGTGGCCGCGATGTCCGCTGGCCACTTGCGGACGCCAACGTACCATTCGGAGTCAAAGGAGAGGCGGACTCCGATCGGGGCGCTTCCGAAGTACGCCAGTTCCGTTCCGGCCGCGAGCAGGGTCGGAGCGATCGTCGACAGATCCTCGAAGTAGCGCCCATAGCTCGAGATCCAGGCGTCGCGGAACATGACCAGATGTCGACTGGTCCCACGGATGTCGAACCACTCAAGGTACAGCTCGTAGGTCGGGTGGAGACTGATGTCGACGTCGTGCATGGCCTCTACCGACGTCGCGATCTCGACCCACTCGTCTTCCGTGCCAGTGACAATCCCGATCGCGATCGTGGTCGCCGCAGCGACGGTCCAGCCCACGGCGGCCAGTCCAAGGAACAGCAGCAGGAGCGCTCTTCTCATCATTTCCTCCGTGGCTAGCCTGTCGCCGGCTGTGGTTCGTACGCGGTGCGGAGGAGCCGAAAGGCACCACTGGACGCGAGCTCAACGAGTCGGTGGATGGGTACGCACAGCCGCGCCAGAAGATCGGTCTCCTCCACGAGGAAGTCACGGAAGTCTGCGGGGAGGATCGCTCCTGGGTTCTTCTCTCCTACGACCTCGACCCGGAGTCCGTCTCGCGTCATGCCGTGCAGGGCCGCATAGGCGAACCAGCTCTCAGCGATGACCAAGCCGTAGAGATCCGAATCCAGCGGGACACCCGCCGGGGGGGCTGGGCCCTTCAGAGGCTGCCTTTCATATGCCTGCGGCGCTCCGGCGCCGACGGAGCTGCCGACGATTCCGAGGTTGTACAGCTTTGTCAGTGCGGATCCGAAGGTCTCCCCGATGAGGATCGCGCGGTTGGGGCTGATGATAAGGTCGTAGCCCTCAGCGCCAGGGCGGAGTGTGAGATCGTAGTCGGTGTCGGCGAGGGACAGGAGGAGCTCGCCGCGATCCACGTACAGCAACGGACGGTCGTCGAGCAGTGCGCTCTCCTCGATCATCGTCTCGGTGTCTCCGCGGTACGCCTCCAGCACATCCGCGCTGCGCACGATCACCGTGTAGCCTTCTCCCTGCGCGATATCGATCAACGCAGCGAGGTCCACCTCGATATCTCCGATGGGAATCACGTAGTAGTGCGTCTCGACGAACAGATCAGCGGCACCGCCTGCCGTGCCCGTCACACCCAGGGCCGCAACCAGGAGCGCCGCCATCCAGCAGCTGTACCGTTTCCGGTCCACGGATGGCCTCCTTCCTTCGTCCTCTCGGAATCTACACACGCTTGCGGCTGCGGTTCCCGCCCGTGACGACGCACCACGCTTCGGATCTCACACCTCGAGGGGGCGGCGGCGCTTGGAGAAAGGCGGGGAGGATCGTGCGGGACTATCCCCCACACCCACAGCCCGCGGGAGGGCGGCGCTCGTCCACCACTCGGAATGGGTACGTCGTCGATGCCGAAGCGCCGTGGCTATCCACCACGGTGAGTTCCACGAGGTGCGTCCCCTCCGATGAGAAGCTGTGATCGACGATAGGACCGCTGCTGCTCCCGTCCTCGAAGGTCCAGAGCCAGAGGACAATATCTCCATCGGGGTCGCGGGAGTCCCCGCCGAAGAACGTCACGTCTCCTCCGGGGATACCGATGACGGGCAGCGCGCGGACCGACGCGACCGGAGGGTGGTTCTCCGGCAGATCGAGCGTCACGCTGGGTCGCGTGTAGCGGTCATCGAACCACAAGACGCCCATCGCATCTGCGGCCAGCGGGATGTGTCCCAGCTTCTGCTGGGGCTGTCCCGGCTCAGGCGCTGTTTCGACGGGGATCCACGCGACGCGACTCGGAAGCGGGACCTCCACCACGAGCCACGTGTGCGGATCCTCCGGCCAACCCACGCCGCTCACCAGGTAGGCAGAGTAGCCGCTTGCCGTGAGGATACCCTGGGCATAGGCTGCGAAGTCGAGGCTTGTCCAGAGATCCGGATACTGCCTCCCTAACGTCAGTGTGCTGCTATCGAGAAGCTCGACGAGCCGAGCCAGCGCGGGGATGAGTTCCTCCAGTTCGACCTCGTTGTACGCGGTGCGGTTGGGGTGCAATACCTCTCCCACACCTGCGGCCAGAAGCGACACGGAAGCGAGCAGGACAACAGCGGCAGTCAGTCCTCGGAGCATCGGCCCTCCTTGCACAGCCTTCAAGTGGATCAGTATACACGCCACGCGATCGCGAGCGTCCGGTTCACGCGTCCGCTGCGAGGGCGCGTCGGTAGATCGCCTCATACTGCGGCACCAGCACGCTGTAATGGAAGCACTCCGTCGCCCGCCGGCGCCCAGCCTCCCCCATGACACGTCGCGTCTGCGGATTGGAGAGGATCTCGATAGCACGGGCGGCCATGCGTTCGACGTCGCCAACGGGGACCAAGTGGCCTGTCACGCCGTCTTCAACGACCTCCGGGAGGCCGCCAACGTTACTAGCGATGACTGGCACACCGCTAGCCATGGCCTCAAGCGCTGCGAGCCCGAAGCTCTCCGTAGAGCTGGGAAGAAGGAACAGGTCCGCCGCCGCCAACAGCGAGGCAATGTGGTCGACGACGCCGATGAAGAAGACGCGATCCAGAACGCCTAGACGCTCGGCCTCACAGCGGACAGCGGTGACGTCGGGCCCATCGCCTATGAGCACAAGGCGGGCGTTCACCGCCTGGCAGATCTTGGCGAACGCAGCGATCACGTCCTGCACCCTCTTCACGGGACGGAAGTTGGAGACGTGCATCACGGTCAGCTCGTCGCGGCTACGCTTCGCAGGCAGACAGCTGCACGGCATGGTGTCGTGCCTCCCCGGGTCGATGAAGTTGTAGACACAATCGATCGCACGCTCGGTATTGAACTGACGGACGGTCTCCGCGACGAGGAACCGGGACACGGCCGTCACCGCGTCGGACTCCCGAAGGATCATCTCCGTGACCGGCCGGAACGAGGCGTTGTTCCCCACCAGGGTGATGTCGGTGCCGTGAAGCGTGGTGACCACCTTCAGCGGCCGTTCGGAGACGATCCGCCTGGCGAGCAAGGCGGCGGCCCCGAACGGAATCGCGTAGTGCGCGTGGAGGATGTCCAGCTGCTTAGCGCGGGCGACCTCGGCGATCTTCGACGCCAGGGCGAGTGTGTAGGGGAATTGGCGCAGGAGCGGGTATTCCTCGATCTCCACCTCGTGGAAGGACACGCGAGGCGGAAGATCCCCGAGTCGGAGCGGTGAAGCGTAGCTGATGAACGCGACGTGGTGCCCCATGGCAGCCAGGTGCTTGCCCAACTCGGTGGCAACGACGCCGCTTCCCCCATGGGTCGGATAGCACATCATGCCGATTCGCATGGCTCTCCTAGAATGAGTCGAAGTCCAGGCTCAGCAGGTCTTCTACCTGCAGCGTACCGCGGATGAGAAACCCTTCTCCGTAGCGAGCGCCGATCATCGACCCCAGATGGGCCATGCGCGCCTCGATGTCCCGCTGCATTTGCGGAGAGGTGAGGCGCGTCTGGGGATCGTCCGATGCCGCGGCGATGAACTGGCTGCGATACGCGAGGACGGCGCGCATCTTCGTCTCGAAGTGCAGGGAAACGTCCACGACGCACGAAGGGGCGAACGTGGCCGACTCCGTGTAGTAGAGGAGCTGTCGTGGGCGGCACGCGGGGCGGTCGGTTGACACCCGGCGAAGACCGGAGAGGAAGACGCCTTCGTACACAAGGTGACTGGCGCGGGTGTGATCCGGATGCCTTGCCTGCGCGTGTGGGGCGAGGACAACGCGCGGGCGCCATCGCCGCACGACCCTGATGACCGCGGCAATGGCGTCGGGAGTGGATGCGATCGCTCCATCGGGGAGCCCGAGGTTGTCGCGCGCGTGCGCGCCGAGGATGCGAAGCGCCTCACGCGCTTCTTCCTCGCGGAGCTCAGCGCTTCCACGCGTCCCCAGCTCGCCGCGTGTCAAGTCGATGAGCACAACACGATGGCCCTGGTGAACCAGCTTGCACACGGTTCCGCCACACGCGATTTCGATGTCATCGGGGTGGGCCCCGAACACCACGACATCAGCCGTCGTCATCGTTTTCCTCCAGGCAGAGCCAATGATGCCCAACCTCTTCGATGCGATCGAGGGCAAGCAGTCGGTCCGTGAGCTTCGAGCCGAAACGATCCACGAAGTGCCAGATTGGAAGTGTCCTTTCCTGTAGCCTGTCGCGGGGACGAACTGCATTGCGTAGACGCTGCATCCGTTGCGGAGAGGTCCCGCGGCGTGCGAGTTCCGCTCGAAGCGCGCGGCTACGAAGACGATCGAGCGCGTGAAGCGACGCGCGTAGTGCCTGCTGGGCGCCCCGGTCGAGCTGGGGATCCGCCTCCATGACCGCCGGCCGCAGAGCATCGAAGACATCCGTGATTCGGCTTCGCGCCTCCGCAAACGGCTCCGCCAGATGCTCCGGGGCGAGCCGGTCTGCCGCCTGCCGCACATCGAACGTTCCGTTCACCAATGAGGTTGGCGAAAGCTCAAGCTGCGTGCGGAGCTGCTCCTGATCCGGGGTGACGAGGGTACAGCTGAGCCGAAGCTGGGGAACGGGCTGCGGGATGCCGAATAGGTCGTAGAGCGGTCGAAGCAATGCGTGGTACGAGAGCTCGCCGGGACCGAGGATATTGGCCACAGTGGGAAACAGCGTATCGGCCAGCAGAGGGCGAAGGGCGGCGTCCGGAGACAGCGCAGCCGTGGACGGATCGAGGGTCCGCTCCGCGCGATCCGGAACGCGAGCCCGAAGCCCGTGGCGATCCCTCATGAACAGACGGCCCGCGCGATCGAGATCGAGCGCCACAGGGTAGCCGGCCTGCTCGGCGGATGCCCCGCCGCGCTTCAGCGCAGCGCGGATCTCCCCGCCTCGTGCCAGCGCTTCCCGATAGAATGCGGAGGAAGGATCGGCGAGCGTCTCAGGATCGACGAGCACCAGCCCGTACTGCGAGAAGAGCCGCGTCCAGATGCGCGCGTGCCAGCGGCAGTAGTCATCGCCTCCCTCGTATCGGAGTTGCTTCGCGATCGCCCCTTGTTGCCGCGGCGACACGGCACGCTGCATGTACTGATCGAGGGCTCGGCACGCGCCGTCGAGCAGCGGAAGATCGGAGATGGCTCGCCCCGCACCTTCCCAGTCAAACCGGACGACCCCGACCTCCCCGTCGTCCGCGACGTAGTGCGCGCGGCAGATCTCGTCGAAGTCATGATCTTGTGTGGCAAGCCAGAACATGGGGACGACATGTGTCGCCAGCTGCGTCTGCAGGCGTCGGGCGACGCGAAGTGTCGTCAGGATCTTGTAGGCTGTGTACGCCGGGCCGCCAAGGAAGCCCACCTGCTGCCCTGAGAGCACGCACAGCGTGCCCGGATCAGCAAGGGCGGCAGCGTTATCCAGGCTGCTCTCGGAAGCGCCCAGCGAGCGGTTGTAGGCGCTGACGCTCGTCATGGCGGCTTCTCCTGCGTGGCGCGCGCGGCGGCGCGCCGCGGCCACCTCATCCACAGCTCGCGGGCCCGCGGAGAACAGCTTCCATGCCTGGGGCAGTCCCTCGGCGAGATCACATGCCAGTGAGGCATCTGGATAGACGTCACGCAGTGCGACGGTCGCTGTCATGAGGCTCCTCCTCGGAGCACGTGAGGAGGCGGAGAGCCACCGCGCTGCGAGACCACCACAAGCCTCGGGGAATCCACGGTGTATGGGGCTCCGTTCAGCGACCCGTAGCAGGAGGTTCGCGCGAACCCCGCGCGCTCAAGGAGCGCTGTTAACTGCTGCGCGTCGTAGAGGCGTACGGATTCCCGGTAGGTTCGGCGGCGGCCGTCAGGTGTGTCGACGCGAGTGGTCTTCTCGACGCGATGTCGTCGTGCATCGTAGCTTCGGCTGATACACAGACGCTTGTCATCAACGACCCGTTCCTCGTGGGGCACGAGAGAGGAGACGAGGAAGGGCCCGTTGAGTACGTCCATCAGGAGGACGCCGTCAGGTCGCAAGGCCCTGCTCGCCGATCGGAGTACCCGCTCGTTCTGTGCGTCGCGGTCGAAGTACCCGAACGAGGTGAACAACGAGAGGACTAACGCGAACTCGTCGCGAAACGGTACGCGCCGCATGTCCCCACGAACCAGACGCACTTCGGCTGCACCGAGCTCCAAGAGGGCGGAGCGCGCTTCGTCGAGCAAAGGCCGCGACAGGTCCAAGCCCGTGAGGGCTGTGAAGCCAGCCTTGTGGAGAGCGACCAAGTGGCGTCCGGCGCCACACCCAAGGTCGAGAACGGGCGCCGCCCGGTCCGGCGTGATGAGACGACAGATCGACTGCACGTCGGACTCCGCCTCGCCCTGGTCGCGATGGGCGTACAGCTTCAGGTACTCGACGCCGAAGCTATCGACATACCATGGAGTCAAGCGATGCCGTGCGCTTTCTTGTACTCCGGCCATGTTCTCTTGAGGTGGACGAACGAAGCGAAGTCCGGTTGGAGAAGAAACGGGTTGGTTCGGCGCTCGTGGCCGATTGTCGACTCTGGAGCGACGCCGTAATCGTGGCCGGGGAAGACGCGGCAGTCGTCGGGAAGCGCGAGAAGCGTCTCGTGCAAGGACTTGTACTCCTGTTCGGCGTCATCACCAAGCCCTGTGCCCCCCACCTTGCCAACGAAGAGCGTGTCCCCGGTGAACACGGCATCTCCTACGTGAAGGCAGATCGAGTCCACGGTGTGGCCCGGCGTGTGCAGGACCACAATGGAGAGCTGCCCGAGGGCGAAGCAGGACCCGCTCTCGACGGACCGGCCGGTGTACGGATCCACGCCGCCGAACATCAGTACCGGGACCCCCGTAAGCCGTTCCAGCGCCGCATTGCCGTTGGTGTGGTCGTGATGGTCGTGCGTGGCAAAGGCGTAGCGGATTACGTAGCCGTGTTCCCGCGCGTAGCTGACGATGCGGTCCGGGGAGAAGGATGGATCGATGATCGCCGCTTCGTTGGAACGCTTCTCGGCGACAAGATACCCGAAGTTCCGATCGCCCCCCGTACGGAACTGCTTGATGAGCAAGGCGCCTCCTTCGTGGCAGACAGCAGCAACGCGGAAACCAGTGTACGGAACAGCGGTAAGGGAGGCAAGGGCGTTGCTTGTAATAGGCGTATCCCTCCTATTGACATGGACGACAGGATCTACTATGATAACCAAGGCGCTGTTCGCATCGAGCGGCAGCGGAGCGACCACGAAGGAGGAATCACCATGTCGAAGCGAAGCGCAGCATCGCTGCTCATCTTGGTCATCGCCGCGGGATGGTCCGCGTCCATGGCCGCGAGCCCCGTGATCAACGAGGTGGCCTGGTCAGGCACTGCAGCCAGCTCCTCCGACGAATGGATCGAGCTGTACAACCCCGGGCCGGACCCCATCGATCTCGCCGGTTGGACACTGCAGTTCGGAGACACGGTCATCCACCTGTCCGTCGTTGACGGAAGCACGAGGGAGGTGCGCTCCGCGCGGATCGAAGCGGGCGGGTACTTCCTGTTGGAGCGGACCGACGATCGTGCCGTATCCGACGTCGATGCTGACATCATCTACAGTGGATCTCTGAGCAACGCCGGGTGCACCTTGAGACTGGTGGATGCGCACGGTGCTACGGTCGATACCGCCAACGCGGCAGCAGAGGTGTGGTACGCGGGGACATCGGCCGACGCCGACGTCCCGTGGGCAACCATGGAGAGGGTTGCTCCTGCGGCGGACATGCCGGACAACTGGGCGTCGAACAACGGGCTTCTACGCAACGGCTGCGATGCCGATGGCTCCCCGATCAACGGGACACCGAAAGCGGAGAACTCGGCGACGGCCGCCGCGCGGATGACCCCGCAAGTGCGGCTGCTGTTCCCGAACGAGGCCGGCATCACGCTCCGAGGCAAGGTTGTCGTACGGTGGGAAGCGGTGGATCCTGACGGAGACGATGCTGCCCTGCGCATCGATTTGTGGCTCCGGTCCGACACCAACGAGTGGGGAAGCGTGGCCGACGGTCTGGCCAATGGGGGTGCGTACACCTGGGATACCGGAGCGGTGGCGGACGGCAGGAGCTACCAGCTGCGTGTGGTTGCTGCCGATCCGCAGGGCTTCACGGCGATGGTGGAGGGGGTGGTCTTCTCGATTGCCAACGACGGTTGACCCATCTTCGTTTGCGAAGCAGATCGAGCACGGCCGGGAGCTGCTGTTCGGCGGCACGCTCCCCGGCCGCCACTGCCTGCGCGAGGTGCTCGAATGCGAACATCGTGATCCAGCCCACCGGCGGAGCGATCACGACCACCCGCCCATCGAGTCTTTCGCTCTCCCGTGCAAGCTGAAGCGACGTCAGGTGGCGAGAGGTGATCCGCTCGGACTGCAGCAGGGCGTCGAAGCTCGTGTTGACCGATCGAGTTAGCGGTGCGCCGGTGTCGACGGCGATCACCGCATCGGCCCCGAGATCGACGACGACATCGGCCGGAATCTTGTCAACCACGCCGCCATCGATCAGGTACCGGCCCTGGCACAGCACTGGCGGGAACACCCCTGGCACAGCGGCACTCGCTGCAAGCGCGTCGCACAGGGTGCCAGACCGAAGGACGACGCGTTCTCCCGTCTCCAGATCGGCAGCGACGGCGGCGAACGGGATCGTGGTGTCCGAGAACGATCGATTGCCAGTCAGAAGTGAGAACAGCTCGCGCATTCGCGCCGTACTAGGGGATTCTCGATCCGGGCTCTTCCACGCGGAGCCGCGCACGTACTCGATCATCCCGCGTCCGATGGCGCGCTGGATCTCGCGTATAGTGCTGCTGGACACCTGAAGCAGCCCATTCAGATCGAGCGAGGTCAAAACGCGGCGGAAGAAGTCGAGGTCCAGCGACAGCGCCTGCGCGGCTCCCATCACAGCGCCCAGGCTGGTTCCGGCAACGACATCGACCGGGATTCCGTGTCGCTGGAACGTGAGGAGCACGCCGAGATGTGCGAAACCCCGAGCCCCACCGCCACCGAGTGCTACACCCAATCGAAGACGACGTGCCAATGTGAACCCCTCGACCGATGGTAGTCGGCCGAGGGGTCACCGGCAAGCCGTACCCTTGAACTAGTAAGGCATTCCGCCAGGCATAGGAGGTCCCGCTGGCGTCTCGTCCTTCTCCTTGATCTCGGCGACGAGCGCATCGGTCGTGAGCAGCATCCCCGCGATGGAAACCGCGTTCTGCAGGGCGGAACGAGTCACCTTGGTGGGGTCGATGATCCCCGCCTCGAACATGTCCCGGTAGTTCTCGCTGATCACATCGAACCCGATGTTGTCTTCTTCGTCCTTGACCCGCTGCACGACGATGGCACCCTCGAAGCCTGCGTTGTCGGACAGC
>Ga0272441_10014137_pt1 | contig 11375 bp, 8 predicted proteins | sample SSMProp6N_FD_193582 | JGI IMG/M metagenome (GOLD analysis project Ga0272441, IMG submission 193582) | Marine sediment archaeal communities from Little Sippewissett salt marsh, Falmouth, MA, United States - SSM-Prop-6N | ecosystem: Environmental > Aquatic > Marine > Wetlands > Sediment ... | reverse complement strand
ATAAGCCTGGACTGTAAAAATAAGGAAAATCGCCATTAATAATAAACCGACCACCCCCATTTCTTCGAGAATCTGGGCATACTCGTTTTCCGCATGAGTGGATAAATTGATGGAAGTTTGCTCGTCGTACAAAGGATAGATTATTTCATGCGCTCCCAAACCGACGCCCCAAACAGGATAATCCGATGCGATATGCAAAATGTTTTGATTGATGTTCAGGCGGCTTTGATAATGTTCTGATTCCGGTAAAGTCGCCAAACGCGAATATACCTTTTCAAATCCCAAATATAAAACGCCGATTAAAATCCCCAATGCCAAAACCGGCATGACCCACGCCCACGGGAAAACTTTCCTGCGGAATATCAACACCAAAGTGGTGAAAACTCCGGCGCTCAACAGGCATACCGCCCCGGCGCGGGTCAGTGAGATGATGACCGTGGTGGCGCCCAATATTATCGCGAGCCATAAATACCAAATGCTCCTCATATCGGAAGCGGATAACAAATGCGTAATATTTCGCATCGATGGTGAACGCCGCGAGAACTTTTCCGTTAGTTTTACCAATAAAAGCGCCAAAGCGGCCCCCAGGGACAGGTTCATAAATTGACCGTAATGACCATGATGGACAAACGGTCCGGATAAAGCGACTTTTTGACCGGTGGGGATAAACCAGTAGATTTTCCCGTTGCCAAATAGATATTGCGCAATCATCAAAAGCGCCACACCGACTCCGATGATGGATATACCGGATAATAATCGCTTGATTTGATCTTCACGCTGATAAACATTGATCACAACAAAGAACAAAGACGCCAGGGTTATTATCAATCTCAGGTTATGCCGGGTGGCGCAGGCATAAAAACTTAACGACATATACCGTAAAAACCGTTCGGAATTCGGCAGACCGCCCAGCAAATCAGCCTTTAAATGCGCCGTATGGGGTGAAATGACCTGGACAACCGAATTGGGTAAAGGCAATAACTGTATAACAGCCCATGCCAAAAATAACATTATAGGAATATAAACCCAACTCCAGACCGGGCGCAGGTTTTTATCCATGACGAATTTAAGACACAATAAAAACATCATGACCGCCGTTATCGTCACGAATAATTGCTCGCTCCAGGCATCGACGACTCCCAGCGCCAACGGCATAAACGCCAGCAGCCCCAACATCAATACTTCGATGACAAAATCAATTTTCTCCGGTTGTTTAAAAATGCCTTCTCCGCTTGAATTGTTCCCTGATTTCGGCATTCGGATTGTGTCATTCATTTTGTTTAATCAAAAATTTCTTCAACTCGTTAAACTGCGTTGTATCTTCCGGCCCCGATCGCTTGCTGTAATTGCGGTAAGAGTAATACCGCTTGGGGGAAATACGCGCGGCGTTAAGCACTATCCCCTGGAGTTTGGCGCCGACGCTTAACAGACTGTCCCGCGCGAGTTCGGTCTCTTTGCGATTCGATCTTTCCGACTGCAGCACCAGCAATGTTACGTCACAAAGAGCGCCGAGAATACGGGCGTCATCAACATTGAGCAGTGGCGGGGAGTCAATCAGAATGCGATCGAATTTTTGCGCCAGTTTTTTGATGACCCCGATAAAACTGGGGCGGTTCAGCAATTCAGAGGCGTTCTCGGTTAACGGACCGCTCGGCAGCAAATGAAGACCATTGACGGCGGTTCGGGAAATCGCCCGGTCCAAACCTGATTTACCCATAAGAACGCTCGTCAGACCGTATGGCGACTTGATCTTGAATATCTTGTGTTGCATCGGTCTGTAAAAATCACCGTCGATAATTAATATGCGCTGTCCTGACTGCGCCATCGCCGCCCCTAAATTGCTCACCAGAGTGGTCTTGCCCACCCCGGCCGTCGGCGACGTTATCAGCAAAGTTTTGCTGTCTTGCTGGGGCAAACCGAAATACAATGCCGTACGCAAAGATCGGTATGCTTCGGCCGTCGGGGAAACCGGGTAAAGTGATACCATCCGACCGGTTGCTGTAACGGATTCTTTTCCCTCTATTGTCGGAATAATGCCGAGAACCGCTACTCCCGTTACGGCGGTAATTTCTTCGGCGTTATGGAAACAGTGACTTCGCCAGTCGTTCAACCAGGCAAACGTGACGCCCAAAATCAAACCCAATACCAACGCCAAAGCCATCGTCCGGTTTTTTTGGGGACTGCTCGGCGCCGCCGCGGCCTGGGCGACTTCCAGAATATTGATATTAAGCACCTCGGCGTCTTCGGTGACGTTGATCTCCTTTATGCGATTGTGCAGAATATCGCTGAGCTTCTCCGCACGCTCCAAATCGGATTGCAGCACGGCGAATTCCGCCGCCTGGGCGTTGAAATTCAATGCTTGCTGCTCCTGCTCTTCTAAAGCACTGCGAATTTGTGCTTCTTTTTCCATCGCCGTTACCCAACGCTGAACCAGTATGCCGCAGTAGGCCTGGGCGAACTTATATTCCTGTTCGGCGACCAGACGTTTCAGACGGGCGATACGGATTTCAATGTCCTGCCGATTTGGATGGTTCACGGTGACTTCACGCATCAAGGTCTCCAACTGACTTTGTAATTGCTGAAGCTCTTCATATAATTGCTGTTGTTTTGAGTCCGATGAAAGCGATTCGCCCTCCGGACCTTGAGACTGAACCAACTGCCTAATCTGCTCGGGATTGGACAGCAGGGCGTTGGCCGAATCATATTCGGCTTTGGCCTGAACCATCTCCAGTTGCGCTTCGGTCAACGCTTCGGATAACCGCCCCAAACGCTTCATGATAATCGCATCTTGTTCGTTATCCAGCGAGACAGTGCCGTGATTACGAGTAAAGTCCAACAGCGCTTGCCTCTTTTCCTGCAACTCCTGGTCCCGCTTGGCCTTTTCTCTCTGGAGGATTTTCAGAATTTCATTAGAGGTGGTGTGTTTGAAGGTGGATTGATAAGTGATATATGAATCCACAATCGAGTTGACCAAAAAGGCGGCCTCGTCCGGGTACGGCGAAGCGCAGGTGATAGTGATGATGTCGTCTCTTTTTCCAATGTCAACCTCCAAATGACCTTTTAAATATCCGACCGGGTTATCAATTTTTGTGAAGGTCTTAAGACCGGCGACGACCGGTTCCTCGACCACCGCGGACAATATCGGCGTGGACTTGATTAACTCACTTTGAGTATAAAGATAATTTTTTGACTGGGTCAGAACACCCTGCTCCTGAGTAATGATTTTAGGACCGTCTTGTTCGACATAAATTTTCGATGTACTGCTGTAATAGGGCGTGGACTGAATCAGGTAAATCAAACCAAGCGCCAAAGACGCTGCGGCTGTCAACAATACTGTCACCCGGTGTTGCCAGATAATTTGCACCAGGTGACCGCCGCTCATACCCGCTGACGCCACCGGTAAAGCGTCCGACAACTCTTGTGTATTATTATGTTGGCGCCTCTGATTTATCACCATTCACTCATCAACTCATTCACTCTTTTAATAAATATCATCGTTATACAACGAATCCAGACGATAAGTTACCCCGGCGGTGATCCGGAATAATTGGGCTAAAAACAGACGTGTTTGCGTACTGAAAGTCTGTTCCACCGCTACAATATCACCTGGCTTGACGACCGTGCTCGGAGCATCGGTGATCCGCGTGCCCTTCAAACGAAATGATGCCGATATGATGGCGCCGTTCTCTCGCTGGCGATAAATACGGGCATATTTGGGCGACGCCACTTCATTCACGCCGCCGGCAAACGCCAACGCTTGCATCAGGTTGTAGCGGGTCCCGGGTGGATAAGGAAATACGCCGCTGTGATTGACCAGTCCGATGACCGTGAATACCTGCGGATTGAGCTGCTCGACTTCTACCATATCTCCGTCGTTAAGGGCGACGTCGGCAAATGGTATATTTAATCCCTTTACCGGCAGCAACAATGGTTCTGTGTTGGAGGCGACGCCGTTGCGGTATATTCGTATGGCGGCCGCCCCCTCGTTAACGATCCCCTTGGCTTTCATTATCAGGTTCACCAACGTCAATTCATCACTCTGACATTCATGAACGCCCGGCTCATTCACGCCTCCGGTAATCGTGATGCGCGCTGTCCGGTATTCCGATACCCGACATACCACCGACGGAGGCTGGTGTACGTATTTGGGATAATAAGATTGTACAATATTGGATTCAATATCGGCCAGATTCTTACCCGCTACGGGAATTTCTCCAATAATAGGCAGATTGATGCTCCCGGACGTACTGACCCGACAAGAATATGGTTCGACCGGACCCGAAACGTAGGCTAATTCAGGATTAATCGATCGCATGATCGTCGGCATGCGAAATTCCAGCACATCTCCGGAGACCGCGCGATATCCGCCGGTATAGGATCGCGCTCTAACGATACGTTGCATATCCAGTTTGGGTTGAATCGCCAAGGCATTTGCAAAATTTTCCAACCCTTCGTTCGCCGGACCAGATACGTCCTTTATCACCTGCCAGGGGGTCGATGCGGGACTAACATCCATGGACCGCGTACGCCAAAGCGGCCCTTGATCGCCCGGCGAATTTTGACAACCACACACTGACAACATAAATATCAACAATAACAACATTATGAGGTTGTATTGCCTAAGTTGTCGCTTTGCTGCTGACTTCAAGTAACAACTCCTATTTGGGCGGCTGATATAAACTGCGCCCTTGTTGCCGATCTGGAATATAGATGTCGGGAGTCTCCGCCGAAACCTGATTATCCTCTGGATTGCTGCTCGTGCGGGCAGATTCACCCGATTGAGGGGAACCCTCTTCAATCTGTGCGGCGGCCAACGTGATGTCGGGCCCTTGGTTAACGATTTTATAAGTCGTTATCACACCGGTTTCCATGACGACCGCGCCGGTCAAGACAACGGCGGTTTTTACGGCCGCCGCTTTGGTCGCGACTAATTTTACCCCGATTGCTCCCAGTTTCATACTTCAATCCCTCGGAGTTTGCCATAATGACAGTCCATTTAAGGGTTTATCGGCTAATATGCAAAAATTTGGCCAATTGTTATAGGGCTTATAGACAACAATCAAACAGTAAATTGCCAAAACAAATCAGATAGACATGAACACTCAATAAAGTTGCCTTTTCTCTGCAAAATCCGTGGTATTATAGGAACGTCCTATATTAATTAGGGCTTTTTTTACGAAATATTTTACGTTTTTTTAAAAATAATTAGCTTTTATCGGGTCTAAAAGGAACTCACCTTTGGTCTGGTAAAGGACAAAATAGAACTTAAAGAAATGAATTAAGAGGTTATAATAAAACCTGACACGGTGCTTGCCAAACGCTGTCATTCCCGCGAAGCTTGTCCCCGACCATGATCGGGGAGCGGCAATCCATTAGCTCATACGTGAGGTTTTGTTAGAGTGCCTAAGTCTCGTTTAGATAAGAGTTTATCATATTAAATACAAAATCATGGTTTGTGAGCGACCTCTTCCATTAATGACCCCTCCGACTGCTCACCATAATCAATAATTGCATGCGCCTTAATTGTTGGCTGATAAGAAGTTGTGTTCGATGACATGGCAGAAACTCGACCAAGTGAACCGGGCATAGGATCGAATGACTCGTCTTTGACCGTTTCCAAAGTCTTGTTTAGCAAATTACGCAGCTCCGTATCCCATTGATCCATAATATGTTTACGTGAAAAATGCTTATGATAAATATAATAGCAGTGTTGACGCAGACTTTTTAATTCCTGCGGCGCATGGGATAAACGGATCAATTTTTCCGTCACAAATTCCAAAGTATCATCGCTTAAAACCCAGCCCACACGGTATTTAGCTATCCATTGGGCCAAAGCGCAATCGTCTCGTCCGGCAAAAATAACCGGACGCCCGGACGCCAGAGAACCAAAAAATTTCGAGGCCACCACCGTGCCGGTCCATTCCGGGCGCAAACAAACCAGGTGAATATCGGCGGCGCTGAGACGGGACTCCAGTTTATCCAGAGAGGCAAAGGGCACAAATGCTGTGTGTTTATGGTTTTGTGAAAGGACGCTCCGCAGTTCGTCGGCGCGATTACCCCGGATACTGAAAGCGAATTTGATGTCTTCATCAGCCAATCGGTCTATCAGTTTGGCAAACATGTCATAACTGTGCGCCAAACCGAAGTTACCAGAGTATAAAACGCCAAGTTTGGTGCTGCCAAAAATGGTATTTCGTTCGGTGTTATCGACCAGTGGCATCTGGGAAGGTTCGATTAGGGCCCAGGGGGTGAGAGTTGCCCTGGGGGTATCGACATTATATTGTTCTAATTGATGGCGCATACAGGCGCCAATATCAACAATGAGATCACAGGCGGCATAAGCGCCTCGTAATAAATGCTTTAAAATTTTTAGGGAAATGCCATTCGGTTTTAGTATGCCCTGGGAGACCGCGGCTTCGGGATATAGATCGAAGCACCAGTGAACGATTTGGGTTTTTGGTCGCAGAAGTTTCCAAATTCTTGCCGTTACGACACTTAAAATAGGATCGGTTCCGACAATCAACACATCGACATGGGGAAATTTGCGTTTGCGCCAGGCGGCGCAGCTCCAGGCAAATATCATCCATATTGCGTTTAGGATCCGACCCCACGCCGTTGCCTGGTGAAAGCGGGGGCGCCAAACCCGGTGTATTTCAATGAGGTTATGAACATCAGAAGCCGGGTATTTTTTAGATTCGTTACGGCACCCTCGATTACAGGGCATGGCTGCAACTTGCCAGCCTCGGTTTTGGAGTTCCTGGGCTAATTGGGTGAAATGTTGGGCGCTGACGACAGTATCGGGCCAAAAATAATGATATAAAATTAACGCTTTGGGCATTTTCGGTTGATTAATTTTTTTCCGGGCGATGAAGCTATATTGTCATAAGCTCATCGGTACACCCACTTTATGTGATTGTGTCTTAAGCACCTGTTGCTCTATCCATTGATAGGTTATTTCCATACCCCGACGCAATTTCCCAATGGGCGCCCAACCCAACTTGCGACGTAATAAAGCATTATCTGAGTTTCTCCCTCTAACCCCCAGGGGTCCTTCGATATGATTAATGGTTAATTTTTTGCCGGCTATATCCATAATCATGTGCGCTAAATCATTGATAGCGATCATTTCTTCGGAACCGATGTTGACAGGTCCGATAAAATCGGAATTCATCAGTCGCTGGACGCCTTCCAGGCATTCATCGATGTATAGAAAAGACCGGGTTTGCTTGCCGTCACCCCATATTTCAATTTCACCAAAATCTTCTGCCTGGGCTACTTTTCGGCATAATGCGGCCGGGGCTTTCTCTTTACCACCGCACCAGACGCCTTCCGGACCGAAAATATTGTGGAATCGGGCGATATGAATCTCAATATTGTGATTTCTATGATAGCTAAGGTATAATCGTTCGCTGAATAATTTCTCCCACCCATATTCGCTGTCGGGAAAAGCCGGGTAGGCCGATTCTTCACTGCATTTGGGATTATCCGGGTCCATCTGATTAAATTGGGGGTAAATGCAGGCGGAAGAGGAGTAAAAAATCTTCTTTACCGACATTTTTGTGCAGATATCCGCCATATTCAGATTAATCGTGGCCGAATTGTGCATTACTGCCGAGTCATGTTCGCCGGAAAAAATATAACCGGCGCCACCCATATCGGCGGCAAGCTGGAATACTTCATCAAATTGCCGATCGACGACATCCTTACATAAACGCGGATCTCTAAGGTCTCCGATGATGAATTCATCAGCCCGGGTGGGGCTGAAATCGGGATCTTTCAGGTCAACTCCCCGGACCCAAAATCCGTCCTGCTTGAGTTTTTTGACCAAATGGCTGCCGATAAAGCCTCCGGCGCCGCATACCAGTGCTGTTTTTTGATGTTTCATTATGTTCCTTTTAATAAAATCGCTCTCCTCCTGGAACAGGTAAGAAATATACACACTAAAAGTAATTTCGGTGATTTACCCCTTGAGCCTTTAGAATGAGAATATTATTTGGCATTTGAATCCCAGTTGGATGATTCGATAGGCCGGCGCCAGGCACAGATGTCTCAGCCAACGGCGGGGGAAGCTTTCGTTTTGGTTTTCGGTTTGATTCCAGTGTATTACCCGGTCTAAATATAAACACATTTGGCGATTAAGTTCCAAATGTGAAACATTAGATGCTTTTTGGTATTTCCGAGTGGTGTCCAGCCAAAATTTTCTAAAGGCGGCGGCTTGCTCGTACCGATGGGCCCGGAAAAAACATTTGATTAATCCCCATAAAAACACAATCATAGCATAGTCGGCGATGTTTATTGTATCGCAGACCGGATCGATTAATACGAGGGTATCGCTAGATTGGTCATAAATCATATTATGGGGATCGCTGTCGAATCGCACCTGTCGTTTTCGCGCTTCGTGAAACAAAGGCAGCAGGCAGTCGATTCTTGCCTCTAATGCCTCAAAGCCATGCTCGATAAATTCCTCCACCAGAGTCGGGCCGTCGATAAATTCAATATCAATGGTGTTTTTGCTTTCATCGACGGTGAAAATCTCGGCACGCCGAACCCCATGGATCTGCTTGATGACGGGATCCAGCGCCAGGTAGGCCTGATATTCCTGCTCAACCCGGAAGCGACGATGATAATGCTTACGAATATAGTCGCCCTGAATATCCCGGCGCATTTCCAGTGATGAATTGCGCCGGTTTTGACAAAAATTAAGGTGATTCGTTTGTCGAGCCTGACTAATCATACTTTAATCTGGCTTTTATATAGATACTTTTTGATAAAGGCAATCCCCAGCCTGACGCCCTTAGAGGCGTGCTGTCATCGACTAATCGGAAATGAGGTGGTTGTCCTAAAACCTGCTCGACGACAAATCCGGCGTTGTTCAAGCCGTTTTTCCATTCATGGGGTAAAAACCAATGGCTGTATCGATGCCCGGCTTCGTTGGCGGTCACGGTTTGACCGCGCAGGTTAACATACAATCCGCCCAACAGGTAAATGCCGGCCAAGTTGGGCACATTGAAAATAAACAATCCGCCCGGTTTAAGCGCCCGTGCGATTTCATCAAATACCTGTTGATAATTTGGGATAAGATTTATAACCAGGATGGCATACACCGCATCGAAGAATTCAGAGGAAAAATCCAGGCAACTCGCCTCCCCTATAGACAGAAGAACATTTCCGTTGGAATTTTTGCTAAAGCGTTTACGCGCGATGTCCAGCATACCCGATGACATATCGATGCCATAAAGAGCGAACGGCTTCGAGGCGATATATTCCAGCAGACGCCCGGTGCCGCAGCCCAGCTCCAGTATTTTGGCGTTTGGTTTCAGTTCTTCGAGCAGCAGGCGATCCAGTATTTTTTTATGAAATTTTTCCGCTCTTTTTCCCGCCCGGGCGCCATACCGATTAACATCGTAAACGGCGGCTTCCCGGTCATAGTAAGCCGTGTTTTGTTCCAGTATATTTTTTCTTTTCAAAGTATGCCTAACCTCAATTTTGCCAGACTTCACTTAGGACAGTTTCTCTCAGGTGATTATGGATGCCGGGGAATTTCTTCGCCGTTGATAATACACCGGTAAACCGTGTGTAATTTTCGGGCGGTCACGTCCCAGGTATAGTTTTGTAACACGTGTTCTCGTCCGCGCCGACCCATCATCTTTCGTTGCCGCGGTGACATGTCCGCCAGTTCGGATAAGGCTTGAACCAGTTCCATTTTATGAGGCCGGACCCATCGCCCCGCGTCGATATCCTGCAGCTCTTGCCAGGGCGTGCCGGTGGTCGTGATCACCGGCGTCTCACATGCCAGCGCCTCGGTGACAACTATGCCGAAATTTTCCGAATAAGACGGCAGGACAAATATGTCGGCGCGCCGGTATAAAGCCGGCTTGGCTTCACCTCTTATCATCCCCGGAAAAAATACGTAAGACTCCAAATGTAAATCTTCCACTTGCCGTTTTACATTTTTTAAGTGCCCCTTGTGATCCGGACCGGCGATAACCAATAGAATCTCCCGCCGGTTTTTTTTGTCTATAAGCTCTCTCAGGGCCGCCAAGCATTGATCCAGGCCTTTTTCCGGGCTAATCCGCGATAGAAAAAGCAATACCAATTTATCTTTTAAGTGGGGCCAATATTTTTCGGCTGCGTATTTATCCGGTAATGTTTCGAATGCCTGTCTGTCAATCCCGTTAGGAATGACAGTTATCGGTCCGGTCAGTCCGGCTGTGCGGCAACCTTGAGCCTCCATTTCCGACGATACCTGAATACACGCCGCCCTGTGCAATATTCGATTACCCACTAACGACAGGTAGCTTTTTTTCTTCCAGGAGTTATATCGCCAGGGATGCATAAACACCCCGGCCGGGCGCAGCAGATAGGGTGTATGACTGTGTCGGGCGATGCGGCCGGCGACATAAGTCGAATGAGGCCAAACGCTGTTGATGTGTAAAATATCAATTGAAGGTATTTCGCGCAATAAATTTGACGCCAGTTCCCTGGAACGAAACCATGAATGCGGCCAGGTGGGTTTGAATATATAAGTCGAATCCAACGACGCCACTTGCCTTTGATCATCCTCTGTGCCGGTGGCCCAGTAGGACACGCGATGTCCCAGGGTTGACAAACACGCACCGGTATTTTTCACCATACAAACCGGTCCGCCAATTCTGTCGGAAATAGCCGGTAAGACAAACGCAATATTTAAACTGCTTACCAAAAATACCTGCTTACATTTTCAGGTTATGCCGGTCCAAAAACCGTCCCAGAACGAATAGGCTCCAGGGTCTGAACCAGCCGATTTTATTCGGAAATTGACAAAATCGCGACCAGATATGCTCTAAAGTGTCATACCGGACAACGCCACAGCGTTCGGACAACAAGCGCAATCCCTCTGGAATCTCGCGCCTCAACTCTTTCAACATCCAGTTCTTCAACGGTAAAGTGAATCCCCGTTTGGGGCGCTGGAAAATTTCTTCAGGCAGTCGATCCTTCATGGCTTCCACAAAATACCACTTGGCGGTGGCGCGCGGTTTTCGCACCCCAGCCGGCAGCGTAAGACAACAATCGGCGAACTCTCGATCTAAAAAAGGCAAACGGATTTCCAGGCCGTGCGCCATACCCATGACATCGGAATCACGCAGGAGAGTTTGCTCCATAAAAGTACGCATTTCCAAAAGACCAACAGCGTCGGGCACCGGGCGATCCTGCACCATGCGGTGCAAGTCTGACAGTAATTCAGGATTAATGCCCGGATTCCAGTGATTGTTTGATAAATCCGGAATGATTTTTTTGATCTGTCGTGATGAAAATACCCTGCGCCTCACCAAATAAGATGACAAGATATCCTGCGGCGCCTCAAAAAAATCCGCCAGCTTGCCGCACTTGATATT
>Ga0272441_10014136_pt1 | contig 11375 bp, 10 predicted proteins | sample SSMProp6N_FD_193582 | JGI IMG/M metagenome (GOLD analysis project Ga0272441, IMG submission 193582) | Marine sediment archaeal communities from Little Sippewissett salt marsh, Falmouth, MA, United States - SSM-Prop-6N | ecosystem: Environmental > Aquatic > Marine > Wetlands > Sediment ... | reverse complement strand
ATGCAGTTGATTCCGGCAGAATGCTTGTGCGGATTGGGAGAACTGGAACGCAGAATATGCCCCTGCATCATTTTTACAACATTATTTTTCTTCATAAACTTCCGGTCTCGTTTATGAAGAGCAAATCAACCGTTTCATCCCATGGAGGATTTGGTGCCTTTGGATGGTACCAATTGATTGGGTTCTACGATAAAAATGGCAAAACAACGCACACAATAATGTGCTTTGGGCCGGTCAGGATTGAGCACCTTGTACTCCGATTTGCATTTTGGGCATTTTACGGATATAATTTCCTGTTTCATCGCACCAATGCCAGCCTTTCGGAGTATTTTCTCGGATAATTGTTTATTTTAACAATGTTTTAGAGAACATCACAAAGGAATGTACATTACAATTTTCGAATTATCAAGCACTTTTTCCTTTTTTTCCTTTTTTCAAAAAAAAGCCATTCCGGATGAAATCTGAATCCGGAATGGCAAAAATCGCTGCATTGCCGCTGAAACAGACTATTCGGCCGCTTCTTCCGCCCCGACAATCTCCACCGATTCGAGAATCACCGGTTTTACAGGCACATCGGCTGCCGGAACGCTGTGCAGCTCTCCCTCATACATAACTTTCAAGTCCTTCCTGGTGGTTTTGACATTGGCAATTCTGTCGACCACAAAAATACCTTTTGTTACCTTGCCAAATACAGCATATCCGTAACCGCCGGGCAGCCCCGGATTGCCGTGATCCAGACTGCTGTTATCTCTGTGATTGATGAAAAACTGGGAAGTGGCACTGTGAGGATCATTGGTTCGCGCATAACAAATGGTACCGCGGAGATTTTTGAGTCCGTTGCCGCCTTCATACGGAATCGGCGGTTCGGTGTCCTTCTCGACAGATTCCGTATCATAACCGCCGCCCTGAATGACAAACCCTTTGATCACACGGTGAAAAACCGTATTGTTGTAAAATCCGGATCTGACATAATTGAGAAAGTTCTGCACACCGATGGGGGCCTTGTCCGGATAAAGTTCCAGTTCAATATTCCCCATGGACGTTTTCATCAGGACTCTTGGATTGTCCTTTGCGCCGGCAGGCCCGGCGAGCATGACAGCCAGCAGAACAATCACTGTGATCCGCAAGAGAAAAGAATCCATAAAACCTCCGGAAGTGTTTATTTGTTCAATGAATGAAATAACTTGTAAAGCTTTTCCCAGGTACGCTCAAGGGCCTCGGAAATCACCTTGGTCTTGCCAAGTATGGGCATAAAATTCGTGTCCCCGCTCCACCGGGGCACGATATGAAAATGGAGATGGGTATCTATTCCGGCCCCGGCAACACGCCCCAGATTCATGCCGATATTAAAACCATGCGGATGCATGACTTGTTCCAGTACAGCCCTGGATTTTTCGAGCAGTGCGAACAGCTCAAGTCTTTCCGCATCATCGAGACGATGCATCTCATGTGTGTGCCGGTATGGCACAATCATGAGATGACCGTTATTATAGGGAAAGCGGTTCATGATCACATACGACAAATCACCGCGATAAAGAATTAGATTGGCCCGATCGTCCGACTCTGCAGGCTTGTCACAGAGAATGCATCCGTCATATTTCCCGGCATTCTCGATGTATTCGATTCGCCAGGGTGCCCACAAGAGATCGGGGCGGGACGATTCCGGTTTATCCGAAGACATGATTATTTCTCTTCTTCTTTTTCGCCGGAGGCCCTGGCTTCATCAACGACCTTGGATTCCAGTTCCTTGGGAAGCGGCTCATAATGCGAAAATGACCGTGTAAACAGGCCGCGTCCCGACGTCAGGGAACGCAATGTGGTTGCGTACCGGTCCAGCTCGGCCAGGGGCACCTTGGCTTTGATAATCTGGAAATGTCCCTTGCTGTCCATGCCCATGATTTTACCGCGCCGGCTGGACAGGTCTCCCATCACATCGCCCATGTGATCTTCGGGTACCTTGACTTCGATATCATAGATAGGCTCAAGAAGAATGGGTCTGGCTTTCAGCATGGCCTGTTTGAAAACCTCGCGGCCGGCAATCTGAAATGCGATGTCCTTGGAATCCACGGGGTGTTCCTTGCCGTCATACACAATGGCCTTGACATCAACCACGCGATACCCTCCCAGTGGACCGTTTACAAGGACCTGTTTGACTCCCTTTTCCACGGAAGGAATAAATACGGAGGAGATAGCGCCGCCAACCACTTTGTTGTCAAATTCAAAACCGCCGCCACGCGGCATGGGTTCAATGCGCATCCAGACTTCGGCGAACTGGCCGGCACCACCGGTTTGCTTTTTGTGCCGGTATTTTTCCTCAGCTTTGGCGGTAATGGTCTCGCGGTACGGTACCTTGGGTTTTTCCTCATCGACATCCACACCGAACTTTTCCTTGAGTCGCCGGATAATGACTTTCAGATGAAGTTCACCCTGACCCGATAAAATGGTCTGATGCAGTTCGGGATCAATATCGATGGTAAAACTCGGATCTTCATCATGCAGAATGTGCAGACCGTTGGAAATTTTTTCCTCGTCACCGCGGCTTTTGGGTCTGACCGCAACGCTGATCAGGGGTTCCGGAAACTTTATGGGGGTGATAATAATGGGCGATTTTTTGTCGGAAAGGGTATTGCCCGTCGATGTATTTTTCAGTTTTACCAGCGCACCGATATCTCCCGACCTGAGCTCACCGATCTCTTTTCTGCTTTTGCCGTTCAACAAATAGATCTGGCCAATTTTCTCACTGCTGCCCACATTAGCATTGAGAACTTCGGTGCCGGTTTTCAAAACACCGGAATAGACTCGCACAAGCGAGAGTTCGCCGACATGGGCCTCCGAGATGGTTTTAAATATCATCGCGCTCAGCGGTTCCTCATCGCCGATTTTACGCTCCACTTGATTGTCCGTTTTGGGTTCTTTCACGGATATTTTTTCGAAATCCCCGGGGGAGGGCCCCACCTGACTGATGAAATCAAGCAGCTGCGCCATACCGATGTTCTTTTCCGCAGATCCGCAAAATACCGGAATCAGCGTGCGGGTCATCAATCCTTTCCGGAGACCTGTTCTGAACTGGTCTTCCGTCAGGGTGCCCGCTTCGAAATAGCTTTCGAGAAGCGCATCGTCACTTTCGGCGGCGGATTCCATGATTTTCTCCCGCATTTCTCCGGCGCTTGATTTCAGGTCGTCCGGCAGATCCCCCGATGTGAATTTTCCGCTGCCGTCACTTTCATACGTGATCAGTTTCAGGTTTAAAACATCAACGATTTTGTTGAATCCTTCGCCCTGATTAACGGGGAACTGGCATGCCACCACGCCCGTTCCGTATCTCTCGCGGGTACTGTTCACGATTTTGTCAAAATCGGCATGTTCATTATCCATGCGGTTGACAAAAAACATCCTCGGGATATTGAATTCCTGGGCAAACTCAAGCACCTGCTCTGTTCCGACTTCAACTCCGTCCACGGCGCTGAGTACGGTAACGGCCAGATCGGTTACACGCAGGGCGCATTTGGCATCGCCGATAAAATCCGAGTATCCGGGTGTATCAAGGAGATTGATTTTCCAGTCTTTCCAGATTCCATGCAGCAGGGATGTGCTGATGGATATCTTGCGTTCAATTTCATCCGGGTGGTAATCGGACACAGTCGATCCATCATCCACCTTGCCGATTCGATTGGTCTCTCCCATATTAAACAGCATGGCCTCGGCAAGAGATGTCTTGCCCACACCGCCGTGACCTATCAAACCCGCATTTCGTATTTTGTCTACAGAGAAAACCTTCACCGAATTCCTCCTTTTTCAAGAGAATAACGATTGTACACTATGCATGCAATCACCTAATTATTTTTATCTATTTCCGAATTGAAGCATTCATAACATCATGGCGCACCTGATCCCGCATGATCCGGCCGGTTGGTCCCTTCGGCAGCGTCCCGGCAAAATGGATGATTCGCGGACATTTGTATGTAGCCATTCGCTCCCGGATATATTCAACAATTTCATCCTGGCCGGCCGTTTCCCCATCTTTCAGCACGACCACAGCGTGAATTTCCTCACCGAAAGCCGGATCGGGAATCCCCACGACAATCGCTTCCCTGATCTTTGGATGACCCAGCAGATAACGCTCGACTTCCCTCGGATAAATACTGAAACCGCTTTTTACAATCACCGTTTTCTTGCGGACGACAATGATCCCGAATCCGCTTTCGTCCAGTCGTGCCAGATCGCCCGTATAAAGCCATCCGTCTTTCAGCACATCCTTGGTAGCTTCGGGTTTGTTCAGATATCCTTTCATCACGCTGGGTGCCTGGACGATAATCTCTCCCACCTGGCCTGTCTTTACATCTTCTCCCGATTCGTTGACGATGCGCATTTCAACACCGGGCAGCGGCAGGCCGATAGATCCCGCCCGCTGCTCCTGCCGGGGCGAATTGAGTGAAACGATGGCCGATGCCTCGGTCAGACCATATCCTTCCAGTATATGAATTTTAAACCGGTCCGCAAAAGCGGTCATGATTTCCTGACGCAGCCCGTCTCCGCTGGAAAGACACATCTGCAGTGACTTGAGATCTTTCTCGCTTGCTTCTCCGACATCCAGCATTTCGCTGTACATGGAAGGAACGCCGAAAAAATGTGTGATCTTCCCGGATGCAATCATCCGTATACTGTCAGCTGCATTGAAAGAGGGCATCAATACCACTTTCCCGCCCTTCCGGAAAAAGGTCCCCAAAACCAGTGTGTTTCCCAACGGATGATGCAGGGGAAGCACGGCCAGAACACTGCTGTCGGATTCAATTTGCAGGACATCGCCACAGGCATCGATATTGGCCAGTATGTTGTCATGGGTCAATTCAGCACCTTTGGGATAGCCCGTCGTCCCGGCTGTGTATACGATCAATGCCGTATCATCCGGATGCGTATCATCGCTGGTCTCCAGCGGTTCGTAGGTTTCCATCAAATACGTCAGGCGCACTTCGCCTTCTTTCGCTTCACCGCCCAGCACAACCCAATAATCACAGTGGTCCAGTCCCTGCAGGGCAGTGTAAACCCGCTGTCTGTAACGGTCAGGATAGACAATACCTCTGGCTTCAGAGTCTTCCAGCTGATGATGTATTTCCTCTTCTTTATAATGGATGGAAACGGGAATAATGGTGGCACCCAGTTTGAACAGGGCAAAAAAAGTCAATACCGTATGGGGCACATTGGGAAGCATGACAGCCATACGGTCCCCCGGGCGGATTCCCATGTGCTGAAGACCGGCCGCCAGCCGGTCTGAGGCTTCCTTGACTTTCTGATAGGATAATGTATGCCCGCCGAATTCAAGAGCCGTTTTGTCCGGATATGTCTGTGCCGTTTTTTCCAGCAATGCATAGAGATTACTCACTTCGTTACTCCTTTTCGCGTGGTCACCATATCATCTGCATGATAACTGCTTCGGACATTCGGGCCGGCACTGACCCATTGAAAACCCATGGCAGAGGCATCATTATGATATTCTTTGAAACGGTCGGGATGTACATACTTCTTCACCGGATAATGATGCCGGGACGGAGACAGATACTGGCCAATAGTGAGGGCCGAACAACCGGCATCAAGCAGCGCGCGGAAAACATACCGGAGCTCATCTTCCTGTTCACCCAGTCCCGTCATGATTCCCGATTTCACCATAGTCCCCGGATATGTACTGTACACATAATGCAGCACCGCGAGTGAGCGTGTAAAATCAGCCTCGGGCCGTACTTCGGCATACAACCGGGGAACGGTTTCCACATTGTGGTTGAGTACATCCGGCCCCGCTGACATCACTGTATCAAGGCAGTCCTGATCGCCCCGGAAATCGGGTATCAATGCTTCTATGGATGCGCCGGGCAGTTGCCGGCGGATGGCCCGGATGGTCCTGTTGAAATGAGCAGCACCGCCGTCATCCAGATCATCGCGTGTAACAGATGTAATCACCACATGTTTCAATTCAAGAATGGATGCCATTTCTGCGACCCGCCGCGGCTCATCCGGATCCAGAGGATCCGGATTCCCTTTGTCCACACCGCAAAACCGGCAATGACGGGTGCATCTGTCTCCGAGAATCATAAATGCTGCTGTCGGCCGCTTGAAGCATTCGGCAATGTTCGGACATCCGGCGGACTGGCATACCGTATGAAGATGCCTGGCCTTCAGCGATTTTTTAAGTGCCAGGACCTGTTCCGTATTTTTCAATGGCTGCCGCAGCCAGGGCGGCAAACGCTTCGTTGCAGATAATGGTTGTGAATGATTCTGTTCTTTCATAAACCTTATATACTACTAAAACTTTTTCTTCAAATCAAGGTATTTTTGGAGGATATAACAGACCGTTTTTCCCCTTCAGATGATCATCACACGTGATCGATTTTCCCTTGATTTCGGTATCCATGAGCCCTATTTTATGTTAAATACACGTGTTATTACGGAATTCATAATGGTATCGTCAAAATTATTCCGGTTGATTCTGCCTGTGATGCTCATCACGGCCTGTACCGGTCCGGTCCATCAGACCACACCGGATCTTCAAAAGCAAATCCTGAACCTCGCAGAATCCTATATGGGTGTTCCCTATATTTACGGTGGAACAGACCGCAGTGGCATGGATTGTTCCGGCCTTGTGTGTCGGATATACAACGATCTGTGCGACTGGAATATTCCGCACAGCACCAGGCTTCTCTATCAAATCAGCATACCGGTCCGGCTGTCCCGGATGCGTATCGGTGATCTTGTATTCTTCGGACAGAGTCACCGCCAGCCGCCGGCACACGTGGGCATTTACACAGGGAATAACCATTTTGTTCATTCATCCGCTTCCCGTGGGGTGATCCGTTCCAGTTTAACCGATTCATATTACAAAAAACGTTTCCTCGGGATTCGCCGTTTGACGGGGTCCTGCTCCGGACAACCGACTCCGTGAAAGTCGCATCATTCTCCCGTTCCGGCCTTTCACGATTCCACTTTTCAGTTGACAATGTCCTGAACATTGTTTACCTTTTATCGATTTACTGGTGTATCCATTCCCGCATGTAATCATTTCTGAATATATGAAAAATGAAATTCACCTCATGATCATACCCTTCCTGAAAACGGGGTAGACAGAAAATTTTGTCCTGATATATCCTGAAAAAAGCAACGATCAACAGAGAGGAGTCTGCTTTGGATCTGTTTCAAAAATGTCATAATTTCACCCGTGCCAGAGAAGCCATTGCATCCGGTATGTATCCATATTTTCGCGCCATCCAGTCCGGTCCCGGTTCCGAGGTTATGATCGGTGGGAAAATGATGATCATGATCGGATCCAACAACTATCTCGGACTGACCGGCCATCCGAAAGTAACCGAGGCCACTGTTGCGGCCGTCAAAAAATACGGCTCCGGATGCACGGGATCCCGTTTTCTCAACGGCACACTGGACATTCATCTCGAACTGGAAGACCGGCTGGCAAAGTTTCTGAAGCGCGAGAAAGCCCTCTGTTTCACGACCGGTCATCATGTGAATCAGGGCGCCATCTCCACCATACTCGGAAGGGATGATCTGGTTTTCACAGACAGGGCGGATCATGCCTCCATTGTCGATGGATGCCGTCTCGCCTTCGGCCGTACCATCAAATACCAGCACAATGACATGGATGACCTCGAACGGGTCCTTGAGTCAAAGAAAGATAAAAATGTGGGCAAACTCATTGTCACGGATGGCGTGTTCAGTATGGAGGGTGATATCGTCAGACTGCCGAAACTGGTCGCGCTGGCGGAAAAATACGGCGCCCGTGTCTATGTGGATGATGCCCATTCTGTGGGTGTGCTGGGCAAGAATGGGCGGGGCACCGGCGAGCATTTCGGCCTGGAGCATAAAATCGACCTCCATATGGGTACCTTCAGCAAGTCCTTTGCCTCTGTCGGAGGTTTCATTGCCGGTGACGAAATTGTCATCGATTACATCAAACATCACGCACGGGCACTGATATTTACGGCCAGCCCGCCACCCTCGGCTGTGGCTGCGGTTCTTGCATGCCTGGATATCGTGGAATCGGAACCGGAGCGCATTGCGCAACTATGGAAAAATACAAAAAAAATGCGGGAAGGTTTTAAAAGCCTGGGATTCGATACGGGACACAGCGAAACGCCCATTATTCCCATAAAAATCGGAAAAGACGAAGACTGTTTTGCCTTCTGGAAACTGATGTTCGACAACGGTGTTTTTGCCAACCCGGCCATCAGCCCGGCTGTTCCGCCCGATGAAGCCATTATCCGGACCAGTTACATGGCTACCCATACCGAGGATGAACTTGACAAAATCCTCGAGATATTTGCATTACTGGGGAAGAAATTCGGAATCATATAGCCGGAAAAACAAGGAACGATCATGACACCGTCTCAGGACATCCAGATCATTTCATTCTCGAATGCAACCAAAGATTCAAGGAAGCTGCTGAAACGTTTTGTTGATTTCCACTGGATCCATTATAAGAACGATCCGCAGTATGTCCCCCTCCTCGATTATGAGTATCTGGGATTTAAACTGATTGGCATACATGGCTTTTTTGAAGCCGACAATCTATTTCTTAAACATGCGAAGATGCAGTTTTTTCTCGCCATTCGTGAAAATCAGGTTGTCGGCCGCTGCAACGCTTTTGTCAACCATCGTCACAATGACCACTGGAAAGACAAAGTCGGTTTCTTCGGACAGTTCGAAACCATTGATGACAGCATCGTCAGCCGGACCTTAACGGAAGCCGCGGCCGAATGGCTGAAATCCCACGGCATGGACAGGATGCGAGGACCGCAAAATCTGCCGGTCAATGAAGCCACACCGGGCATTCTCACCAGGGGATTTGATACCCGGCCTGTTATGTATTATCATTATAACAAACCCTACTATGAAGAACATCTGAGGAAGGCCGGATTCAAGCCGGTAAAACGGGTTCTCTCATGGGAATATCCGGTGGCCCAGCCCTTTCCGGAAAATTATATGCGCTTGTCTGAAAAAGTAATAAAACGATACGATCTGAAATTCGAGACCTGGGATCAACGCCCGCTGGATGTGCGAAAACGGGAAATGCTGAATATTTACAACGCCGCATGGAATGATAATTTTGGATTCGTTCCGTTTACAGAGGAAGAATTTTTTGCCATCATCGATGACATGACCCTGATTATGGACAAAGGGCTCTTTATTTTTGTCTACAAGCAGGGTGAGTCCGCGGGTTTTTTTGGCGGGGTGCCCAATGTGACGGAGAAACTGGGTAAAATCGGCCGGTGCCGGCACTGCGAACTGCTCAGGGCCATCCGTATGCTGATGGGCAAGAATAAAACCAGGGGATATCGTCTTGGCTATCTCGCGGTGAAACCCGAATACAGGAAACTGGGCCTGGATGCGGTGATGCTGTACAAGCAAAAGCTGTACAGCGAAGCCAGAGGTTACGAATATGCGGACCTGGGCTGGGTTCTTGACGACAACAAAATGACGATACGGATTATTGAACGTGTCGGATCAATCCCGTCGAAAACCTATACTGTATTTGAAAAAAAGCTATAAATGCGGTTTTACAAAAAAGGCAGCAAACAGAATCAGCGTTTGCTGCCTTTTTCAGTATAGAAACCGGATGTCAATGAATATGACATCACCACCCTTGCACGGAGAAAGCCATGGCATCAATACGTATCATTGCCGTTGACAACAGGAAGGATTGGCTGACTTTTGTAAAACTCCCCTATCATCTCTATCGAAAAGATCCGAACTGGGTTCCTCCCCTGATGATGGATCAGAAAACACTCCTTGATCCGCAAAAGCATCCCTTTTACGAACATGCGGAAACACAATTTTTTCTGGCCGTCAAAGACCGTCACACCGTGGGGCGCATCGCGGCCATTATCGACCACATTCACAATGACGTCCACGGAGAAAAAACCGGTATGTTCGGATTCTTCGAATGCATCAATGACCAGGAAGCGGCCGATGCCCTCCTTGCCTCGGCCAGAGACTGGGTCCGGGAACGCGGCATGACTGCCTTTCGCGGTCCCCTGAATCCGAGTCAAAACGAAGACTGCGGCCTGCTTGTCGATTCCTTTGACACGCCACCCGTTCTGATGATGACCTACAACCCCCCCTATTATGCGGATCTTCTTGAAAATTTCGGTTTGAAAAAGGCCATGAACCTTTTTGCCTATTATATTGACGATACACAGCCGCCTCCGGAAAAAATGGTCCGTGTCACTGAAAAACTCCGCCGGAAAAGAAATGTGACGATCCGGCCGGTCAATATGAAAAACTACTGGGAAGATGTTCAGAAGGTAAAATATATTTACAACAACGCGTGGATGCAGAACTGGGGATTTGTGCCCATGACCCAGAAGGAATTTGATCATCTGGCGAAAAATTTCAAGGCCATTGTAAAACCGGAGCTGGCTCTCCTGGCCGAAATCGACGGTAAACCGGTCGGCTTTTCGCTGTCCGTTCCCAACATGAATGAGGCTCTCATTCATCTGAAAGGCCGTCTCTTTCCCCTGGGACTTCCCAGACTGCTCTATTACACCAAACGGATTTCCATGATACGAATCATCATCATGGGCGTGATTAAAAAGCACCGGAACCATGGCATTGACGCCATGATGTATCTCGAAACCTGGCGCAATGCCGTCAGGCTGGGATATCATAAAGGCGAGGCCTCATGGATCCTGGAGACCAATACAATGATGAAGCGGGCGATGCAAATGCTCGGAGGCCGCGTTTACAAAACCTATCGTCTCTATGAAATAAAAATATAGGAACGGATATTCTGACCGGACATTGAAACAATTCCTTTCATGCAACGTTAAAGAGATACGGTTTTTATCCATTCCGGAAAACATGAAATCCAATATACAGGAGGTAATAATGAAACATCCCGATTGTCCATGGGTATTCATTCCGGTCATCTGCCTTGCCATCATCGTATCAGCGTGCGGCCCGAAGACGGAACCGGCGTTTGATGTGGCGGACATGGATCTTTCCGTCAGGGCCGGGGATAATTTTTATCAATTCGCCAACGGGACCTGGCTGAAAAAAAATCCCATCCCGGATGAATACAGCCGCTATGGCGTATTTGAATACCTGATGGAACAGAATTACAAGGATCTCAAGGCATTGCTGCAGGAAGTTGCAGGAAACAAAAACGCAGAAGAGGGCAGTTTGGCCCGAAAAATCGGGGATTTCTACCGTCTGGGCATGAATGCAAAAAGACTTGAATCTGACGGTCTTGAACCGCTTCAGGATGAGTTGACCACCATCGCGGGTATTCGCAATATGCAGGAAGTTCAGGCACTGGTTGCCCGCTATCAAACCTTTGGTATTTCACCGCTGTTCCACATTTTCGCCAGTTCAGA
>Ga0272441_10014135_pt1 | contig 11375 bp, 12 predicted proteins | sample SSMProp6N_FD_193582 | JGI IMG/M metagenome (GOLD analysis project Ga0272441, IMG submission 193582) | Marine sediment archaeal communities from Little Sippewissett salt marsh, Falmouth, MA, United States - SSM-Prop-6N | ecosystem: Environmental > Aquatic > Marine > Wetlands > Sediment ... | reverse complement strand
TGCGGTCATTGAGATGGATTCCTTTTTTCTGTTTTTTCCCCCAATGTAATCCGCCAAGCGTCGAAAGCCTTCACTTCCGACTGCTTCGAAGTTACCTTCTACGAAGGTCTCTGCCACAATATACGATGAATATTTACGTAATTCGAAGTTGCCTTCGGTTGCAATCACATTATGAGAAGGTTTTTCTATTGCCATCGCTTGCGTCCCCATTGAAATGATTGTAGCTGCCATAATAATGCATAAGAACGTCTTATTCTGAAACTTGTAATTCATAACATGTACCATGGTTGGAATATTATTTGGAAGAAGCCATGCCTCAACTCAAAATTAGGCATTTCGCAGAATCTTAGAATCAAACACAGAATGTTAGGCTTAAACCACCACTTACTCTAAAAATACGCGAACTTTCTTCAAACTATAAATTGGAATGAAGGGGAAAAGGACCGGCACTGTACGAATGTATTTCTGGTATTTTATCTGGTTCCCATATCGTTTGTCTTGCGTATTCTCCAACCGTTTAGTCGATCCCATCATAATCAGCACGATACACACCAGCCCGACAGAACTGGCAATCCATTTTAAGGGTGAATTGTAAAGGAGGATTCCCATAACCCAGTTTCCGAACCAAAAGGCAATCTCGCCCAAATAATTCGGGCATCTCACCCAACGGTATAAACCCACATCGCAGTATTGTTTTGGATACCGCGATTTAAAATCCGCTTTCTGTTTGTCAGACATTGCTTCCAAGACCAACCCACCTCCCATCAGTATTAGCCCCGCTGCCTGAACAAAATTAAATATCCAAGATGTGTTAACTGGCAAAGTGATCAGACTGAACAGACTCGGTGAAAACATAAGAACATACAACACCGAGACACTCGCCCAGATAAAGATTTTGGTAATCCAACTCATTCCAGCAGAACGCTGATGAATATCCGCAAGTTCTTTGCGATAGGAAGCCCGGTATTCTCGTTGAACGAGGTAGATGCCCAATCTTACTCCCCACAACACAAGGAGAATATTCTGTAATGCTGAAGCCCAGGCCAGATTTTCAAAATGCCTCACCGGGCTCATAACAGCCATTGCTACGATGGAAAGTGCATAGCCGATGCTGATGAAGTATACCACGCGATAAAACCCAATAGATGAGATGACTAGTGCCAGCAAGGCCAAAAACTGCATCTCGGGAAGAACTGATCCATATTCTGGTTCAAACCAGTTTAGCAACATTGCCCATCTCCATCATTTTAAGACGCTTGGATCTTTACACCGGTTTATTGGCTGACCTGCGGTTGAAACGAAAGATTTGCTGGCGCTGGAGGGTTCGCTGATAATGAACCACTTAAAACTGATAGCCTACAGTTAAAAATCCATAATTGAACCAGCTGAAATTGTAGACATCATCGCTATCGACGCCACCTTCCAGCATGCGGTAACCGCCTCCTATACTCCAGCGATCAGTCATATCGTAGCGCAATTTTAGCGCCAGATCCAATGCCCGACCAGGTCCACCCGCAAGTCCTTCGAAGTCGAAAATGGCTGCCCATCGTCTGGCAAAGGCCCATTCTGTTGAAAAGTTCAGAAGCGGCGCAACCCCCACGTTGCTATCCGACGCGTTTAAGCCAGCCTGCTCGAGTTCTATTTTGGCATCACGTACTAAAAGCGTAGCGCCGACATGCATTCGCCATGAATTTTTATTAAAAAATAGATAGCGATAGGAAGCCCGGTACGTATCAAATTTGTATTTGCCTTCGGTTGGCGTACCAGGGGAAAACGTTGTGCCTGCAAAGCTCACCGGTTGATTAAACGTACCGTTTCCATCAATTCTAAGCGGTGCTATTTCTAACCGTAACCCGTGGCGCTCTAAAAAATTCCAGTCAAAAGTAAATCGACCAGCAGCATAAGGTCCGCTACCGGTCAAATCCTTAAACGAAAACTCCGTTCCGGTGTTTCCAGGAATTCGCACATCGTTTTTGGCCTGCCAGACCGGTCCACCTTCCAGTTCGAAGCGAAAACGCTTCCAATCTTTTTGTTCTGCCGCCATGGTTGGCAGTGCCAATAACAGCGAAAATAAGCAACAAAAGCAAAAATTTAACTTCTTCGATACGATGGACATATTATTCCCTCCAAAGAGTGTACCTTTATTTGGCTAATGGTTCAGACTACAGGAAAACTCGTTGCGGTGGCAAGGAATAGAAAAAATTGAACAAGGATAATCATCAATTTTGTATTGATCGATAAAGCTTTGCTGCGTGTATCACAAGAAAATAGGAGGGGAGAAAATTACAGCTTTCTTGCCAGTAGCTGGCACTGGCACATAATAAGGCTGAGCACACCATGTGGTGTCAGCCGGAAAGCCAGTTCGGTGCAGATTACTTCAGAAAAAATCATCTATCACAGAAAATCGCTGAACTAAGATACATTGAGAGTAATCCACGACGGCGACCAATGTCAAATAATGGGATAGACAGGTTTCGGGTCAGTAGCCAAAATCTCAATGACCGGACAGGTATGGAATGGCTATCCCAAAAAAACGGACCTTACCGATTCGTGTGGTTTCTTGCCAGCGTTCGTATCTATCAAGAATGGATAGAAATTGCATTTAGCATCCGGATATCATAGGTTTACCTTGGGTGTTATGAATTTATTGGCTTATGAGCGAAAGCAAATTTTTTGTGTCTTCATCCGCCGGAAAAAGGGATTCTATACGGAGTTCCTGTGTGGTTAAGTCAAGGGGTGTGCCCAGCGTGGTAATCGTAGTGAAAAAGCTGACTTTCATGGCGTCCTTTTCAAAAGTCAAACTCATTATTGGCAGATTGTCATCAACTTGAAAATCAATAGGGTCCTCACCGGTTCGCAGCCTTGAAATCTCCTTATATAGTGAAAATAATTTGCTGTTTTGAGTCGAAGCCGCCTCGTCCCACAGTCGATTCAGCATAAATAGCTCTATCCCCAGGCCAATCCTTAATGTACGGACGCAAGCCGTCTTCAGCAAACGTCAGGTGATATACATTATCGTACTTCTTTAGCGCATGTTCCCCCACCAGCAATTTGATCATCTGCTCATAGCCGGAATTGGTCATCAAAATATTATATGTCGCATTGACCACAAAGGCCGGATATGGCTCATGCTTTTCCAGCATACGTTGCAAGGCCTGACGGACAATTTCCATCTTTTTCCCGTTAAACGGTTCTTCACCAAACTCGGAAGCATATCCGGCGGCTTTGAGAAACGAATTGCGGTGCCTGAGAGGCAGTTTTAACGATTGAGCCATGTTAAGGACCAGACTACGACTGGGTTTGGACCTGCCTGTTTCCACAAAACTTAAATGCTTGGTGGAAATGCCAACTTCCAGTGCCAGATCCATCTGGCTCATCCTGTTATGTTTACGCCAGAAACGTAAAAAGCTGCCAGCCGATTCATGCTTTCTTTGAATTTCTATAAAATTCTGCATAAATATTACCTCTGAGGTAATAGACTTATAAACCTTTTGCGTTTACTGTAGGCGGAAAGCTTGTTCGAATCAAACAAAAAAGGAGGAAACCGATGGGTGCGTTTCGAACATTGTTGATTGTTTTTATAGTTGCCATCATCAGTTTCACGGGAGTTGTGATCTCAAATCATGGTTGGAACCTGCTTCCCATCTTTTTTGGTGACATGGCAGCCATGACATGGCCCGGGCAGTTCAATTTCGATTTTTTCTGTTTCCTTATACTTTCCGGGCTATGGCTGGCTTGGCGTCACCATTTCTCCGCTGGTGGAATTGTCTTAGGTGTGCTGGGGCTTTTTGGCGGGATAATGTTTCTCGCCCCCTATCTCCTTATTGTGAGTTTCAAAGCAAATGGGGATATGAAAGTACTCTTTTTAGGGAAAGTCAGGGCAAATAAATGATGCTTTTTTTTGTGCCGATATTGGAGGAGAAATTGTTCCGGAGTCATATTGAAATATAGATTCGTCTATCACATGAAAAACAGCATTGCATAAATTCCATATAGCTCTTGCCATGCCTACAAGTTGGAAGGATTCAATGATAATGACAGATAGCAACTTTGTTACAGATTTGTAGTTTTGAATTCGTAGAAATTCATTGGACAATCACCTGATAGATGGAAAAACAAATCAGCTAAGGATTATGATTGCTGCAGGTCCATAGAAGATACATGCGATCAGGGCATATTTCATTTAATCACAACTCTGGAGAATTTTTGGCCGCCCACAAGATATTGGGGCGGCCCTTCAACTCTTATTTAAACTGTTTGAATCTGATTATCGCATTATTTCAGATTACAGTCGAAAGAACATAGTTGACAAATGCTCAATTGACCTATAGAAGCTAAGTAATTCGACGCCTGTAGGCGTCTGTGTGCTAAAAGCAATCTTAATCATATAAAATAAGCCACGAAGGTTACTGACCAATTTAAGGGCAGAAGACCTCGTGGCTTTTTTTGTCCGAAGCTATTGTAAATAGGGGGAATAGTGAAAATTACCACTGCGATTATGCTGGCATTTCTCATGTTAACTTGGAACAGTGGAGCCAATGCTGGAGATACCTTGACCATCATCGACACGATGGACAGAACGATATTAGTACCTAATCCATTGAATTCTGCGATCTGCTCAGGGCCTGGTTCATTGCGGCTACTGACCTATTTGACAGCACAGGACCTCATCGTAGCGGTTGACGACATTGAAGTCAAAAGACGGCAGTTTGATGCCAGACCGTATGCCTTAGCAAATCCGGCATTCAAGAAGCAATCTATTTTCGGAGAGTTTCGGGGTTTTGACAATCCTGAATTGATTCTGTCTTTAGCGAAACAGCCGCAGGTTATCTTCAAAACTTTCCCGAACATGGGGTATGATCCCTTAGAATTACAAGAAAAAACCGGTATCCCCACGGTTGTCCTCGAATACGGGAATCTTGGTATGCAGCGTGAGGAACTGTTTACAAGCCTCCGCATTATGGGAAAGATAGTCAGCAAATCAAATCGGGCAGAAGAGGTTATTAATTTTTTCAATGTGACCATAAAGGATTTAAATAAGCGTACAGACAGTATTCTCGAATCGAAAAAAAAGGCCTGTTATATGGGCGGGGTGGCCTATAGAGGGCCTCATGGATTCATGTCCACCGAACTATCTTATCCACCGTTCACGTTCGTGAGCGCTGCCGACGTTGCTCATGATACAAAGACGAAAAGCAAGGCACAGCGTCAGGTTACCTTATCCAAAGAGAAGCTGATTGAATGGGACCCTGATGTCCTTTTTCTGGATCTCTCCACTTTGCAGCTTGCAGGGAGTGCCTCCGGCCTTTGGGAAATCCGTAATGATCCAGCATTGAAAACGCTTACCGCTGTTCAAAACAAACTTGTTTACGGGGTTTTGCCCTATAATTGGTACACGAAAAATTACGGATCTGTTCTGGCCAATGCCTATTTCATCGGCAAGATACTCTATCCGGAACGGTTCGAGGACGTTGACCCGTTTTCCAAAGCAGACGAAATTTACAAATTTTTGGTCGGCAAACCGGTATTTACAGAGATGAACGCACAATTTGACAATCTCGCATTTAGGACGGTGCTGGAGTAAATGATGCATTTTGCAGATGGACAGGTCCCACGGGAATACATCGGTTATGTTCATTTCAAAATTGGCTTCATGTGTTTGGCCTTTATCGGTCTGGCTTTGGGGCTGGCATTCTCCATATCGATTGGCGCGGCGGGGGTGCCCTTTTCTGACGTGGTCAAGACACTGGTCGGTATCAGCGTGTCTAAGCGTTTTGACATAATCGTGTGGAATATTCGAATGCCCCAGGCATTAACAGCTGTGGTTGCCGGTGCTGGACTCTCCGTGGCGGGTGCTACCATGCAGTCGATTCTTCGCAATCCCCTTGGATCGCCGTTTACCTTGGGCATATCGCAAGCTGCGGCATTCGGTGCAGCCTTTTCGGTAATGATTTTGGGCTCCGGCGTGATGCAAAGCACAAATCTCGGATCGGTTTCGATCTCAAATCCTTACCTGACAACAATTACTGCCTACGGTTTCAGCATGCTAGCAGCCGGAGTCATTATCGCAATATCAAAAGTGCGTGGAACCACACCGGAAGTGATGGTGCTTACAGGGGTAGCCTTAGGAGCGCTGTTCACTGCCGGGACCATGCTTTTGCAGTATTTTGCAGACGACGTGCAGCTTGCAGCCATGGTATTCTGGACCTTCGGTGACATTGCCCGTGCCAGTTGGTCCGATCTGGGCCTGCTTGCTGCGGTGACCGTAATATGTTCAACCTATCTACTTTCAAAAAGCTGGGACTACAATGCCATAGACGCTAGCGACGAAACAGCCAAGGGGCTTGGGATACGCGTTGAAAGAGTGCGAATAATCGGTATGCTTGCTGCCTCTCTGGTTACGGCGGTGATTGTGTCTTTTCTCGGTATCATTGGTTTCATAGGGCTTGTGGTACCGCACATGGTCAGACGAATCATCGGAGGAGATCATCGTTTTCTTATGCCAGCCACTGTTATTTGTGGTTCATTGTTATTATTGGTTTCAGACACCGTCGCGAGACTGATCTTGATGCCGCATGTGTTACCCGTTTCCGTGCTAACGGCATTCATGGGTGCACCCGCATTTATTTATTTAATTATTCGTGGGAGGCGAAAATGATCTTGACTGTATCCGGTCTTTCATTCGCCTACAACAGCCATCCCATTTTAACTGGAGTGAATTTCAATTTGATGCCTGGTGAACTCCTTGCTGTACTTGGCCCCAACGGAGTAGGAAAAACAACGCTGTTGAAGTGCATTAATGCCATACACTGTCCTACAGGTGGATCGGTAACCATAGACGGCCAGGATATAAATTTGCTCTCACCTTTGGGGATAGCCCGTAAAATTGGATATGTCGCCCAACGCACTGAGCCTTCACGGGTCACTGCATTTGATGCTGTACTGATGGGGCGGCGTCCGCATGTACGCTGGGGGGTGTCTAAAAAGGATTTGGAGATCGTAGACGCGGCATTGAAAAGGCTTGGCCTGGAAAGCCTCGCAATGCGTTATATTGACGAGATGAGTGGTGGTGAGTTGCAGAAGGTAGCCATCGCTCGCGCCCTTGTTCAGGAACCCAAACTTATACTTCTGGATGAACCAACTTCTAGCTTGGATCTTAAGAACCAGGTAGAAGTCTTGGGCATCATACGCCGAATTGTGAACGAGCACACAGTAGCAGCAGTCATGACAATGCATGACCTTAACGCCGCCTTTCGATATGCAGATAAGTGCATATTTATAAAGAATGGTAAAATTTTCTACGCCGGTTCCACACAAAGTGTAAATGCTGAAATCATAGAAACCGTGTACGGACTGCCGGTGAATATATACAAACAGGACGAATGTTTGATAGTAATCCCTCAAGCTCAGTGAAGGAGACGAAAATGCCATGTGAATTTCAACAAAAGACAATAGAAAAAGTAATACGCTTTCACGGTCACTCATGCCCAGGTTTAAGCATTGGAATCAGAGCCTCTGAATTGACAAAGCGAGAACTCGGTGATCTACCCAATTCACAGCTGGTTTGCGTCACTGAGACGGATATGTGCGGCGTAGATGCAGTACAATTTCTTACGGGTTGCACTTTTGGCAAAGGGAATTTGATTCACAAGGACTATGGTAAGATGGCCTTTACTTTTTTCAATCGTGAAACTGGCCAAGGTTTCCGGTGTTTATTCAAACCCGGAGAAAAAGGTGGCAAGGATAATGAACTGTCTTCCCTGTTCCGGGAGATTGCATCACCTGCTTCAAACGAATTGGAGCAAGAGCGTCATGAAGAACTACGCAAGAAGACACTATCACTAATCATGAGTTATGATTTGGATGCGCTTTTCGAGACAATGGAGCCTATCGAGGTAATGCCCAGAGGTGCTCGTATACTAAACAGCCTTGATTGTGAAACATGCGGCGAGGCTACAATGGAATCACGCACTCGAAGATACGCAGGCAGAACACTTTGCCAGCCTTGCTTTGACAAAGTAGAACAAAAAATATGATCTAAATTGTGTGATTCATGGACATCCTTTCAATTGTAAGGTGAAAAGAATGTCCATGAATCACACTTTTGTATCAATGTAGCACTGCCCTTGGATAATTAACGGGCGAGCATTTCGGCTCTAAACTAATATTTCCCACTTTCTCCGATATTTGGATATGTTATACTTCTATTGATTGAAACGATGTGTGTGAATCGCACATCTAAATTGATATGCTTCGGTGCAGGATAGATCATAAGAACTGAATCTATCTGGCTTCACGCTTTCGCAAGATAGCTTGCCAGTATGTCGCCAAGTAGTTGGATCTTACCCCAATTAAAAGCACCACAACATATTGGTGCGGCTGAATTTCCAGTCCATTGCTGATTACATTGGGAAAAAGAATCTATCCCAGAAATGTGGCGACCTGAGATCTATTGAGATCATTACCGGTTTGACTAAAGTTCAGATATCATACTTCTTTTGATGGTAGTTAAAGTATCTTCTAAGTTTAAAAGGACATTGTTCTCATGCAGTTAGTGTCCATTAGGATTCGAGCCCGAGTTGGCGCAGAATCGTGCTTACATCATAATAATCACGGCCACTGATGACTTTCCCGTTCTTGATCTGCATAACACTTCAATATGAGACTTCAATCTTTCGATTGGTTGGGGGGAAATCACCAATAGCAGTTCGTAACGGTCCAGTATTCGTGCCACTGTTAGTAAACTCAACAACGACCCAATCGCCTTCAGCGATAACGTTGGTGATCTTTACCCTTCCATCTGGAAACGCAGTACGCCATCTTTCGTAATCATGCCGATAACCTTGTGGCCCACGCTGAAGTTCACCCCTTGGAACATCGACAAATTCACAATCATCTGCAATAACAGCAGCGCCTCGGTCCGGATCACGATCATCCCATGCTTGGTGAAAGGTACGGGCAACAGTGACGTTGTCAAGCGACGACATAATGACCTCCTTGTATAAATATGGAAATGTCTATCAAAAAATCAGATATCACCAAAGTACCGATAGATTGAGATAATAATCTGTCTGGTCAAATTACTGATAACATCATTCGTAGGTGTTGGGTCAGGTAAATCTTACGATGCAACATTGTCAAGGGATCTTCATCTTTTGACAACTAAAAACTTTCCCAGAACTCATATCACAACGGGCCGTCCTTTTTACAATCTTCGGCAATTATCCAGACAAACTTTGCGAAGCTGACAAAATTAATCTCCGGCTGAAGAATCCTATCAAACCGATATAAATACATATTATTGAAAATCTGTCATCCGGCACAGAAAATGCTGTATTAAGTGCCTGTGGCGGGAAAGGAGACCTTTTCGGAATCCGCAAATATTGGGCTCAATCAATTTAGATTCTGCTGAAGGATGAAACAGAAGATGAGTAGAGTTCAAGAATTAATAAATGTACTGGCGGAAAAAGAGGTCATCGATAGAGCCTCCATCGCCAAGGCTGATCGAATTTGTAAGATCTGCGGAGAACCAGCGATTCTTTTTCTGACATCACGAGCTGAACTTGAATATAGCCTCTCATCGATATGTCAGTCCTGCCAGGATTATTATTTCCCGAAGGAGCAGTGAAGTAACTTTAAAAATGTGCCCGGCCTCGATGACCCCATCGTGCTGCATCGCGTCTTCATCCGAATGCGCGTGAAACGAAGCGTTGGTTTGGTCATAGAAAAAAGACCGCTATTGATGTCCGCTGCGCCCCTTATTCGAAGGGTGCCTTATTTATGCGGCTGCATCTGTACCGGCATAGACTGCAACTCAAGTATTTATTTTGATTAGCAGCTTCCCCCAGGCAAGTATTGTAATACTGACACCAAAAATTGCGTAGATAATCTGTTGGACTGACACCGGTGACATGCATCGGGAACAGCGGCCTTCTTCTCATGCAAATTCCCCTTTATGAGTTGACCCCGTCTTGACATCCCCTTTACCGTCGCGGCTCAGAACTGGTCAACCTTTGACAACGTTAGGGTTTACGCCCAAATCAATTGGTAAACTGGCAATCTCCTAAAGAGCATGATCCATACCACGATTGACATTTTCATTTTAAAGAAAATAGAATTTACAACAAATACGAAAGATTATATGGATTTATGGCGAGATGGGTCACTAATAAATGAGAAGCAATTAAATAGGTGGAAGCCTAAATAGTAATCAATTGAGAAGCCAAGGTAATGATGAATAGGAAAAATAGTATCTATATTTCAAAAAGATTAATGGAGGATGAAACTTTGTTAAATCTGATTTGCATGCGGCAAGCTAAGGGTTTTCTGAGGCCTCAAGATCAACAACATTGGAGGCGACACGTATGCAATGCGTCCATCTTTTTCGGTTCTCAAATTTTACCTCTCCGGTAACCTTGCCACCACGGTAGACCTGACCTTTACCATAAGCACCACCAATGCCGATGCCGCCTTTACCAACAATCGGGAAGACTGCATAACCGTAGGCGTTTTTTAAAAATGATTGAACGACCTCAGATTTTTTAAAAATGGTGACAGTGTCAGCGTATTTGCTGGCTTGTGCTGAGTTGGAAATACTCAATCCCAACATAACCGTTATCAACAGGATTATTAAACGAGAACCTCTCAATTTTGATGATCCTTCAGAATTTTATTAATGTTTTTAAGCATTGTCGGCTACTTATATCAAGAATGATTGATTGATGATACCGTTATTGTTGATTTTGTGTTTCGTTGTCACAAAGGAAGTTAATCAGGAGCATCTATGAAACAATTTACAATTGATGAGATTAATCAAGTACTTAATGGCACTGTAATCGGAAATCTAACAGTCGTGATCATAGGTGTAGAACAAATCTCCGAAGCTATGGAAAACCAACTGACGTTTATAGGAGAGAAAAAATACATAAAGTGGAGCACATTTTTAAATATTTCGCCAAAAACCGCTAAACGGGATTGACCCGGGACAGCAGCAAAAATATCGGGCATTCAGAGAGTCCGAGGGTGTGGTGTCCGCAACGGTTGATATTGAGCTTAAACTTTTATCAAGGATTTATCATTTAGCCCTGAAGTGGAAAAAGATCCCCCATGAAGTCATCCGACATCTGTGCGCCGTGTTTTTCTATTGACACCTTTGAAAGTTTGGAATACCTAACTTTTTATGAAGTTCGAAATTTTTCATGTTTCATGGAGCTCCAATGGCAACGATCAACATTCGTAACATGCAGGTCAACCAGGAAGGAACCATCGCCAGCGTCAAGGTTGGCGGTGAGCTGGGGCGCCGGCTCCGTGATATGGGGCTGGTGCCGGGGACTGCAATCAAAATCCAGGGCCGGGCGCCGCTTTTCGATCCAGTG
>Ga0272441_10014134_pt1 | contig 11375 bp, 11 predicted proteins | sample SSMProp6N_FD_193582 | JGI IMG/M metagenome (GOLD analysis project Ga0272441, IMG submission 193582) | Marine sediment archaeal communities from Little Sippewissett salt marsh, Falmouth, MA, United States - SSM-Prop-6N | ecosystem: Environmental > Aquatic > Marine > Wetlands > Sediment ... | reverse complement strand
ACATCATCGGTTTCGAGTAGACCATCGTGGGGATTGATATCAAAGTAAACACTTATCTCTTCCTTGAATGTTGATTCCAGTTCTGTCTTGAGTGCTTCAACAAACTCACTGACCCACATATCGCCTTTGTTATCCTTTTGGCGGTAGGAGATGAAGATGTCGTATTCGTAATCTGATATGAGGCTGGGCATGGTTCTTTTTGTGGTTCAGCAGGATAAATATAGGAAAGTAATGGATACGGGGCAAATAAAATTGTGAGTGCGTGAGTGAGGGAGTGCGAGAGTGCGAGATTGGGGGATTAGGATTTATTTCTATTGGGGGGTGTTGGAAAAGTCAGTTTTAACCGCAAAGAACGGAAAGATATAGCAAAGTACGCAAAGTTATAGTTCTGTATATTAACTCTTTGCGAACTTAGCGAAACTGACTTTGCGATCCCTGCCTGACTACCGCAGGCAGGCAGGTCTGCGGTTCATTTTTTTTCTTTTTCAACACCCCCAGAAGGTGGTACTCTTTTTAATTGGACTTTAGTCCAATATATATTGGGCTAAAGCCCTATAAATTATTATGCTTCAGACCGTTGGCTGCCTATCCGTCTGGTCAGGCGGGATGCCAACGGCATATGAATCTCTTCTCGCTCACCCACTCTCGCCCTCACGCCCTCTCCCTATCTCCCCTTCATTCTTCTTCTGGCATCAGAGGTCTATTTGATTCATTAACAAACTTAAGCCTTTAGTAGCTAAATGCAAAAATTTGTTTGCCACGGAATCTATAGTTGTATCTAACAGACCACATGACTGCACGACTGCACGACAAAAGTGTGAGTGTGAGTGTGAGATTTGAGGAAAAAAGAACGAGAGTGCTCGCTCTCGCTCACACTCTCGCTCTTTTTTCAGCTCCCCAGGCTGGGGAGAAACATATTCACTCTCTTGCTTTTGGTTGCCGAGAATAACGTTGAAAATCAATATCATATGATTATTGTACAAGAAATAGTATTTCTTAAAAAGCAATGAAATACACAAAATGTTTCAGTAATGTTTCAGTAATTATGTTAATTTATTAAATTTACAACAAATGATAAGCTTAAATTTTGAATTAAATAACAGACCAATTAAAGGCAGTAATGAATACAAAATTCTACTGCGAATAACTGTAGATCGAAAGCATACAAGACTAGGTCTATTATATAGTGTGCGTCCATCACAATTCAATCCAAATGGTAAAAAATCGAACTATATACGTACAAATCATCCAAATTCAAAGTGGTTAAATGAGAAGCTTGAAGACAAGATTCAACAGGCAAAAGAAATCATTGCTGATTTGGAAAATAAAAAGAAACCAATTTCTGGTAAAATAATCCGATCTCTATTGTTAAAACCTGAATCATTAGACTTCTATAAATATACACAGGACCATATTAATGAATTGAAACAAAACAATAGAATTAGTACTGCTGAGAAATATAGTGCTTTATTAAAGTCATTAAGAAGTTTTTCACCACATGAAGATTTAATGTTTAATGAAATAACAATTGATTTTGTTGAATCATATGTCAATCATCTAATTAAAGAGAAAAAAGCAAAATCAACAATTCATGGATTATTAAAGAATATAAAAGCGTTGTTCAATAAAGCGATTCGAAGAAATATTATTGAACCCACTCAATCCCCATTTAATATTTACAGGTTTAAACTCGGAAAAGTATCTAAAGATCGATTAAATGAAGCAGAGATAACGAAATTAGAAGATTTCGATTTTAGGGGAGATACCAAATTGGATTGTGCAAGAGATGTTTTTCTTTTTTCATTTTATAATGCCGGTATAAGGATAAGTGATATATTGATGTTAACATGGAATAATATACAAGAGGACAGGCTGGTATATAAGATGTACAAGACAGATAAAGTACATTCATTAAAACTTAAAGAGAAGCCTCTTCTAATATTGTCAAAATACAAGGATAACGAGAGGACATTTATTTTTCCTTATTTCTCTGATCGATTTGATTACTCAGATCCAACATTCCTTCATAAACAGATTAGTTCTAAAACAGCTTTGATTAACAGATATCTTAAAGATGTTGCTGGTTTAATAGGAATAAAGAAAAAGGTAACTACACATACTGCCAGGCATTCTTTTGCAGATATAGCACGTCAAAAAACAGATAATTTATATAACTTGTCAAAGACATTAGGTCATTCAAGTATCAAGATAACTGAAGCATACCTGGCATCGTTTGATGAGAAGGCTGTGGATGATACTTTGGATAGTATGTTTGAAAAGTAAAACTAAATAATATGATAGAGCAAAAATTTGAATTCGATAAACTAAAAACATTCATTAGTGAAATTGAAATAACAGATTTTTACCATGCGTGTGATGGGACAAAGTATGAGGATTATATCAAAACGAAAAAGTATAATGATGAGATTGATTATCATTTGGTTTTTAATGATGTAAAAAGTGAGAAAGTTATAGAATATTTAAAAAAACTAAAGAATGCCTTTTTTAGTGAGATTGATAGAATTATAAGATTTGCGAATAAAGATTATGTACATGATTATTTCAAAGATGTATATGAATTTTTAAAGGAAGTATCAAATAATATAACTTTTGATAATCAGTTGGAAGAATGGACATGTAAATTTGCACACTTTGATGAAAAACTCGTTCAAAATAAACTGGATAAAGATTTTAAAAAAAAAATCCAAGATTTTTTTAAGAATTTACATAATACTATTATGGAAATTCATTATCATTTGGATGGAATTGAAGAGTATAAAAAATGTATTGAAAGAATAGAAATTAGCCCACTTGGAAATCAAAAAATTATCTGGAGGAGAAATACAAATCAATTAACCGATCTTTTTATAAAAATGAAAGAAAAAGGAATAATTGATACTAAATCAGAAAATTTAAAGCGGTTTCTAAGAAATAATTTTCTGGATAAAAATGAGATAGAGTTGAGTGAGTCTACAATTGATACATACTTCAAAGAATCTTCTGGAAAATCTCCCCAAAGAGGCAAAGTTGAATTGGGAGACTTTTTAGAATCTGAATAAAAACCCTTCTTAAAAGCCCTCATTTACAAATAAGTATAAATAAAAATGGTCTCCCACCATGGTTTAGGAGACCATATCACTTTTGATATTGGCTCACCTTTGTTTCAATTTATTAATCAATCTATAATTTTATGATTGAAACAAAAGATAATATTATTGAAACAAGTAAATGGATATCCTCAGAAGAGGTTTGTCGTTTACTCATGATCAGTAAGCGTACACTTCAGTCGTACCGTGATCGTGGAATCCTACCCTTTGCCCAAATCGGGCGAAAGATCTATTACAAAGCATCTGAAATTGATGACTTCCTCGAGAGGCATCATATCAAAGCACGTTACCAGGAAGGAGGTGCAGCATGAATAACGATAATCCTGGAGGTATTCCCACCGTATCTCATGTAACATGCAAAATAGATCCCAATGAAACAAAGAATGTTGTTGAAGAGAGTAATCTTGAAAATAATGTTGCAGGTGCAGACAATACTATAGTAACTAATGCAACGCAACATCATCCATCAAATGAGATTACAAGTACAAATCTACCTGAAATAGACCTTAATAAAGACATATTTACTTTAAAAGAGGTACTAGCTTGTAATTTCAATGAGATCCCATTCTTGATTAATGGATTGATTCCCGCAGAATGCTTATCCCTTATAGTAGGAGAAAGTGATATTGGGAAAAGCACTCTTCACACTCAACTTGCATTATCAATAGTGTCCGGAGAGAAAGAGTTTTTAGGCAGGAAGATAAATGCCAAACATAAACATGTCTTAATAATAAGTACAGAGGAAGGAATTGTCGCCATAGGAAACAGAATACAGAAACAAATAGCAAAAATTCCACTAGCACCAGAGTCAGGTGATAATTTAATAATCCTTACCAGCAGCTCAAACATAGTTCATAGGATCAAATCAATCCTCCATAAAACTCCAGTTGATCTTGTAATTGTGGATGCATTCTCTGATGTATTTCAATTAGATATGAATATTTCCAACAAGGTCAGAACGTTTTTCAATGCTTATTCCGAAATAATAAGAGACTTTAAATGTTCTATTGTTTTTATTCACCATATTGGAAAGAGCAGAGAAGGTTTGCCACTTCATAAAAACCAGGTTCTTGGCAGTGTAGGTATTGTGGATAAAGTCAGACAAGTATTATGGATATCACGTAGCAAAAAATCATCAAATGAACGTCAGCTTACGACTATAAAGGGTAATTATGTTTCTGATGAAGAAAAGAATAAGTCATTGATCTTAGGCTTTGATACTGAATCCAGGATATTTGAATTTATCGAGGAAAAAGGAATAAAGAATTCAAATATTACTCCTTCTGATGATATGAATAAAGAACTTGCAGAAGAGATTCATAAGTTAAAGAAGGAAGGTAAGAGTCGTAAAGAGATTGAAGAGATCACAGGAGTAGAAAGGACAACACAATGGAGATTACAAAAAAGATTTCCCGAGGAAGAATATGACAAATATAAAGATCTTTAAAGGATGATATTTATATAACCTTATACTCGATGTTGCATGTTGCACGTTGCTATATATACATACTCCGCAACATACGTTGCGGGTAATATACATTTACCAGATATAAATTGTAATAGGATTTATTTATTTTTTATTTAAAGTACTGATAGTTCCCTGAGGGAACTGTCGGGGAGGGGTCATATACTGTACCTGACATTAATGGAAGGTACCTTATGAGCTCCCTGCAAGGGATATAACAGATTAACCAGGATGATAAATCAAAGCAGTAGAAGAAATTATTCCACTATTTGTCCGTATTTGGCTTCAATAGGTTCACTATTATTATTTTCATAAGGTTCCCAGCGTTTCTCTTTAATCCATTTGAGAAGTGATGGCTGATACATAGTATTACCAGTTCGGTTTCTTTCATCCAGTTCTCGTTGAAGACAAGTGATAATTTCCTCATGAGATTTCTGTTGTGTCAATAAATATTCGATATACTCTTTTTTACAATCTTCAATATTAGCCTTTAAGATATTTTGATTCCCATTTGGACCAGTAACACTAGCAGGGTACAGTTCTTGAAGCTCATTAAACTCATTTTCATAACAGGTGGCATCTGGGCCGGTTGTATTGTTATAATAGTAGTTATTTTTAGTAGTAGTTAGTATGGCAGATACACAACCTGTACTATTGCCTGCTGTGTGAGCCACACAGTCGGCGCCCATACCTGTTGTGCAGCCGGGATCTTCAATTATAGTATAATGATAACTGCTCCATTTCTTTGTTATCTGAATATAACCCATATCTACAAGCTCCTTCCATGCTTTCAGAAACTTTCGTTCCGGGAAACCCAGTCTTTTACCAATTTCATATTTCACCAGATTCCAGTTGTCTTTGTTTGAAAGGATATATGCCATGATTGCGAACTGATAACCGTTTAAAGAATACAGTGATGTTGACAGTCTGTTAAAAGGATGCTTTTCATCTTTTGGACACCTGATAAAGGTTGTACTATTTTGTTTCACTGTTGAGCCCATCGCATTGTATTTTTAATAGGTCATTATTAATCAATGTAACATTTACAGCTTCCAGGCCCTTAAGGCCGTCAGTAAGTTCAAATGTCACCCTATCCCCTTTTTTAATATGGCAGGTCAGGCCATTATTGTGGCAAAAGTATTCCTTGCCTGTGCTCTCATCAGTAATGAAGCCATATAGCCGGCCTACATTAAAGAATTTGACAACACCAATATGTACACTATTCATTTTTAATTTCATTTTTTGTTTTCTATACCAGTCTTTCATATAATTAGGATGTTCAGACCTCCATTTGGCTTTACGCTTACGTGTACACTCTTTACATTCACCGTATCTGCTGTAAATCCAATGAGCATCAGGTTTGCTTGATCTGCAGCGTCTAACACCAAACTCGTCTATCGGCAGTTCTTTATGACATGTTATACATACTTTAGTATTTAATGCCTTTTCAGGCATAGTAACTATACTATCATCCATTTGGTTATAATTTAAGATTGTTATGATTTAAGCAGAGAAGATTGTCTCTGTTTATATACTTATACGTAATCTAACTAATTAAGTTACAGTTATTTTACAAAACCACAAAATATTTGTGTCATTTCCATAGCTTTTCTGTATTTCTTATCAGTATAGTATAATAATCATAATATAGCCTGTTTATTCTGATTTTACCTGTGAGCATGATTACATATGTCTTATATACCCTAACCCCATTCTCCCCAATTTAGTCCCACCAGTCAGTAGCAGTAAAATAAATACTAAATAGCCTATTATACTGATCTGACAGTATGTCCGTAAGCGGGCAGACCACCCTGATTCAGCCCCCCCTATGCAACGTTGGGAGGAAACTCCCCGGGTCTAATTATTCACTAAAACTTTTCAAAAATGGTAACAATCGTAGATTTTGTCAAAAGAAAGAACAGTGAAGGAGAAGTATTTAATTCTCTGATACTGCAAGGGGGAGTTGAAATGGTCAAGTCCTCCATCTCTGGCAGGTACTATGCAACTGCAAAGCGTACCTCAGTAACAAGCACACTCGATGACCTGACCTGTAAAGAGCTTATCGGGACGCAAATCCCCGGTTCAGTCAAAAGGGTAGAGTGCGAACCGTACCAATTTGTCCTTGAAGAAACAGGGGAGAAATTGCAAGCCAATCACCGCTGGGTATACATGAAGGAAGGTGAAACAGTTGAAGAGCAAATCCTTGCTGAAACAGCTGTTGAAGCACCATCGTCATGATTGAGGGGCGTAATGCCCCTTCTACTTTTTTTTAATCATTTTAAATCAATTACTATGCAGATAATAAAAGCTCAGCGCAAACAGGCTGTCATAAAGATGGCACTGCAGGGACCGTCAGGCAGTGGCAAGACATACAGTTCACTACTGCTTGCCTATGGTCTCACTGGCAACTGGGATCATATTGCTGTTGTTGATACAGAGAACAACTCATCACACCTGTACTCACACCTTGGTAATTTCAATGTTTTAAGCCTGTCAGAACCATTTACACCTGAGAGGTACATTGAGGCTATAGGGATCTGTGAAAAGGCAGGTATGAAGGCTGTGATCATTGACAGCATATCCCAGGAATGGGAAGGGAACGGAGGTATCCTCGAAACACATGGCAATATGACTGGTAACTCGTTTACAAACTGGAATAAGGTTACACCACGTCATAACGGCTTTGTGCAGAAGATGCTACAGTCACCCTGCCATATCGTAGCTACAATAAGGTCCAAACAGGACTATGTACTGACCGATAAGAACGGTAAGATGGTCCCAGAGAAAGTGGGTCTTAAGGGTGTCACAAGGGATGGTATGGACTATGAGTTCACACTTGTCCTTGACCTTGACATCAAACATCAGGCTACTGCATCGAAGGATCGTACCGGGTTATTCTCTAATCCATTGCCATTCCTTATTACTGAATCAACAGGTGGCAGGATAAAGACCTGGTGTATGGGTGAAGACCTGATAAAACACATCGAAGATCAGGTTGCAAATGCCAGGACAACACAAGAGTTAAGTAATATACTCACCAGGTATCCATCACTCAGGGATAAGGTAGAACCACTTTGTTTCAAGCGTAAGCAGGAGCTTGAGGGTGTCATTGCCGACTCCGATGTTGAATCACCAAAACTCAATGATCATGGAACTGGTTAATGTACAGAACGACATTGTGCCTGATCAGGCCAAGGTTGTTGAGACGTCAGATGACAGGTTTATACTTGCCAATACTCAGCCTATCACTTATGCTGACCTTAAGCACAGGTGTATCATACCTGTCTTTTCAAAGGACAATGAATCAACAATCAGTCACAGTGAATTTATTGACATTGTTGGTCAGGCAGCAGGTAAATTCTTTTCTGCAGAGAAAATACTACATCCTGCAATAAGGATATCACACCCAATCAAGGGCAGGATACCTGAAGCAATGGGTAAACCTGCAGAGGATCTTACAGAAGAGGAGAAGACAATCTATTATGAGCGTTGTGCCTTTATGTTTGAAGTGCCTGGTATTACTACTACAGTCAATGACAACAAACTATCCCTGTCAATTGGTGGTATACGGGCATACAACCATGAGAATCTCTATGGTAAAAAGACCGAGGAACATTTCAAGGTCTTTATTGGCTTTAAGAATCATGTTTGTATCAATCTCTGTATATCGACAGACGGTTTCCTTGACGATCTCAGGGTTATGTCCGTACAAGAGCTTTTTAACAGGGTATTTCAGCTGCTGACAAGGTTTGATGCAGACAGGCAGTTAGATTACCTTAAAACACTGTCAGAATACTCCCTTACTGAACATCAGTTTGCACAGCTTATTGGCAGGTCAAGGTTGTACAATTATCTGCCAAAGAAACAAAAGGCAGGTATTGACAAACTGCCACTGTCAGACACACAGATATCGACAGTGGCCAGGGACTATTACCAGGACCACTCGTTTTGCAAGTCCAATGATGGCAGTATTGATATGTGGCGGGTATATAACCTGTTCACAAGTAGTGCCAAGAGCTCGTACATAGACAGTTTTCTTGACAGGAACACAGGTTCATTGCTGTTTATATCAGGCATAATAAGTCACCTGAGGAACTCTGCAAAGTCCTGGTACCTGTCATAAGTTGGAAATAAGTATGGATAAAGATGAATACTTAAGGGATTTACTTAAATGGATATCATCAGACAGTCTCTTAGTGGTAGACCAGGGAGGTAATATCAGGCGTTTATATTGTCCTTTTAAGGTCATATGCCTGGTTAACTTCCCTGCTATCACAAAGGGTGAGAAAGTGTCTGTTGATGCCATAAAAATGACTGTGGAGGTCAGGGAAGTGTATATCATCCGTGGTACGGCTTATCATATAGCTTACTTCATGATTACACTTGAGGGTTGACTCGCTGCATTTTCATCAGAGTTGTTGGTTAGGTGCGGTGTATTAAGCGGGGTGGTGTACAAGCACCATCCCCTTTTTACTTATAGTGTAAGCAAAAAAACAAGGTCATTTAAAGCATACAGGCAGCCTTTTCTAGGTCGAGTTAATATCAGGTGTTCATCAAGGTGTATAATTAGCTCAAATGCTTTGTTTCGGCCTTTAAATCAGATGTTCACTCAGTTGCTTCAAAATTCATATATCAACATATTTAATTTCAATGCATTACGGTGCAAATAACAGAAGCTGGGTTATAGGACATTCTAATCCTGAACTCTGGCTTTTGAGGTTGAGTTATGCTGTATTTTATTCTCGGTTGTTTGGAGACGGTTCTGCTCAACTTTAAAATCTCAAGAACCACTGAAAACTAACCGTACTAAAAGCCATTCACCAGGTCCTCTGTTTATGAGGACTTGGTTGAGTGGATAAATAATAATAACTTAACAAGGAATTTATTATGGAAGATCATGAACAAATGTAAAGTGTTTTTACTGTTTTTTCTGCACGGCCTTCCTTTTTGTCTTCTATCTGCTCAAAGAAATATTACTAGTGATACAATATATGTAAATAGTCTTTTCAATAAAGCTCTACTATTTGATAATAAAGCAGAGTTAGATAGTGCTTCAGTGTATTATTTGAAAGCAAGCGAGTTATACTTAAGTCTTGCCAATAATTCTAAATTACCAAAAAATTGGGCTTCTATTAAATTTTTATTAACGCTTGAAAAACTTGTTTCAGTCAAAATTCAAATTAGGAATTATGCCCAAGCATCAATTGTAGCAGATAGGATGATTGAACACGCTATTAAAGTATTTGGGGAAAATAGTCCTTATTCGGATTCTGCTTTGGGATTTAAAGGATTAATATTATACTATTTAGGTGAATATGATAAAGCAATTGAATATTGGCAAAGAGTTTTACAGATAGAAAAAATTTGTTATGGTGAAAAATCACATGTAGTGTTTATTACAACAAATTATTTGGGGGCATTATATCGAATAACAGGGAAATACGATTTGGCGTTAGAATATTATTTTAAAGCTTTGAATATCAGCAAGGAATTTCTGCAGGAAAACAATCCATTGATTGCAACATCTTATAATGATATTGGATATACATATTCGGAAAAAGGTGAATATGATTTAGCACTGGAATATCATTTGAAATCATTAAACATAAGAAAAAGTCTCTTTGGTGAAAAGCATCCAGATGTTGCAATATCTTATAACAATATCGGTAATGTTTATCATAAACAAGGTGAATATGATTTAGGGTTAAAATACCTAACAAAAGCAGTTGACATTTTCAAAGGTGAATCAGGTGATAATCGCCTTAATATAGCAATGATTAATAACAATATTGGTGAAAATTATTCCGCTAAAGGGGAGTATGATAAAGCTCTAGAATTTCATTTTAGTGCATTAAAAGTAAGACATGAACTATTGGAGGAAAACAATATTGATATTGCTAAATCATATAACAATATTGGGAATGTTTATGTACATAAATCAAATAATGACATTGCATTAGAATATCATTTCAAGGCTTTAAATATAAGGAAGAAATTATTAGGTGAAGCGCATCCTTCTGTGGCAATTTCTTATAATAATATTGGTGAGGTATATTTAAAAAAAGGAGTAAATGATTCCGCATTAATATATTTTTCTAAAGCACTGATAATAAATAAAACAATACTTGGGGAAAAACATCCTGCTACGGCCACTTCCTATAATAATATTGCAAGTGTATACGCAAATTTAGGTAATTACAATTTAACATTAGAATATTTACTTAAAGCACTTAGTATTAATATGGAGTTATATGGAGAAAATTATCTTTTAATAGCAACTTCCTATAATAATATTGGCGTAGCCTATAACAACAAAGGCGAATATACTCAAGCATTAGAATATTGTTTCAAAGCCCTAAAAATACTAAATAAAGCTTATGGAGAAAACCATCCAAATATTGCAATGACTAATAATAATATCGGGGATATATATCAGCAAAATGGTGAATATGATTCAGCTTTAGTTTATTATCTTAAAGCATTAAGTATTAGGGAAGAAACGTCTCCGGAGTTACATCCTGATCTAGCAATGTTCTATACAAACATTGGATTGATTTATTCCCACAAAGAGCAATACAATTTAGCAATAGAATATTATTTGAAAGCACTAAAAATTAAGAAAGAGTTCTATGGTGAAAAGCATCCAGATGTTGCATGGTCATATAATATAATTGGAGTAGATCTTAATAAACAAAAAAAGTATGAACTGGCTCTTAAATATTTCCAGAAAGGGATTGTTGCTAATTCAAGAAGTTTTAATGATAGTTCTAATGTTTATTCAAACCCGATATTAAATAATTATT
>Ga0272441_10014133_pt1 | contig 11376 bp, 10 predicted proteins | sample SSMProp6N_FD_193582 | JGI IMG/M metagenome (GOLD analysis project Ga0272441, IMG submission 193582) | Marine sediment archaeal communities from Little Sippewissett salt marsh, Falmouth, MA, United States - SSM-Prop-6N | ecosystem: Environmental > Aquatic > Marine > Wetlands > Sediment ... | reverse complement strand
ACTACTGTTTCCACTCCTGTGCCTACGACGGTGCCCACAACCGTAACTCCCACACCGGTGAGTACAGCAGTGCCGACCACAAAAACACCCGGACCACAGGTCGGATGGCTGACCATCATCTCCTCGCCTTCCGGAGCCAAAGTCACTATTGACGGGAAGGCGGCAGGGACAACTCCCATCACCGGCAGAGAACTGGGATCCGGTTCTCACACCATCGTGGTCACGATGACGGGGTATGAGAGCTACACTGTGGAGAAAGATCTTCGTTCCGGGGAGCAGGCTGCCCTTGATGCAACGCTGAAACAGATACCGGTAACGGCTGTCCCAACAACTGTGCCAACCACCCCGGTAACGGCTGAGCCAACACCCGTTCCAACGACTCAGGCAACAGCGGTTCCAACACCCGTTCCAACGACTCAGGTAACAGCGGTACCGACAACCCCTGCACCTGTCGGTTCAGAGAAGGGATGGATACGGGTGAACTGCAACGTGAATGGCGCTGCGGTCACCTTTGACACATCCTCTTCGGGAGGGGTCATTTCGGCTGGATTCTCTGATACTGAGGTTGTGACAACCGGGACGCCATACAAGACGTTTACCGTCCGGAAATCCGGATACACGACCTTCACCGGACCGGTGACATCGTGGCCCGCAAACGGTAAGACGGTAGACCTGTATGCGACCCTGAACCCAAATCCCACTCCATCGTATGGAACGATTGTCGTTACCTCACAGCCTGCCGGTGCCATTGCGACCATCGATGGCGGAGTATGGCAGCGCACTCCTGCAACCTTCTCAACAGTGAGAGCGGGAACCAGTCATGACGTTCAGATTACCATGAGCGGGTACCAGTCGTATCACGCATCTGTATATGTGAATGCGGGCCAGACAACGCCGGTGAAAGCCTATCTGACTCCCAATCCACAGCAGACCGGTTCTCTCAATATCAATACCGTGCCCACCGGGGCGGATATCTATGTGGACGGTCACTTCCTCGCTGAAAGTCCGTTCGTCGTCACCAATCTTGCCCCCGGTTCGCACACCGTGCGGCTGCACAAGGCAGGCTATGATGAATACCTCAGGACGGTTACCGTGAATGCAGGGAAACAGACACCAATCACGGTCACATTTACCGCCCAGCACTCGTCCCTCGGGTCCATTGAAGTGAGTTCAACACCCGGGGGCTCGGCTGTCTTCCTTGACGGGAAGTATATGGGGCAGACGCCGATGGGGAGTTATTTCGATCTCACAAGTGTCACGGAGGGCAGCCATGCCATCCGCGTCACGCATCCGGATTATCAGGACTTCAGCCAGACTGTATACGTGAAAGGCGGGAGTGTCATGACCTTGAACGCCCAGTTGACCCCGAATGCGCCGTCACCCACGCCGGATACGACCGGACAGGTCGTTGTCTCTTCAACCCCCTCGGGTGCCGAAGTCTATCTGGATGATGTGTTCCGGGGTATCACTCCGGTGACCCTCTCGGGCATCGCCGCCGGTTCACATACAGTGACCGTGAAGCAGACCGGATACACCGAATCCTCCCAGACGGTGACTGTCACCGGGGGCCAGAGCACACCGGTTGTCGTAGGGCTTGATGCTGTTCCCCCGACGACGAAGAGTCCTGTGACGGTTGTATCTGTTGTGGCGGCTTTTGTCATTCTTGGTGCGGTTATTGCCTGTGGGCGCAGGAAAGAATAAAATTATCTTTTATTTTGATTTATTTGGTCTGTCGTCCCGTTCTGTTGTGACGGGACACCGGTTCGGTGTCATCATTGAGAGTTCATCCGGAATAAACCATATGTATGGGGATTGAAATTTCCGTTTTTACCTTTCATCATGAAGAGCAAGGGGTGTTTCCCCTCTGGAGAATCACCTTCCAAAAGCGACAGAGTTGTTGAAAGGGTGTGTGGGCATACTCTGGTTCTGTGCGGTACCGGTGGTTTGTGTGCATCTCCTGAATGTGTAGAACGGAAAAATATCAGGGGTGTGTTCCGGCCTGATGCAGTGAATGTGTGGGGATGCATCGGGTGCCAACACGCCATACAATTGCCCAATAAATTAGATATTCTCCCTGTCCTGTCGGTTCATTTCGTGTTATTCATTCCGGACTGTCTCACTCCGTCCCAACCGGAGTGCACCGCATCCATGTCTCCCCATCCTCTACAATGGTCCAGATGCCCGATTGTAGAATCTTCTCCTTCGCATCCTCGTGTGGCTGATGTCCGTCATCGATCACGAGCACTCCGCCGGGCTTTGTGATGCGGTGCAGTTCTTTCAGGAATGTATCGGAGTCTCCGATCGCATGAAACATATCCAGAGCATAGACAAGGTCTGCGGTATGGTCCGCAATGGGGGACGAATACCCGTCTACCTTCACCGGAATGACATTGGTGAGCCCATGTTTCTTCATCAGAGTCTGCACGGACTGAACGGCGAGCGGGTTGATGTCTGCGGCATAGACCTGTCCTTCGGTGCCGACCATCGCTGACGCATCCTTCACATAACTCCCCGGTCCACACCCGTAATCCACCACAACCATGCCGGGAACAATTCCGATCTCGTTCAGGCGGTTTTTCGGCGGGTGGATGATACTGCGCACGCGAAACATCAGTGCCATCAGCTGAAAACCGATGCCTGAGAGGTCTTCGTGGTTTCGTTCTCTGTTCCCGGATTTTGTCATCATTTGATTTTCCTCCATACTCTTACTTAATGCATTCTTTTGGTTGTGTCTACAGGAGCGGTTTTTATTTAATTCCTGCTCATACCGGCGGTCAAAGCTTTTTGATACCAGTGGTCTGTCATATCATCCGTGCCAAAAGATATTAAAAAAATTACAACTTATGGTGGTTGTAGTGATACACAGGATTGGTTGGAATGATGCCGGAGATGGTTGAGAGCCTGAAGAAGCACGGGTTCACAGAATATGAAGCGAAGGCATATGTTGCGCTGGTGGGACTGGGGATGGCCACCGCACGGGAAGTTTGTGAGGTGAGCGGTGTTCCCCAAGGACGGATATACACCGTCCTGCGTTCCCTTGCCGAACGCGGGTTTGTTGAGATACAGGAGGGGACGCCCACCTTTTATCATGCCGGAGACCCTGCGGAGGCATTCCGGATGCTCAAGGAGGAGTACTGCACTGCCATTGATCAGTCTGTTGAACAACTGAAACAACTGCATTTCGAAGCGAGACCGCCCTCACCATTCTGGTCGATACACAGCGACACGGGGATCCGCACCCGGCTGAAGATGCTGATACGGAATGCAGAGGATGACCTGATCATCATCACACAGGACCCGCAGATGCTCCGGTATCTCCACGATGACCTTAGGGCCGCGGGAAAACGCGTCAACCTCTCGATTCTGGTGCCCGACAAGAGTGCCTTTGCGGGAGTGAACCTGCGGGTGTACGAAATGAGTGAACCGCTCGCCCGTATGTTTGCGGAGATGGTGCAGAAAAGTGCGAAGATGAGAAAAACAGGGTGGAGGACCGATCTCTTCATGATCATCGACGGCATGGATGCCATCACCGTGGGAAGCCAGGGAGGCAGCCGGATGGCCACCGTCATCAGCATGCCGCCTGTCTGCTTCATGATGAAGCGGCTCATCGAGACGCTTGACCCTGTGATCAGCAACTGAAACGATATCTTATACATGGCGGTGTCTGCCTTCAATTGAGCAGGAACAGGAATAGGATTAGGATCGGATGGATATGGGTGATACCCGTTCCTGTCCCAAATCCTGGGCAATAATTATTTTGGGATAAAAAAGGATGTGTAACGGTGGTGTTGGTATTGTTTCGTTGCCCCGGTCACATACTCTCAAGAATCTCCTGATAACTGTTCACCGTATCCTCATAACTGCCCAGTATCTTGGTCGCGACCAGTGGATAGATGAGGGGATCGATTTCAACCGCCTGCTGGTATGCCTCGAGTGCCTTTCTGTGTGAACTATATGACGGGATGTCCATCCTTTGTACGGATTTATCACGTTCTGCCGGTGTTTTTCCCAGTTCTTTGTACATATCCTTTAACCGGCCCTGATCATACATTGATTTAAAGAGATAGGCATCTCCGATACCAATCCAGGCATTTGTGTTTGACGGATTCATATCGATTACAGAATTATAACAGGCTATCGCCTCGTCATATCTCTGCAGTTTGATAAGGACAGATCCCTTTTCACAAAATGCATGCTGCACGGCGCCTGTTTCCATGGCCTGTATATCCATGGATGTAGGGTCGGACATGGCAACAACCTGTTCATAGGCATCCACACACCCTTCGATATTTCCTGCCTTTGCATTCAGTTTTGCAAGTGTGTTCCAGTCTGTTTTCGTCGCATTAACTCCTTTTTCTGCCACAAGATATGTCTTTATCTCAGCGGCGTCTTCGTATTGTTCAAGGCCGGACAGTGCCTCCACCTTCTGTTCCAGTGCCCCGACATTGCATGGATCTTTCTCCAGCACCCAATCCGTTGTCGACATGGTGAGGTCGTAATTATTCTGGTTGAGGAGTATTTCGGAAAGGCCGTTTCCTATACCTGAACGTAATTCAGTATTTTCGCATATGATGGGTGGAATAAAAATATAGGCGACTACAATTATGGTGATAAGGATTAGGATGTTCTTGACTTTCATTTAATACATATAATTGAGAATATAGCATTATTTATTCTTTTATTTTGATTTCCGCTCAAAATCAGAAACATAATGTATCATCCTCTGTGTGGTTTTGGTCATATGTCCCGATTATTGGTCGGGTGCTGATTTTTGGCCTCCGGGAGTGTTTTTTTGTCAGTGCGATGAAGAGCAGAACCGGAAAAGAATCAGGTGGACAGCATATGTAGAATAATCAAATGAGTAAATTACGGAAAATCATCCATGCATGTGTTTGGTATATCTCACGATATCGTGTAGATAGTAACAATTCCCTGCATACAGAATTGTACAAATGTGAGTTTTTTTCACAATATCGGGGTGTAAAATGGATTACCCCGATCTCTATTCATGTAAGAAAGCTCAATTTTTTTTGTATTGTTTATGCGGGAACGTGCAAAAAAAATTGGAGAAATTGAATATGTCTTACCGTGCTGGTATGACGAGTGAGCGCTCTCCGGCGGGCATGAACTCGCGGATTGCACCACGTGCGAACTCACGACGTGGGTCGGAGTAGTCGAACTTGAGTGACGGGTCAGCGAAACAGATCTTCACAAGAGGACTGTAACAGAACTCGTCACCACGTCCGTAGTGAGCACCGGAGACAATAGCTGCGTATTCTCCCTGGTGACCGACATTCATTGCGTAGTTCGGATAGTTAGGTCCACGCAGTTCGCCCATCAGACCACGGTCTGCGTCCATAGCGAGTGAGTTTGCTGAACCACACTGGTCCTGAAGATCGTATCCGAAGAAGCCGAGACGTGACCATCCTTCCTTGTGCATAAGCATGGAAAGGTACCATCCGTTCAGACCGGCATTGGAGTTTCCGGTACCGATGGAACAGGTAAGACCACATGCTGCAGCCATGACACCAGCACGCTGGGATCCACCGAAGTGGTCTTCCATGAGTGTTGGGTACTGCTCGTACTGCTCCATTGCATTGAGGTTGACCTCGGTTGCAAGGTCGTTGACGAGGTCCTGGGTAGGCTCGAGGGTTGTTGTTGCAGATGGTGCGGAGTAGTCGAAGTCGTACTTGTCCTTCAGGTAGTCCATACCGTAGTATGTGAACTCATCGAGGATGTCATCAGTGTATGCTGCGGTAGCGTACTGGGTGAACCCGACACCACCGGACATGTAGGAACCGAGCCAGATCTGGTCGAAGAGCATAACACCGGCACCGACAACCTCAAGGGATGCACGTGCAGGGTCATTGGGGTGCTTGCGGTCTGCCTGAATGATATCTCCAAAGAGACCGAACTTGATACCGCCGGGCTCGTTAGGACCACGTGCACGACGTGCAGGAAGGAGTGAACCCATCTGGACGACGCCAGCGTGCTTTGCTGCGTAGGACAGGTCAGCGACTGCTGCTTCACCAGCGCACATTCTGTATGCTGCGATGAAGGACATACCGATCTGCATAGCAGACCATCTGGAGGTTGTTCCACCGTCACAGGTACGGGATACGATTGTCGGGATGTGGATTGCCTGGTACATCGACTTGCCGACTTCGGCCTTGAGGCCTTCTGCCTGCTCTTCGGAGAAGAGTTTGTTGATGTCAATGAGGAACTGTGGCTCGATGTCATCGGCCATCTCGTCGTCACCAGTGAAGACCTTCACGTAACAGTCATCGACAAGGCCCGGGTGGGTCTCGACCATGTGTTCCTGAACCACTGCTGCACCTGGCATTGCGTGGTTGAGGATGTGGAGGTACTCGTTGATGGTCTCAGGGGTAACTTCCTTACCGAGACGCTTCTGGAGTGTGGCGTGTGCCATGTCCATACCGACGATAACGGTACGGCGGATGTCATCCCAGAACTGCTGCATTGCAGCGTTATTTACGAAGTGAAGATCGTCACCCTCACAGTAGATGCCGGACTGGGACACCTGGTAGGTCATAAGCTGTCTCTGACCCATTGGGATACCGCCAAGGTGGCAGCGTTCCGGGTCGTACATGGAGATTCCACGTTCCTTCTCGATTGCCTCGGTTGCCTTCATGAATTCGCGCTTACGCGGAGACTGACGGACACCGTTGAAGTTGTAGAAGGTGGTGCTCTCTGATTCAATATCCTGGCCTTTGAACTTCTCGTTCAGGGAGTCAAGGAAAAGTTTCTGTGCTCTCTCGATTTTTGCCATGTAATTTCACTCCTCTTTTGGCATGAAGCCGTATTTTGTTCTCAGTGAGTGAATGCGCTGAACATACTCTACATACTCATTGTCATCGCGGAATGCGGTTCCAACGAGTGAGTGGAAGATGGTTGAGTGTGCCTTGAGCCATTCGTCGTCCATTGGCTTACCGACTGCAACCTCACGGTCGAGTGGGACACCAATCTGGTCTTTCACGTATTTGACGACACCGTCGTCGGAAAGAACGCAGCGCTGGAGTGCATCGAACTGCATACCGTTCTCGGAGAGACGCAGGGAGTGTCCGTGCACGGTTGCGCCACGAAGGCTGACCAGTGCCGGGTCGAACATCTCGGTCTCGACAAGCAGCTTTGCGTATACTTCGAGGTCACGCTCACGGCACTCGACAATCTGACGACCGGAAAGTGTACCGGGGTCGATTGCACGGAAGCGGTACATCTCTGCGTAGGTACGCTGGTACGGCTGGGATGGTGCGTTGAACATTGAGTCTGCGAACTGTACGTAGCGGACACGGTCTCCTGCCTTTGCGCCGTCTGTTGGCTTGACGAGCTTGCGCATTGGGCAGTCGGGCTCCTGCTGTTCAGCAAGGGGCGGGTGTGCGGTTGGGTATGCGGAACCTGGTGCACGGTGACCAAGTACCATTACAATATCTTCATCAGTGATATCGCGAACTTTTTCCAGTTTGTAGTCCGGGTTCATCTGGTTACGCCTGTTTTCAGCGACAACGGATGTACCGGGGCCATACTGTGGTGTGTATGCCATAATAATTTCACCTTTATTTGATTGGTTAAACCTGATTTCTGTTTGAATGATGTCAGCCGTGTAATTTTTGATTACCTGTGCATCCCCTGTCCCTGAATAAAGACGGGGGTATCATTTCGTCTCGGATCAGTGAGTCCGATAATGGTCTCGTCTGCATCCGGTCCGTATTTTGCGTAGTCCACCAGAGTGGCCTGTGTCTTCATGTACTGCCCGACCTGTACCTGATACGGGAATTGCGTGAAGATCTCATCGCATACTGATTTGATGCTCTCGATGACGGACTCGTCTGCGACTTCCAGCGTCACCATACCGACCTGAACACGAAGCTCCACATCCGTCCCGCCGACCGAGATTGTTTTCCGGTTGGTGTTTGGATTTGGCTTCCCGCGTGCAGGGCCGTATGGCACTGTTTTCGGCAGATTTGGACCGTTCACCATCAGCCGCCGGATCCCGGGAATACCGACGACTGCATTGAGCAGGCGCTCAGCGGTCTCTGGACCTAACATGCGAAGGGGCACGATTCTGCATTGTGGATATCTGGCTTCTGTCATTCGAATCAACGGTTAGTATTTCAGACTCCGTTTGCAATCTGGTGCATCGGTTTGTTGAACACGTCAATCTGACCGTAGGTCTCTCCCATGATCTTGGAAGTGCTCTCCGGTGAGAACATCTGTGTACCTGCGTCAAGTGCTGCTGCTGCAACCACACATGGGATTGCGACACCGTTTGCGTGACGGGTTACGACGTGGTTTCCGTTGAAGATACCTGGACCGCCGCCACCGTAGATGGAGTGGCTGAAGAAGGAGAATCCGACTGCGGTTCCCATCATACGACCGAAGTCTGCGCTTGGAAGACCGGTCTCGTGTTCAAGCAGATCGTTGAAGTACAGGAGTGTCGAGGAGACTGCCTGTGCGAAACGTCCTGCACCACAGTTGACGATGGATGCTGCCATGGAACCTGCGGATGCGTATGCATTCCACATCATGGGGTCCTTGGTGTCGTAGTACTGGAAGTAGTCGCTCTTCTTTCCTGGGACGATGACCTTGTCTTCGAGTGCACGCTCAACGAGTGACTGAACGACTGTACCGACGGTACCGGACTCACCGTTTGCTTTCACAAGGTCGTAGACCATGTTGTTTGCGTTGAGGCCCTGGTATGCGTAGCAGAGGAGCTGGTTGCGCTCGAATGGTCCGATGCCCATTCCCATCTCGAACTCTCCTGCGGTCTCGAGGGTAGCTGCAAGTGCTGCACCCTGGAGTGCATTGCGGTTGGTCATCATCACGTAGTGGTTGACCGGGATGTTGCGCAGTGCGTATCCGATACCTTCGTTGTTCTGTGGGATGTTCAGAATGGAGGTTACCAGTGCGCCGTTCATGTCCTGGGTGTGTGGGTAGCCACCCCAGCATGCTGCCTTGACGGTAGATGCATTGAATGCATTGATGTCAAACTGGTCGACAATTGCGTAGGTTGCTGCAGATGCAACAGCGGTGATTGCTGCATCGTAGGTTGCTGCATTGTCGAGACGCTTCTTTGGCACCTGCACAAGGAGCAGGTTTCCGTTGTTGAACTCGAGGATCTCAGTGTCGTCACCTTCTTCGACCTGGACCATTTCCTTGATCTGTGCAACGAGTGCGTCCTTGTTCTCCATGATCGGAAGGTCAAGTTCACGACCTTTGATCTTACCTTTGCCAAGCTTTCCTGTCTTGAGGGCAGCTTCGATGCCTCCAAGGTTGACATTAATCGTTCTCTTTGTCAGATCGACGATCTTGCTGGTTGCAGGGTTGACCAGTGGGCTAACCTTGTCGAGTGAGACATCACTCTTCAGCAACTTGCCGTCATCTGAGTAGAGGTCGATTGTTTCTGAATATTTTGCCATATTATTCCGTCCTTTTCAGTTAGTGCAATTGGGTTTAATAGAAATCAACCGGCACTCTCCTGCCGGTATCTTAGAAGATCTCTACTGCAGGTCCCCGCAGCGAGACTATATGATTTTCATAATTGAGAATATAAAGATTCTTAATTTGTGTGAATATTTATCCAGAATAATATTATGTGGTGGATCGGCACAGATCCGTTTTTATCAAGAATAATTGAATCGATTGTATTATTATGCAAATAATGGGATTTTTTGAAATTCGTATGTTTCATACGAATAAATTAATTGTAAGTTTTGTGTAATTACTTTGTAATACGTTCCCTCCACTTTGTATTAATAAATGTTACTATGTGGGGATAATATAAATGGGGGCTGATTCACGCGATATAACAGATTGTAAGCCATATTATTTAGTAATTGCTAAATTTGGGTCGATATGGTCCATGTATCTGTGATCGGGGTTTGATATGGGTATTGTATATATAAATTTTGAATGAGGGGCGGGGGTTGGAATGGTGTTTTGTCTCTCTCTTTATATGGTCTCACCAGGGCTGTTTGCCGTTTTTTCGTTCCGTCCTGTCACCATAGTCCCCATCCCGATGGACGGGTTTCTTCCTCTCTGTCTGTGTGGGTGGGAATAATAATAATTCTTTTATTCAATGTGTTCGGGTGGTTTTTTTTGGAATCCGCTCCCCCTTCATCCCAGGATTCTCTCCCGGCGAGCGGGGTGAAATGTGCAGGTTTTGTGTATCGTGTGGGTGAACCCCCGTGTCTCTTTGTGTCCGTGCCACCCAGAAATGCGCGTCCGATGGGTGACGGAAGTGATCCCATATAAAACAATGGAATGTGGCTGAATGAATCTCATTTTGATGATGGCGGATTGATGTGGATTTTTTCAATTCATCCATCTGCCCTTTCTTATGTGATCGGGGGGGCTCTTCGCACATGACTGTGGGAGTCCTGTGTGTCGTGCGGGTGCTACGCCCGCCGGAGTGTGTCTGCCAAAGGACGCAGGAATAAAAAAATGGAAAAGAGGTTCAGGTGAGTATCACTGCCGCACCGGCAATGATTAAGAGGACGATCGCGGCACCTAATAAGTAATCAGGAGTCCCGAAAGGCCGGTCCAGTCCGGGGGTGCGGGCCATCGTCCGCAGTCCCCGGAGATCAATCGTGAGGCCGAGCACATTTGCCTTCCCGAGAGCGTTTGCAACCAGAGGGATGATGATCGGGGTCAGTTCACGCACTTTGCCTTTGAGACCGGTGCCGGGGTTGTATGCACGGGCACGCTGTGCTTCCGAGATGCGTTTTCCCTCCAGCTGAAGGCTCGGGATGAACCGGATGGCAATGAGGAGCATCAGGGAGTAGTCCACCGGCAGGTGCAGTCTCTGCAGGGCGGTGACAAGGTCGCGGGGCTGGGTGGAGATGATCATCAGCTGGAATGCAAAGAGCATCACAAAAAACCGCAGGGAGAGAATGGCGGCGAAGTGCAGTGCTCCGGTGGTGATGGGGATATGGCCCCCGATGACCGGTACTGCCGCAGGGATGAGGTATCCGACCACGTCCCCGTTCTGCATCGTGAGGATGGTGAGCAGCATCAGTCCCGCACTCAGGAATATGAGCATCGGCACCTGTGAGAGGAGTTCACGCGCAAAGCGTCCGAGAACGGCCATCGCAAAGACCAGCAGGATGAGCCCCGCGATGACCAGCGGTTCGGTAGAGATGATCGCAATCCCGATGACCACCAGCAGGAAGCAGATCTTGGTGAGTGCGTTCATCCGGTGAAAGACACCGTCAATGCGTTTATACTGAAGAATCTCTGCCATTATGCTGCACCTCCGTGCACGCGTGTTTGATCTGTTATGACCTGTCCCTTATCCATCCGGATGATACGCTGTGCATGCTGTTTCACAATCGACATGTCATGGCTGACCATCACAAC
>Ga0272441_10014132_pt1 | contig 11378 bp, 11 predicted proteins | sample SSMProp6N_FD_193582 | JGI IMG/M metagenome (GOLD analysis project Ga0272441, IMG submission 193582) | Marine sediment archaeal communities from Little Sippewissett salt marsh, Falmouth, MA, United States - SSM-Prop-6N | ecosystem: Environmental > Aquatic > Marine > Wetlands > Sediment ... | reverse complement strand
AAATAGATCAACGGTAAGTGAGCACATGAAAAAGGCAGGGCATATAGATTTGTAGTTTAAAGAAGGGTCTGTCCCTGAAGCCTTAAGCCTGTTGATTATAGAGCCACCCATCCTTCAACAAATTACTATGTCCCTATTTCCTTTACGTAAAGATACCCCAAAATTAACTTAATGATTTTGAAGATATCCTCGTTACAGAGTTTGTGCCATTATATGCAATTGATCCTCAGTAAAGATAACTTTTCAGAATCATGATTCTTATCTAAGTCCAAACATCCTTATAATGTCCTTCTTCCAAGTTATTCTTTTGCTTCCCAAATGGGTCCCCTTGGAAGCCGGTGGGCAGACGCAGAGAAAATCAGGAGGAAGCAGGTTCTGTCTGAGCGAAGTGAAACGGAGCGAGTTTAGCTGCGACCTGATTTTCTCAAGGATGCGCACGAACCCGCAGGGCGGCTCCGTGGGGCGCATTTCTTTGGTTCGTTTCTTTGTGCGAGCAAAGAAATGAACGTAATAACATATAGATAACAATGATAAAAAGCTTATCGTAAAGATGTAAGTAAAGAGACATAGGCAACACTATCTAAGGCTTTATCGGTGAGTTTAACCAAGACTACTCTTGCAAAGGACCCTTTCTTTTCTAAAAATTCATAGAATTGATAAATTCATCGTTGAATGCGGGATTCATGGAAAGCTCGACCTCTTTCACGCGGTCTCTCAGCTCGGAGGCCATGACCAGAAAACTGCTGTCCATGCAGACCTTCTCGGCTGACTTCAGGCTGGTGTTACCGAGGAAATGATACTGGGCATTGGGAAAAGGTGCGAGAAAGCTCAGGCGTTTGAAATTTTCCAGGTCCATATGCTCGCCGAATGCCCCGGCAATGATAACCTGTTCGATGTCTTCCGGAGCACACCCGGCCTCCATCAACAGAAAACGTGAGGCCGCCAGGCTGGCCCCCTTGGCAAGCTGCACGCTGCGTATGTCCTTCTGGGTCAGGGCGATATCGTTCCACAGGGTAATCTGTTTTACGGCACCCCTGTTGTCGAAACGGGCCGGTTCGGGCAGCAGCATGGTATCATGATCTCTTAAGAAAGCGCCGGTGGCTAAGATAACGTTCCTGTCCAGCAGCTCCGCGATGATATCGATCAGGGCTGTCCCGGTAATTCCCACCGGAGTACCATTATTGATCATGTGGTATTCGAAAATTTCCTGCTCGCTCCAGATATGGGTGATAGCCCCGTTGTCAGCAGTCATCCCCCAGGATATATTCATGCCCTCCAGGGCCGGGCCCATGGCGCATGAGGTGGCATATATTTCGCCGCTGGAGTTTATCAGATAAAGCTCGCCGTTGGTCCCCATATCAATGAAAAATGTGTTTTTATTGAGCCCCTGCTCGTAACAAAAGGCCAGCCCGCCCATAAGATCTCCCCCCAAAAAGGCTGAAACCGCAGGCAGGGCGGATATTTTCGCTCGGGAAAACTGCTCGAATCCAAGATCCCTGGCACTGAAGGTATCGAAATCTACGGTCCCGGCATGATAGGGATAGAGGCCCAGGGGTGCTACATCCAGAGCGAAGACAAAGTACAGCATGGTGGTGTTGCCGGAAAACGTGATGTTTTCCACCCTCTCCGGGGCAATATGCATTGCCTCAAGGGCCTGCAAAATCGAGCCGAAAATCTTTTCCCGGATCATGCCCACCAGAGCGTTGTATGTGGTCTGATCATCCGAGACGGCAATGCGGTTGATCACATCATGACCGTATCTGCGTTGAGGATTGAGAAACGATTCCAGCATATATGACTGACCCAGCCTCAAATCTACCAGGGAAATCTTAACCGTGGTAGTCCCTATATCAACACCAATGGCATATGCAGAGGATCTATCCATCTCGGGGTAGACCCTGTTCGCCGTGCTGCCCTCAGCATCCAGCTCTACGCTGACATCCCCCTGCAACCGGGCCTGGCATGCCAGGCGGTGCCCGTCGCCAAGAGTCCCGAGGCGTATTTCCATTGCAGTGGGTTCACTGAGCCGGCCTTGTACTTTCACCCTGCACTTGGCGCAGGTGCCCTTGCCGCCGCAGGGAGTCTTCAGGTTCACGCCCATGTCGAACAGTGCATCAGCCAGCAGGGTATCCTCAACAAAACGCTGCTGCTTTCCACCGGGCAGCAGCGTAATTAAAAAATCTTTCATAAGTATACTGTTATAGAACAAGCTGTCATAATTTTCAAACTATTATGTTTTCCCCTTGAACGATTCGATCCACGCCGAAGCGGTTACAAACAAATTCTTGCACACGTTCGTCCGCCCGACAAGTGCCCCTACCCACTGATAGAGCACATCTTCGAACAGATTATTATCGTTATATGTTTTATCAATATCCTACCTGCCATAATCTATAGTTTCATTACTTTCCATCTGGACAAAACATCTGTGCTCATAGTATTGTCATGAATCATCTAAGGAGGTGATTGAAATTACCAATCCATTCCTGAGTAGAACACTGGCGACAATCAGTGATGTTTCATTGGATGAAATAGTATATCTTTTTGATAAAACACGTGATCTCAAAGAGGCAATCGCATCCGGCAAAAAGGATATCATCGAAACATTCAAAATCAACGACCCCCAGTTCGGCATCTACGAGGTATTTCTGGAAGACAGCACCCGCACCAAGGAATCCTTTCAGAATGCAGCCAAGTTTCATAATGTTAAATTTAATATATTCGATTCCAACCACTCATCGATCAACAAGATGGAAAGTTATGCGGATACGTTCAACAACCTGATCGGGTACGACAATTTCATCTTCATTGTCCGCTCTAAACTGGAAGGCGTCTGCCGCTGGCTTGACATCAGCGGAAAAAAATATGCCCTTCGCCATAATTTCCCGGCACTCCCGGCGTTCATCAATGCCGGTGACGGCAAACACGAGCACCCGACCCAGGAACTGCTGGATGAATTCACCTTTCTCGAAGACAATGACTGGGACAGGTCAAATATCCATATAGCCCTTGTGGGAGACCTGTTCCATGGAAGAACGGTTCACTCGAAGGTTGACGGGCTGCGCATATTCAGGGAAGTCCGGGTCGACATGATTGCACCGCCGGAAATATCCATGCCGCAACACTATATCCAGAGAATGAAGACCAATGGTTTTGAAGTGAGGGTCTTTGATTCGATCGCAGAGTATCTCGCGCAGGACAACATTGCTTCCAAGTGGTATTTTACCAGGCCGCAACTCGAACGCATGGGTGAAAAGATACTCAACCGTCAAAAGGAATTACGTGGCAAGATCACCTTTACCGAAGAGTATATGGATAAAATCCCGGATGGTACGGGTTTTTATCATCCTCTGCCCCGGCATAAGGAACACCCGACCATACCCACTTTTATCGACACTACCGTGCTGAATCGCTATGAACGCCAATCCCGCAACGGCTATTACACCAGGAACATTCTATTGAGTGCAGTCGCCGGTAAAATCGGGGCTGATTTTTCCGGACAGCCGTTTCAGCAACCGGAATATATCGATGATTTTGTTATCAGCATTAATCCCGGCCCAAAGAAAAAAGAAGAGCCGCAAGAAGGTATCCGACCAATTCATGAAGGAATATTCATCGATCATATCTGCAAGGGAGAGCCCCCTGAAAAAATCTGGAAACACCTGCCGCTGATTATACGAATTGTCGGTTTCTACGATGTCGGTTATGCCGGCGTAGGCATGTCTCATACCAACTACAATGTCTATAAGGGTCTTATCGCGGTTCCGCGCCATAAGGGGCTCGATCAAACACAGATCAAGCAGCTGGCAGCCGTTGCTCCCGGCTGCACCCTGAATATCATCAAAGGTGACAAGGTGGTTGAGAAATACCGGCTGAACATGCCCCCCAGAATTTATCAGTTCGATGAGATCTCCTGCAGAAATCCCAATTGTATTTCTTCGGAACAGCTCTTTGAGGGAGTCTTAAAAGAATTTTACCGCGATGGCGAACGCACCTTTATGTGCAAATACTGCGACACCCCGCATTCCTTCAAGGAAATCTGGAAGACCGAATAATCTACACCTCAAAGCTTCTCTTCAGGAACCCAGGGTAGCCACCATGACAGCCTTAATGGTATGCATCCTGTTTTCAGCCTCATCAAACACAATCGAGGTGTCGGATTCGAAAACCTCATCCGTTACCTCTATGGCTTCAAGGCCGTACTTGCGATAGATATCCTGCCCCACGGTTGTTTCCCGATTGTGAAACGAGGGCAGGCAGTGCAAAAATTTTACTTCGGGATTAGCGGTCAGTTCCACCACGCGATCATTGATCTGATAGGGTTTCAACAATTCGATGCGTTCCTGCCAGACCTCATCGGGCTCACCCATCGAAACCCAGACATCGGTATACAGAAAATCAACACCAGCTACAGCTCTCTCTAGATCATCGCTGATAATGATTGTAGCGCCACTTTCCCGAGCGATGGTATTGCATCTTTCCACCAGGTCCGCTTCCGGCTGTACCGCCTTCGGCGCCCCCAATCGTATTTCCATGCCCATTTTGGCCGCACCGATCATCAGCGAATTGGCCACATTATTTCTGGCATCTCCCAGATAACAAAATGATACTTTATCCAGCGGTTTCGAAGAATGCTCTTCCATTGTCATGAAATCGGCCAGCACCTGGGTCGGGTGAAACTCGTTGGTTAATCCGTTCCAAACCGGAACCCCTGAATTCTGTGCCAAGACCTCAAGCGTATGCTGGGCAAAGCCGCGATATTCGATTCCATCATACATTCTTCCCAGCACGCGGGCCGTATCTTTCATCGATTCCTTGTAACCGATTTGTGTGCCGGTAGGTCCCAGGTAGGTAACATTGGCTCCCTGATCAAAAGCGGCCACCTCGAATGCACAGCGCGTACGGGTGGAAGTCTTTTCGAAAATCAAAGCAATATTCTTACCCTTCAGGCACTGCTCTTCTTTCCCGCTACGTTTTGCATCTTTCAACTCATGCGCCATGCTCAGCAGGTAAAGGACCTCGGGCCGGGTATAATCCAACAATGTCAGAAAGTGCCTGCCGCGTAAATTAATCTCCATAACACCTATACAGAGTTGCGTAAAAAAGCAACTCATCTCCTTTCACATATTATCGTAATAGTAACCACATTTGACAAAAAATGGCGACAATTGTTTATATTCATATGCCCTGTGAGTCAAGGCCCAGTTCTAGATTACCTCCCAATCCTTTTTTACCCGTCTCTTTGCATTTAGTTAATGAAATAACATTTCATATTTCCATGGAATTTTCTTTATCTCATAAAAAATCGTCTACCAGCCTTGATTTTTTATTATTAAGCTCCTAGATACATAATAAATAAAATGAACACTCGATAATGAGTGAAAAACAGGGAGAAATACAATGAAGAAAATTCTTCAGACAATAACAGGGATTCTGGTTATCACGCTTGTTTTTACCAGTATAAGCTTTGCAGGCCTGGTATCAACGCTACGGTTTGATTTGGTTACCAAGGGCTATTTAAACGTGAACACCTCACAGGTCGAAGAAATTCAGCGCCTTCCCGGCTTTGACAGACAGACTGCCGAGAATATTGTAAACTTCCGTGGAGTTAACGGAAACTTCAGCGCCATAAACGAACTTCTGAACGTGATGGGCATCGACGAGAGAAAACTTTCCAGGACACATCCATACCTCCGTTTTGAAGGTAATTCGACACTACGCACGGATATTGAACTTAGGAGACCTGTAAGAGACACCAGCAAGTAATATTCTAAACAAAGGCGGCACAAGTAAGTGCTGCCTTTGTTTCTCATCTTATTTAACGCCAGTCAAACCGAACATATTCCTAAATTATTGATTCTACATAGAATATGTCCATAAATTAGGGCTTCTTTTTTGGACAAATACTTTCTTTACCCTATTGATTGCCAAGCAATTTCCATTCTAAAAGAAATTAGTATTAATTCATAAATTATTTCGGGTCAGGTCATAAGAACAGTTTTTTTGCTGGTATGGATTGGAAGTATTACAGGCAGGATCGAACTTAGTACGTACTCAATGAGTTCGTGATCTAAAGACCAAGGGTGGAGATGATTCCGATTGAAAGTATCGATTGTCTCAACAATTATAACGGGATAAACATATCGATCAGCAAGGCCATACTTACATATCTGACCGGACAGGCGATGATGGAAGTCCCCGAGCCGGCACAACAATGTTACGCCGATCGATTGTCCGTTTCCGTTCAAAATTTAAATTCTTTTAAAAATACATACATTGATTGTAGGGCCTGTTTTGCCTTAAAAACATCTGTGATCATTTTCATAAACAACAGCTGCAACAAGGGAGCAAACTATGATCAAAACGAAAATCACGGAAATTTTTGATATTGAATACCCGATTATCTGCGGATCCATGATGTGGCTTTGCATACCCAGACTATGTGCGGCTATCTCAGAAGCGGGAGCTATGGGCAATCTTACCTCCGGTTGTTATGAAAACGAAGAAGACTTCCGGAGCGCCATTTACGAAGTAAGAAAACATACCGATAAGCCTTTCTTCGTAGGACTGACCACGTTGCCGTCAGTGTGTATCACTCCGGAGCTGAATAAAATGTATATTCGGGTCTGTGCGGAAGAACATGTCCCGGCCATAGAAATATCCGGACCTACCCTTGATGCGGTCTTTGGAATGGAATACATCGAATTACTCAAGGATGCCGGTGTAAAAATCTTTCATAAACTGGGCACCGTTAAACATGCCCTGCATGCCCAGAAAATAGGTTGCGATGGAGTGTTTTGTGTCGGATACGAGGCTGGTGGACACCCTCACCGGGACAATGTTACTTCTATGGTTCTGACCCCAACAATGGCCAAAGCCCTTGAGATTCCCGTGGTTGCCGTGGGGGGCATAGCTGACGGTTGTACTCTGGCTGCCGCCCTTGCACTCGGTGCCGAGGGCATCATGATGGCTTCCAGATTTATTGCTACCTGGGAATGCGATGTCCACGGTTATATCAAACATGAGCTTATCAATAAGCATGAGTTCGATACAACATTGTTCGGTTCCAAGACGCTTGGAATCCAGGGCAGGTCTTTAAAAAACAAGCTCATTAAAGATGTTCTGGAAATAGAAAGAAAGGGTGGCGGCCTTATCGACATCTTACCATTGATCGACGGTGACCGCATTAAAGATGCCTGGCTAAGTGGCAATGCCGATAATGCACTCCTAATGGTCGGACAGAGCATTGCCCATATTAATGGGATATTAAGCTGCAAAGAAGTTGTGCGGAGCATGGGTGAAGATGCAAAAAAACACTTCCAGAGGCTAAACAGCTTGATTCAATAGTAAATTTGGCGGTAATATAGCCTGTGTCAAATGCATTACATATTTTATGGTTATGATGAGAGAAAGGAGGAGACTACATGGCCGAGACTTACAATTTCTACAAGATTGAAAAAAAAGGTTCTATTGCTCGGGTAATTCTCAACAATCCTGCAAAGCGAAACGCAATGGGCCCGGATGCATGGAAAGAGATTATGCCGATCTTTGATGATTTACATAATGATGCTTCGATCCGGGCAATTATCCTTTCAGCCGAAGGACCGATGTTTTCTGCGGGGATAGATCTCATCGGCATGGCCGCAGAGATGGGACCGATTGCAGCCGGTGACCGCAGTGCCGGTTCAACCCGCAAGGTATACGACATTATCTTCCCCCTGCAGGATGCCATCACCTGCGTGGAGAAATGCTGCAAGCCTGTTATCTGCTGCATTCACGGCAAATGCATCGGTGCCGGGCTAGACTTGGCCTCGGCCTGTGATATCCGTCTGGCAACCCAGGATGTCAGCATTTCTCTCAGAGAAACCGCCGTAGGTTTTGTAGCCGATGTCGGCAGCCTGCAACGCGTATCGCTCATAGTCGGCCAGGGAATTGCCCGTGAGATGGCCTATACCGCCAAGTTTATCGATGCCCAACGTTCAAAGGAAGTCAACCTGGTCAATGAAATTTATCCGGACAAGGAAACCATGCTGAAAGCCGCCGAGGAAATGGCTGCCCAAATCGCCGCGAATTCTCCGCTGGCGGTGCAGGCTTCCAAGGAAGTGCTGAATTACTGCCGCGGCAAGAGCATCGCTGAGGGCCTTGAGTATGTTGCTGCCCGCAGCGCTATGATCGTACCCTCCAACGACCTCATGGAATCCATCAATTCCTTTATGGAAAAACGAAAACCCAATTTCCCCGGAAATTAAAGGAGCTTAAAGATGAAGACACGCATTACCGAAATGCTCAAAATTGAATACCCGATTCTCATGTCGGGCATGAGCTGGGTCAGCGTACCCGAAATGGTGGCAGCTGTATCCAATGCCGGAGGCTTGGGGATCCTGGCTACAGGCCCGCTCAATGCCGAGGATACCCGTCAGGCCATTAAAGAAATCCGCAACCTGACCGACAAACCCTTTGGTGCCAATGCCACCCTGCTCTTTCCCGGCGCTTCTGAAAACGCCAAGGTACTGCTGGAGGAAAATGTTCCGGTTATCAATTTCTCCCTGGGCCGGGGAGACTGGATCTGCAAGGCAGCCCATGAGTACGGCGGCAAGGTACTGGCTACGGTGACCAGGGTCAGGCATGCACTCAGTGCCCAGAAGCAGGGAGCGGACGGCGTTATATCGACCGGCTATGAAGCCGCCGCCCATGGCGAAGAAGTTGCCAATCTGCTGTTGATTCCTGCATTGGCAGACTCTCTGGATATCCCGGTGATCGGTGCCGGAGGATTTGCCGATGGCAGAGGACTTGCTGCGGCCCTAGCCCTCGGAGCAGAGGGCGTTTCAATGGGTACACGCTTTATGGCTACCAAAGAAAGCCCCCTGCATGAAAACTTCAAGAGACTCGCGCTTGAAAAGGATGTCAACGACACGCTTTTTTCCAAGCGTCTTGACGGCATCTGGTGCCGGGCGCTTGACACTCCGGGAGCCCGCAAACAGATCAAGGCCGGTCTGAATATCAAACAGCTCCTCAAGGCCCTGCCCAATTCGCATTTGATTGCTAAACAGCTTGGCATGCCTTACTTGAAGATGTTTTTCGGGGTGCTGCTGTCAGGATGGGAAACATCCAGCCAGTTGGCTTACATGGCCAATGCATTTGATTCCATCATTAAAGCAACCACCGATGGCGACAGCGAAGAAGGCTGGCTCACTGTCGGTCAATCAACCGGCCTGGTGCACGACTTACCGAGCGTGGCCGAGGTAATCGAGCGTATTGTCAAAGAGGCCGGGGAGATTTCAGAAAGCGTCAAGCAGAAAGTAAAATCGTAAAAAATTATATTTCGCTTTAACAGCACAGACAATGATTCTGTAATAATCGCCGTAAGGGACATCAGCAGATGTCCCTTACGATGCAAATTTCTTTGAGGAGAACGCGAATGGCAATTATTGAATGGGAAAAAGACGAGACTGTTGCGATTATGACCATGAATAACAACGAAAACAGACACAACCCGGAATTCATCAAGTCTATCCTGAATGCTTTTGATGAAATTGAGCAAGATGAAGCAACAACAGCGCTAATTATTGCTTCGAGCAGCGAAAAATACTGGTCACTGGGAATTGACCTTGAGTGGATCACCGGGGCTTTCAATAATCAGGACTTTGAATCGATCAAGGAATTCATGTACGGGCTGAACAAAATGTTCACCAGAGCCCTTCTTTTCCCCATTCCGGTCATTGCCGCTATCAACGGGCATACCTTCGGAGACGGTTCCATGCTGGCCTGCGCCTGCGATTTCCGGTTCATGAAGACAGGCCGCGGATACTTCTGTTTTCCTGAGGTTGATATCAGCATTCCATTTGTACCCTCCATGCTGGAGACGATCAGAAAGTCAATTCCTCACTACTACATGGAAGAACTGATCCTGACCGGCAAAAAAACCGGAGCTCAAGAGCTCGAAGATCACCGTGTTGTGTTGAAAGCCTGTGAAAATGATGAAGAACTGATGCGGGAAGCCCTGGCATATGCCAAGACCTTTAATAAAAAACGCTCAATCTTTGCCGAACACAAAAAACGCATGCACAGATTTATCTTCGAGGTCATGGAAAGCGAGGATCCCAAGTATATCGATAGCCTGAACCTGATGGTCTGATACGGACCTCGCTGAAACATTGCCTGTCATATTGGAAATGTACCCGACACAGACGGTTTTTATATTATATATATTCCGATGTTGAAAACAATGATAATGCAGAATCAAGACTTTTTGGAAGGATTCGTCACAACCCACCGATAATCTTTGCAATCAATGACATTGTTGTAAAGAGATTCGCCCCGGCGTCAAGAACTTCCTCTTACGGTTTCTACCAGCGACTCTACAACCTCATCAACATAACCGGCAGCCTTCTCGCTGATGGCACTGGATCGCATTCTTGCTTCTTCAATGATTTCTCCGGCGTTTTCCCTGGCTTCCTGCAGTATTTTATCCCTTTCGGCCAGGGTCTCTTCCATGTCCGGCTCGGCAGTCGTTAGAACCTTGACTTCATCCCGTGCATTATCAATGATCTGCCGGGCTTTTTCATGCGCTTCCTTCAGCAGATTCTCTGCTTCATGCTCGATATCCTGGATAGCAGTATAAATTTTATTTGCCATGGCCTGTCATCTCCTCTGATTCTTTTTGTTTGAAAAAGGACAACAACTTGTTTGTATTCGCATGTTCCTGAACCATAAATTCAATCCCTTTGTAAAAGCTCTACGGTACAAACACATACAAGGTTGTAGTCTGCAATTCTTTTCTGATAATACCCAGTTGTGGCCTGGAAATCCTGATAATCCCACCCTTCGATTCCACAGGTACGCCCAGAAGCGCAGCAAAAACTTTTGCCTGCGTCGGATCTTGTGAACGTACAATAACTCCCGTCCGACCCGAACCCACTTCAAAAATCATTGGAAGCCTGATTGTTGTTTGCTCATCGATGCTGAGAATTTTTGCCAGATAGTCGAGCTCCCTTCTCCTGAAAAAATGCCGGCCGCCGTCATGCAGCAACACAAAAGGCTGCGTTTCCTTAAGCAGTTCGTTTAAAGTCTTGCGGATGCGTGGAAGTTGAGCGTTTACAGTCCTGAATTCATTTCCCAGATACTTTAACATTACGCTGTCGATCGTACGATCAGTAGGCATAGGCTTGTCTGCCTTCAATCAGCAGTTTAACCCGTTTCAGCCGGTCTGCTTCTTCACGGTCCCGCTCTTCAAATTTCATGGTCAGGTACTTAATCGTCTCTTCAAGGCCAGGTATGATCACATATTCCAGGGCATTATTGATACGTTTGACCTTGTTGATCTCACTGCCCAGAAGTTCCAGCGTTTTTTGACGCTCGGCCAGGTCAACAATGGTTTC
>Ga0272441_10014131_pt1 | contig 11379 bp, 11 predicted proteins | sample SSMProp6N_FD_193582 | JGI IMG/M metagenome (GOLD analysis project Ga0272441, IMG submission 193582) | Marine sediment archaeal communities from Little Sippewissett salt marsh, Falmouth, MA, United States - SSM-Prop-6N | ecosystem: Environmental > Aquatic > Marine > Wetlands > Sediment ... | reverse complement strand
TCACAAACTTTTCAGATTTACCCCAAACATTCTTATAAACATCATCAACTTTGCTAGTGACACCACTAGCAGCATCATCAAAATAATTTGTACTCTTCAAAGCATACTGTGAACCTTTCTGGTATCCAGCAGACCATTTAAAAGCAGTTTGACCAATCTTACTTTGACTGGCTATACGATACCCAGGTATATCAAAACCAAATGTTGTTTTAAACTTAGTTGCAACCTTTGGCATTGATCGAATAGTTGGTTTGACCACACGTGTGGTCACTGCACCTTTCACTGGTTTACTTGCTTGACCAAGCATCCAACTACCAGCTATCTCACCAGCAGTAGATGCAATTGCTCGTACTGGTTGATCTTGCATCCGTTCAAATGCATCAGATTCTTTACCAGTTGCAAATCCAATACCCTCACTGATAACACCTTCAAAACCTCCTGGTGGTTTACCAGTTTTAATTGCTTCCCTAGTAAAAAAATCAGAAGCAATCGTTGGTGTTTTCCCTTTAGAAGCATAACTAGCTATTTGCTCACCAATCAACACTGGCGATGCAAGAACCATACCACCACTATGACCAAAATCAGCAAATGCTTGAACACCAGCATGAAGCGGACTCTTCGATGCAAACTTCTTAGCAGCTTTCTTATATTCAACTGTTTGCTCTTGTGGTGTATAATAAATATCAGTTGCAGCACTCTTTAAAAACTGTTCCTTGCTAAAACCAGGAAAACCTTGTAATCTCTGTACATCCTTCCAACTAAGCATAACAGGTCCAGTGAGTTTAGAACCATATTTACCAATACTCATCGCTGGGATATATTGCTCAGATGGATATGTCTCAGTTGGATGTTGTTTAAGATATGCTTCGACCTCTGCATACGCATCCTTATTAGACATCTCATCTCTGATTTTACTGAAACCTTCATAGTATTTCCTTTCAGGTAATGGTATAGACTCCCAATCAACAAATTTCTGTCCATACTCAGCTTTTTCTCCCTTGCTGAGACTTTTATATGCTTCTTGAGTTGCAAGTTCACCAGCAGATGGTTTCACTGGGCCAACAAAATCATCAGGTACTTCCTTTGTTTTTTCACCAATTACATCATAAAGTTCCTGTGACTCTTCGGGTTCAGCATGTTTCAAAAGATACTCAGTTGATGGATCAACCTTATAGTATTCACCATCTTTTTTAACATATTTACCAGATGGTACATTCCTAACAGTTGATTGAATATGTTTAGCACCTGATACAGCAATCATTGTTTTAAGTTTTGTACCAGATACCACTTCACCTGATTCTAATTGATACTGTGCATTATCATCAATGTCTTTGGTCTGTTCCTTCACTGATGCCATTGTTTCTTTTGCTTCTGATACAATAACTGCTGGTTTTGAAACCACCTTGGGTTTTGATTCAGTAACCTCACCTTTAGTATTGCCCTTTGCTACTCGACCAGATGGTTGATTAGTATTGCTCGTTGTTGTTTTTTTAGAAGAAGTGGTACTACTACTTGAAGAAGAGTTACTTTGTTTCTTTTTTGCTTCTTCAATTTTATCGAGAACCTCTTTTGGTTTAGAACCAGCATTATCTTTAATAAATTTTAATAAATCGTCCCTTGTTGCCATAGACTATTCCCCCTAAAAAAAAATACAAAACAGACTCTAACCAAATATTGCTACGCATAATTATACGAGTCTATATATATGGTGTTCATATTATTAATAATTTTCGTACAAATGTATGAAATTCGGATAATATGCATAATAGAAAGACGAATATATGAAACCCATACTCCCCTCTCCCCACACATAATGTAACTTTTTTCTACTAGGCATTATCTAATCACAAGAATCGAACCTTTTGGAGTTTGATTTCTTATTGTTTAAGAAAACAAAGAAGGCCTATGGGTAACATAGCTAAAGGCCAATACTCACAGACTTTAACATATCCCTCTAAAAGATTTATTCTATATCCATCCATCAGTGTAATAATGCATATCAGACTTGTCCTGATCAGTAAATGGAAGCATCAAATAATACTTCAAAGCAACCATCCCACTATGACCTTGACTTAGAAACACATGCTCAAGCTGTTTGGGATACATCGTCACCAACCAGGACTCCCAGGTTTTACGCAAAGACTTGATACATACACCAGTGACCTCAAGACCAGCCATGTCACACCAACGCTTCATATTCTCATGCCATGTAACAAAAGTTGGGAGTCCATGCTTATGTCTCAAAAAATATTCCACAGCCCTAGCACCCTGACTATTCAAACGGATATACCGTTCCTTCTGCTTTGCTTTTGGTTTATAGGATGGCATAACAATATACTCACCCTTAAACCATTTAGGATTCCCATGTAACCGTTTGATCTCAGCAAACCTAGCACCAGTATACAACAATGTCTCAAACTTATCCTTGTAATTGTTTTTAGGGATAGCACTTACTATCCTTCTGATTTCACAAGGCCGGAATATACGCACCTTATCATTTTTTAAAATAATCTCATCGACCATTTAAATCACCGTCACCTTCACACTTGATCCACATTCACAACGATACCAATACACATTCGGCAAATGGGATAAGTCACATTCTATCTCACGATTACATTCATCACATTTCACAAACATTTTTTTTACATCAACCATTTATATCACATCCATACAAATATTAATCAAAAACCTTACCTTTGGTCTATAACCATAAGGATTTATATTTTTGTAGACTCTCCTTACATTCATACATATTTCTCCTAATAAACAAAAACCTTATCGTTTACCCCTAAACCATAAGGTTTCGGGATCAATAAAGAATACAGTCACTAAAATGATTGCAGCACCAATAATAAAAAACAGTAGATCCAAATAGGAAATAATATTTCCAGTCATTGAATACAACCCAATCATTGTCAATGCTACAAACATCCTTAATGGTACAGCAACACGTTCCTTTGTTTTCAACTCTTCAAATCTTGCTTCCAACCTATGTTGCAACCCCCATGCTCTATCCACTATTCCCAAGAATATCACACTGATTTAATGGCAATACCAATGCACCTGAGTATACCAAATATAAGTATCAACTGCACCCCTATAACCAAAAACAATAATCCCATATCATCTGTTGGTTCTATTACGAACTGGATTATTGTTAACATCATTCCAAATACACCTAAAGAAAACAACAGCTTCAACTTACCTATATCACTCATTTTTCTTTCACCTCTAATATTAATTATATTGATCCATGCCTAGTGTTTGGTGCTGTCAACTCATAGTATTCACCACAGTTCTTACAATGCAAAAGAACGCAATAACCTAAGTTGGATATGTACTCCTGCTTGGATTCATTATTACACTTAGGACAAGCCATTATACCACCCCTAATTTAATTTAAAACAATCCTCCTTACCACGTGGATTATAGATGACAGAATCATCAAACATATGTTTCAGATACCGTTCTGTCCTATCAGCAGATATTCCCTGTGACTCAGCTTCCGTAATAATCTGATGCTTCAATGCAACCTCAGATGACGGACTCCCATCAGAATTATCTAATTGAAGTTGATAGATAATATCTTTTAACATATGGATACATTTCAACTGGGAATGACTATGACCAGTTTCAATCACATCAATATCAAAATGTCCTTCCTCATCAACACCAACTTGTTTTAGATAATCACTAAAAACACTGATAGCCCTCTTAGCATCCTCTTCTTTGATCTCATTAGACAAACGTACCTTTGCAGATGCTTCACTTAAACGAATCAATGCTTCAAGTTGTCTAGGGGTACAAGTCACACGTTCATCGGTATTAGCAGTACGCAAACCAACATAGAAACTCTGCAATTGAAAAAATGCTTCATCAGAAAGTTTTGGTACAATGTTGCTTTTTGCATAGGCCACATACTTACGGATAAACTCAGGAGTAAATGCTGGTGTAATGTGTTCACCAGCAGGGTTCTGATGGGTTTTCAAGATATGTTCACTAATATCCAAATCGTTTTCCTTGTGTGGTTTATCCCTGATGATAAAGATAAGATCGAAGCGACTGAGTAATGGTGGTGGCAAGTTCACTTGCTCAGTGATAGATTTGTAATCATCCCAACGACCATCAATAGGATTCGCACAAGCAAGAACACTACACCTTGACCTGAGTGTTGCATTGATACCAACCTTTGCAACACTAATCTCTTGCTGTTCCATCGCATCATGCATAGAACCTCGGTCCTCTTTGCTCATCTTATCAAATTCATCAATACAAGCAAGTCCCTCATCAGCAAGGACCAATGCACCAGCTTCCAACACATACTGACCTTCACTAAACTCATCTTTCACCGCACCAGCAGTAAGACCAGCTTTTGTAGACTGTCCACCAGATGCACGTACACTCCTTGGTGACAACCGATACATATAATCCTTTATCTGAGACTTCGCAGTACCAGGATCACCCATCAGCAACACATGAATATCACCACGAATTTTAGTGTCATCATTTGTTATCTTACGGATACCACTAAACAATTGCAGCATCAATGCTTGTTTCACATGGTCTAGTCCGTAAACACTTGGACAAACACTTTTAGTGAAATCCTCAAACAATGTTTTCCGTTTCGATGCTTTCTTGATTTCTTTCTCATCCTCTGGTGTGATAGTGATTGAACTGAAAGCGGTTTCTTTGACATCAATAGTCAATGCATCTAATACAATATCAAACGATGTCAACCTAAAAGTACCACGCCTTCTAACTTTACTAAGTAAAACACCAGTGACCGTCACCCTATCCCCAGGTTTACATGCAGCACAAATATCATCCTCGATATAGACTGATATATGTTCTGGTTGCTTACCACTATCAAGTGACTCAAGGTTTTCCTGTAACTGGATTTTTTCGCAATCAATGAATGTAGATAGGTTTGTTGACAAAGCAAAAGTTGACATTCGACCACACCCACCCTGATCCTCAAGGCATTCAGGTGGTTCCTTGAGAATATCCTCATCCTGTTCAACCTTGACAGCTACTCCACATTTTTTACAAACAAATGCACCAACTCGGAGTTTTGGACGTACCTTAGTACGTTTTTTAACCAAACCCTCTACTGACACTATCCGTCCCATGTTGATACATCGCAAATCAGATATTTTCTTCTTAGATCCATCAGGGATGTTTTTCAATCTGAAATGCAACTGGATATGACCGATAGCGGTATCAATCTCAGCCAATGCTTTCTGAGCATTATAGATATGTCTATAAGGTTCTGCAAGGAGTCCTTCTGCTAATTCCTGATTATACTTGTCAATATCCCAGTAATCAACATAGAGACTCCTGGTTTCAGGGTAAGTAACCGCTATTGTCTCGATTTCACCATGATATGTTTCTTCAAAGAACCGTAACCATTTACCAACAAGATTCTCATCTTTTAGAAGTTTTACCACCATTGTCACCATCCTTTGGTATCACCGTTCTGAAATCCATTGGTGTATCAGAAACATAACTCATCCTTTCCCTTCGTTTCTTCTGTGCTTCTTTTGCTTGTGCAACCTTTTTAGCCATCTCGTTTACTCGGGTTTCATGCTGCTTGAGTTCTTCTTTTTCCTTCTGATATAGCTGTTCCATATACTCAGGGTTGTCACCAAAAATCTCTGACTCGATTGCTCTCCTGCAAATACCTGATAGCTTCCCTTGATCTATCAGTCCAGCATCCTTAACTTTTTCAAAAAGACTATCTGGTAAATAGATAGAAGTTCTTGCCATCCTCAATTCCCCCCACTATGCATACATGGTATTACATAGGTGTTACCTTTATGTAATACATTCATTCTAAGGAGTAATAGGGTGATGTATGATGTATGTATACGCAGTATTACATTCACATGTATAAGTAGAGTAGAGTAGAGTAGAGTAGTAATATAATAATATATATTATATATACTAATCATCTAATATCACTCCAGAATTTTTTTTATCATGTACACTAACAACTCCAAGGTGTAACCCATCGCTTTCCACATGTTCCCTGATGGTATTCAACGCATCTTTAACATCTTCATAATTACGGAGTCCTCGGATTTGATACTGCCTGACTGTATAACATTCTGGAAATGGACCACTGTACAAGTCACAGACTTTTATCCGATACACTGGTCGTTGCATTAGTTATCACCATCCAACACTGTTAATCGTTCAATGTCACGTTTTTCCTGTTCCTTGATAGATTCAATTGCATCTGGATCAGTGATACACTCTTCAATTGCAGATTCAACCATTTTAACCAGTTCATCAGGTGGTATCGCATCAACTTCCCATGACTCCCAACCATAAAGGTCAAGGTAACTTCCTAGTCGAATGGTTTTTGTTTTTTTATCCCATCCAGATCGGGAATCATTGAGTTTCGCATAGTTTGGTGGTAAGTTGTATTTTGATACTTGGTCCAGTGTTAATGCTATTGCTCTGACATCCACTGCCGAACCAAATTCTTTCAGTCTTGTATCAATGTCTCGTACCATGTCAAGACCGCTTGGATCATGGTCCCCAAGATAAAGCAATACTGGGAGTTTCCCTCTGTTGCGATGATAAAGAAATCGTTTTCCCATATCATACATTGCAGTGCAACTGTTGTATCCTCTGTTGACATTCAGATAAATATGGTACTTGTCCACTATTGGTTGCAACAATGATGCAATCGCATCTTTCTCAGTTGCTAGTTCCACATAGTATCGTTGGTCAGCCCATCGGTCTAGTCTGTATGCATTTTTTGCAGCATCAACCAATTCATGTATGTCTTTGAATTGGGAATGTCTGTATGGTATTCGCACTCGGTCAACGATTGCATCCCAATCAACTATCCCACAGTATCTTGCATCTGTAAGTATCTCTGATAATCGTTTGTAGTTGTTACGTTTGTTTTTTATCAGGTTTTTTGCGACAAGTCGATAGTATAACTGTCTGAGTGTGATACCAATATCCATTTCTTGGTATTCCGCTATGATCTCTGTTGCTTGTCCTAGTGTTTTTTGGGTTGTGGACCTAAACACTTTGCTTCTGAATGCTTCCAGCATGGTTAGTCACCACCATTTTTTTCTGATACCCATAGGTGATTGGTCGATAGTTTCTGATATGCCACATCAATATCTTGATCAGCAAGAAATCCCTTGATCTGTTCAATGGTGTCCATATCTGTTCTGACAACAACTGCATATGAGAACCTTGTTTTCAGAAAGTCCTCTTTTTTCTCTCCATTCATATCTTTTTTCACTTCCTTTTGTTGTTGCCACTCTACTGTTCACAAAAATTGATATAAAGGAAAAACGTCCTTCATACCCTTTACAGCCACAACTTTGATTGTAGATTCCCCTACTTTCATAGAAACATATGACTAGAGTGGCAATGTCATGTGTTTTTTGGTTGTGGATGCCATAGGGGTGAATGAGCAGTCTCTTTCCTGACCGGAATGGGTTTGAAGCAAGACTTGCTTCCTCTTCTAACTCATTCACACCCTTCTTTCTCACGATTATGAGACTCATGCATAATTTTTTGTTTCTTAATCTATTTAAATCATGTTTGTATGAAAATTCATACTTCTCCTTATGATAGAAAAAAAGATATGTGTATGACGTCATACACATAAGGTTTAAAAAGTGGGACAAGTTCTCCAACAATGATGAAAATGGGAATCTGTTGGTCAATTCCCTATCTGTTGGGCCTAGTAAATCCCAGTGCCCCCATTTCTCGTTATCTCTGTTGGTTCCATGTGACAACAGGGTTTTTTGGTGTTTTGTTGATTTCAACGAGTTTTCCTCTGCTCGAGCAAGGGTGTTGTTTGGTGTTTGTGTTGAAAGCTGATTAAAAAAATTGCCCGAGCATCTAAGGACTCGTTGAATCCAGTTGTATGGATATTGTCGATAGTATTTCTTTGCTTGTTTGACATAGATCATTGTGGTTGCAATGTCTGTATGTCCTAACCAATCATAGACTTCATATTCATCATATGAACCAGTTTCAACTTTTGTTTCAATGAGTCTTGCAACTGCACACCATCGTCTCAAGTCATAGGGTTGGAAATGTGGCCATATCTGTTTACCGTATTGACTGAGTTTATGTCCAAGTCGTCTGGTGGTCACTGGTTTACCTGATGGCCATAGGAAGAGTGCATTGCCACTGTATTCGTTTGCTACTTTTGGTCGCCAGTATGTGATCCAGTTGTGGAATGATTTCTGTTGTTTTGATGCTAGTATCTGTTGTCTTGGATATACGGTGCGTTGGTTGTCATCTTTTTTCTGTTCTGTGATTATGATACATCCAGTTCCATCAGGGTTTATGATGACATCATCAGTGGTCATTGAAACTATTTCACTTGGTACTCTGAATCCTATGAGAAACCCAAGTGAGAATATGTACTGGTATAATGCATTCTCATATGGGTTTGTACTGTATTTGGTATGCATGAATTGGTGTGCGATTGCTGGTGGTGGGAGTATCCTGGGTTTATGACTGTTTTTTTTGCTTGGTGGTTTGTAATGCCAGTTGGTTCCCTGTCCATATGATAGACCATATGCTTCAAGAAACATTTTCATGGCATCCCATTCATGTCTGAGTGCTGATGGTGTTGCACCTGTTTGCTCTCGGTAGTCCATGTGTCTCATGAAGTTTTTAAAAGAAATGTTTTTAAAATCAACTGGGACCTCATGGTTTTCCATGAACCTTGCATATCGCAGATGTTTTTCAACAGTGTTTGGTTTTAGTCGTTGTCTGATTAGTCCATGTAATGCTATCTCTGAAAAAGTAGATCCTGATTCACAGTGTAATGGAAAACTTGTCCTTTTAATCTGTTCTAAATCATGTTGTGACCATTCCCCCATGTCGCATTCCACTTGTGCTTCTGGTTCTGTGGGTTTGGTCTGTTTTCGTATTATATCTATTATTTTTTTCCATTCTTGGGTATCACCTAGCACAAGGTTATCATTTGTATCGTTATTATCTTTATTCAAGACATGGTTTCTTTTATATCGTTTATCTTGATGTGTTTGGTGAGGAAAAAAACACCCATATGGCAATGGGTTTTTATAATTTATAAATCTAGCGGTATAATCAACATTGTCTGATAATTCGGAATTATCCGATAAATCGAAAGATGTACGATTAATAGACATCAAGCCGTTCAAACAAACACCAGTATTATATATGGACCTCATCTATATATATAGTTTTCGTATTTTTCATACATTTGTTTGATTATCGGATAGAAAGTATTATTTAGGATAACCATCATATATTTATTAGATATGATATGAAAATTGAACAGTTGGCTAGGGTTAAGGGTACTCTTAGCATCATTGTTGTTTTACATGAAGAGTCTTTGTTGAACTCGACTACTATTATCAATCGTATCTCGGAGTCTAGGGATACGTTTTATCGAGCTATTAAACGGTTACGTGATATGGGTGTTGTTGAACGATTGATTATGAATCAGAGTGTTGATGGTCTGGGTGATCGGGAGTTGATGGTGTGGCGTTTGACTGATAAAGGTAAAAAGATTGCTTCATTGCTTGATGCCATACAACAACTACTTTAAGCGATTTTAAAGCGTTTTGTACGATATTCATACATTACCACTAAAAATAAGACAGAAACGATTCTAAGGCCGTTTCTGTGCTTTCTCATGCATCAAACAGCGATAGTGCAGTAATGCTTGGTTTCTTTGGGTAATATGGTGGGAATTTGACTTCACCATAGATGCTATGTCCCCAATCCATCCATGCATTACCTATATCAAGACAACTAATGGTTTTCTGAAAGATTGGTGACAACCCATCGACTTTTGCACCAAACAGATAGATATGGATCATCATCTTGGTACGCACCCTGACATCAGCATCCATGTTGCTCTGAGTATTCCCAAATACTGATACCAGTTGCTTCCGTACCTGTTTAATGTTCTTAGCTATCCATTCATTCCGATGCCATTGCTGCCCTCGGCATCGTTGTGGACAGACATCCTCGTATTCATCAAGGAATACACTATGCCATCCTGGTTTTAACCGTAAATGTTTGATCAGGTCAACCCATAGGTATTCCTCGGGGAAATATACTGCATTGATTTTATCTGGTTCTGCAAGATCATAGAGTTCATCCATTGACTCGAAACGGTAATGTTTCACTGGTGCTTTTTCCATTGTCTCAGTGTAAACAAATCTTACATCTGAGTCCTGATGGACCATTATCTTGTAACGATTATTACTGAGTTTGTTGTACTGGATTGGACTGTTGACACTATCACGCCAAAAAATCCTTTCCTCGACATCATTATGAAGTATTGCATCTGCAAACCATAGGTTAAGACTTGTTTTCCCAGATCCCTGTAATCCTGTGCATTCAACAGCAACCGCACCATCCTGTGGGTTTCTTGCAAGAATACGGTCCTTGATTCGTTTACCATTAACCGTTTTTTTTGCTAGTATTTCATCATAGTTTTCTTCAAATTTAATCATTGAATTTTCCGAGTTCATGTGGTTCCCCATATACTTGTTTTCGTTTTTCCCCAGACATCCGTATTGCCTGGGCCTGGGAATGTGGGAATATCCGTATAGAGTATTCAAAAAGGATTTCCCAGAGTTCCTTGATGTCAACAGTGACCGTATTCCCATTGTAGCTTAGACTCACCTTGTCACTGTTCAAATATGCCATTTTCTGACCAAAATAATGAAGTTTCCCAAGTGGTATCTTTCCATATTTCGTTGGGAATAAAACAGTGACATTGACTCCTACTCCAAAGAATGCTTTGCTGAATGTTGAAATAAATCCCTCTCTTTCAGGGTATCTCAATGGCCTGTTCTCATAGATGAGTTTTTCTAATGTATTCCGTATGGTTTGTTGATGTAACAGGTTATCAAAATAACCATATCTGATAGTTTTTTCATTAGTGTTCAGTTTCATGTATACTTTTCATCTCTGCATGATTCCCCATAGAATAAGGGATGTATCCATTTCTGCTGACGATCCCCAGGACTAGCTCGAAATATTTTGATCGGTAATCCCATACAGTGTTGTACATTTCTTTTTTGATGTATGCTTCCCTTGCGAATGTATCAGTGATAACTTTTGCTTCTTCTGGGATGATTGATAATGCTGATTCTGTTGCTTGATCTAATGGTGTTTTCTGTTCCATCAGGTTTTCATATATCTGTGGGATGTTGGTTTTCATCCATAATTCCAGTGTACCACTTACTCTGTCGAAATCATCACCGTTTTCTTCATCCATTGCATTGGTCAGTTTCATGAGTCTGTTGACCATGACCTCTTCAAAATTCTTACATTCTTCGTTTTCATCCATGTTGATCACATCATTCCTTTTGCCATTCCACTAAA